>Ga0210019_1001235_pt1 | contig 28183 bp, 21 predicted proteins | sample CryGeyCG2114_020_2_FD_183969 | JGI IMG/M metagenome (GOLD analysis project Ga0210019, IMG submission 183969) | Groundwater microbial communities from aquifer - Crystal Geyser CG11_big_fil_rev_8/21/14_0.20 (SPAdes) (version 2) | ecosystem: Environmental > Aquatic > Deep subsurface > Groundwater ...
AAGGAATATCCACGCTCTCGCCGACCATGAGCTTATTCCAGTGGCAGCCGTCGTTGGCGGTGTTGCGCTGGTACGCAGCCGCATTCGGATCGTTCGCCGCAGGCGGATTACACTCCGGCAGCGCATCTCCCCCGCCGCGGATATTCCCGCTCAAATCCACAACCGGCGCGGGTACACTATAAAAAGAGGTGCCATCCAGCGTCAGGCGTGTATCGCCGAGCGCAAGATTATTCACCGAACTGCCAATCACAGAAAATCCCCAACATGGCACCTGTGGCTGCCCGCGGGGAGGAGGCGGACATGTGATCCCCAAATCCGCAGCAATAGTAGTCAAAATGCGCTCGTATTCTGTTTGAATTTGGGGTAATCCACGCGGAAATCCGCCCCGACCGGGAAATGCTCCGCCGGGCACACCACCTCCCCCAGGTGCTGCTGCAGCCGTCGGATAATTCTGCCCCACTCCCCCGTCCTGCGCCCATGCCGCACCGACATTTGCGGCGGCCTCGGCCATTAAATCCAACTGGCGCGCACTCGTCCATGTATTGCGCAAACGGATATCGCGGAGCACGCCAGCGCCCATCGCAATAACTTGAAACAAAAAGAAGGTCACAAAAATGACCGCGATCAGCAAACTTACGCCTTGCTTATGAGATTTTTTATGTGAAATCGGCTTCATAAATATCTAAGCATTATAGCATAAAAATGCATGAATCGATACATCATAACGGGTGCCCGGCGGCCTCTGACTCATCCTGGAGCCGAGACCGCCGGAGCGTGTGCGCCTGCTTACAGGCGCGGATTCCCCCAGGGGCTAGGGCACAGCTAGTTGCAAGAGATGCCGAAGCACTTGCTCCTGCAACGTTGGTACGGGCTGCTGATGTTGCCGGGAGACCATCGCTTAGAGAGGCCTTCGCACCCGGCATAGCAGGCCTTCTTCTGGTTCTCGCACTGCTGCTTGCGCCGGTAGCGCTCTTCGTCTTCCGCGGTCCACTCTCCGCCGGAAGACATGCTCTCAACAGCCTCCTTCGCGCCTTGTGCGCCGCTCCGAATCACCGCATCCATGGCGCCCCGGATGAAGTTGTTCAGGAGTCCTCCACCACCGCCGGAATATGAACCGCCTGATGAGCGGGGTTGCGAAGGGCGAGGACGGTCCATTCCACGACGCCGTCCTTCCTGACTGCTGTAATGCCGCTTCGGAACGAACTCTCCTTTTTTCCATATCCCCTCGACCTCGCGTCCGTTACGGATCATCGTGCCTTCACCGTATGGCTTGCCGCTGGTGAATGAACCGGAATATTCCGTGCCATCATTTAGCCGCATCGTGCAATTGATGCAGAGTTCACCGATTTCAAAATATCCTTCATATCTCTTTCCTGACATATGAAGAATGCCTTGGCCCTGCCGTACGCCATTGCGGAAGTAACCATCATAATGAAAAGGATGAATTCCACCCTTTCTCACATGAAGTCCCTTCCCGTGAGGAATGCCATTCCGCATTTGGCCATGGTACGTTTCATAACCGAAAATTGGATAGCTGCAAGCAGTCTCTCCATCCTCCGGTCGCGCCCCCATGTTGCCCTTGCACTCGATGAGCACCTGGTTCTTCGAGTTGAGGAGGCGGTAGGTCCCGCGTCCGGTCATCTTGCCATCCTTGCACGCCCCATCCCAGTAGATGCGAACACCGGAGATCGGCTTGTGCACCTTGATCTGCACGGCGCAGCCGGAACGGCCTTCGTACCATCCCCTGCCAAGCGGCGACGGCTTGACCAAGCTCGATCCGCTGCTTGCGCATCCCGTCATTCCCGCTACGCAGAGCGTCAGCAGAATCATCTTCTTCTTCGTCATCGTCCTTCTCCTTCTTCATTGTTGTGGTTTCGCGAAAAAAAAATATGGCTGGCTCCCGCACCCAAATACGCGTGAAGTTGTACGCTGTACTGGGGGAATCCAACCTATCGAACATCAACCAGCCGTCATGGCGTATACGGTAATGCTCGATAAGGGATGTCCCAGTACAGAATTATGAATTGTGAAAGATCAAATGATCTTTCAATGATATCGCGGCATGATAAATAAAATAGGGTACAACCCCAAAACAATCTGTCAGCGGCTGACAGAAGAAAATAGAGCAGTATATTGTTTATTTTTAGAGGAAAAAGCACTATCGGTCGCAAAAATATATTTTGCACGAAGAAAAAATCCCCGTTCATCTTTTTGTACATTTTTGTTCATCGGTTGTTCATCTGAATGTGTTATTACAAGCGCACCGGTGATTTTTTGTTTTGGCTGAAGCGTGCGCACCCCTAAATGGGGTCGGCGCAGAAATCCCAAAAGCCTGAAGCAAAAATACCTGGTGATCCTTCCCACATGGCAAACTGATCCCCGCGCAAGGCGGGGAAGAGGTGTCCGATGATTCACATTCAGCCCGATACACTCAGTAAACTCGGCGTGCTGCTCGCTGCTCTCCTCATCGGCGTGTTCGGCGGGGAAAACGAAAGCGGCGAAAACAGCATTACGCTGAAGCCACCCTGCCGTGCGGCAGCTATCTTTATCGATTATGAAAATGGCGCGATCGTCGTCCGGTGTCAAAGCGATGATGAGAACACGGGAGTCTCAATCGCCTACCGGCACCTCGACCTGCGCGAGAAAGATCGCGGCCACGCCGCGCACCCGCGGCTGGAAATTTTCAAAAAGTAATATCCGCAACCCGCCATCCCCGCCATGGACGAAGGAAGTTCGTGCCGCCCCTGTTCACCCGAATATTCGGATGAATCGGGGCGGTGTATTCTAAAATATTCATCCGATTTGGCGCGTGCAACACGCAATACTCAAAACGCGCGCTTCAGCAACGGCAAAATTTCGGTACGGTACACATCGGCACGTGTCCTTTCCTGTGGCGCCTCTGCAAAAGCGGCGCAGACAAGTATAGCACCGTAACGTACACCGGCCGCACGCTGTGTCTCACCGCCATAAACAGGAAAGTATTTATCCGCAAGATCCATAATGCCGCGGAAATTTTTTGCGCGCCACAACGGCCCGGCCTCTTCGATCAGTCGCGCATACTTTTCCGGATTAAGACTCTCAATCAACTTGCACTCAAGCTCGTGCGCGCGCACCTCTCCCTCGGTCCATTGCTGAGGATCATTCGGATTTTCGCCGCCAAAATACTGATCCCAAACATGCGAAAGCTCATGCAATAAAACAATACCGAGCCATTCATCCGATTTGAGATCGGTCGCAATCCGCATAATATTCTCTTTCCCCTCCCAAATAACCGAGCTCGGCATTGCATGTGCATACACTTCCGGCATAAAAACGACCTCAAATGCATGAGAATTTTGCAGATGCGGTATCGACGGAGCCGACCCACCCGGATCGTCGCGCATTAAATGCTGTGTCATTTTTGGCCCCCTCGGAATTGAATAGAAGGCATTTTGTCTCAGCATGTTAACTAATTCTTTTGTACGCTCGCTAAAATTCTCGAATTTTTCGAGCGCCCGGAGCGTACGAAATTTTTGCTCCTCTTGCATGGCAAAAAGTTCGGGAATGGTAGGAGCTTTTTGTTGTGGAATTGGTGGTTGAATTGGAGACCTTTTGTCTGCTTTAGTATGGGCAGGCCGGGCTTTGCCACCATTTTGAGGCCGGTCCGAAGACGGCTCAAAACTCATAACCGCGGCAGTAAGAGCGGCAGCACTGCCTAAGCCGACCGTACCTAGTATTTTTAAACTATGTTTTCGCGTTGTGCTGCGCGCGTCCGCAAAGCGTTGCTCTTCTTTTTGTGAAAGCCCGCCCGGCTTGCCTGCTTTGCGCTTCAGCCGATCGACTTGCTTTTGAGCTTCACGCACCCCCTTGCCTCCGGTAAAAAATTCTTTGAATTTATTCATGAGGGCCGATTGTGGCACTTTTGTGGATAAAACGCAACAAATGTTGCAAAATAGATATTTTGGCGCCGAAATTACAGGTTAGCGCCCGATTAGAACATCAAAAATACAGATATGCAAGTTCGCAAAGTCGGCCTTTATTTCCTAAATCAGAATTGAAAAAATCCTAATTTACTATAAAATAGGACTATAATTGTCCTAATTTAAAATAATTCAACCTTAATATATGCAATTCCAACGCACCATTCTCACAAAAATCGAAAAAAATCTCTTCAAAGGAAAAATTATTATCCTTTACGGTCCGCGACGCGTCGGCAAAACAACACTGGTAACAAAAATTAAAAATGCCTACAGCGCCCGCAAAAAAACACTGTACCTTCTCGGCGACGATATTACCGTGCAACATAACCTTAGCAGCCAAAATGCAGCCCTGTTAAAACAGTATCTTGGCGATGCCGAACTTGTGGTCATAGATGAAGCCCAGAGAATAAAAAACATTGGTATCAATCTTAAAATTCTCACCGACACGCATCCAGAAATTCAAATCATCGCCACAGGCTCTTCCAGCTTCGATCTTGCAAATGAAATTTCGGAGCCGCTTACCGGAAGAAAGTGGGAGTATTTTTTGCCGCCGCTCACCATACACGAATTGACGCAAACATATAGCCGCCCCCAACTCTACGGCCTCTTAAACAACCTCATAAATTTTGGACTGTATCCCGAAATCATCACCAGTTCGGGCATGGAAGTTCAACCAAAACTCGAATCGATCGCAAAAGATTATTTATTTAAAGATGTGCTGGCCTTTGAGGGGCAAAAAAATTCCGAATTCGTATTTAGATTGCTGCAACTTTTGGCATTTCAAATAGGAAATGAAGTTTCTTATAACGAATTGGCGGCCAAGCTGGGCGTAAGCAAAGGATTTCTGGAAAAATATATTCATCTCCTTGAAGAGACATTTGTAATATTCAGGCTCGGCCCGTTTTCCAGAAATTTGCGCAAAGAAGTCGGCAAAAAAAGAAAAATTTATTTTTGGGATACCGGCATTCGCAATGCGCTTATTCAAAATTTTAATGATCTTTCGCTGCGCCAAGATGCCGGGCAGCTTTGGGAAAATTTTTGCATCAGTGAGCGCAAAAAAATGCTGAAAGTAAATCAACAGTTCGCAAACCAATATTACTGGCGAACCTATGACAAAAAAGAAATCGATTATATCGAAGAGTCCGGCGGCAAACTCGATGGATACGAAATGAAATGGGGAGATGGAAAATTAAAAAAACACGAGGACTTTTTATCGGCATATACCGACAGCTCGCTTACGCTGATTAATCGCGATTCGTTTTGGGATTTTGTGACTGTATAATCGACTAAATAATTTCACAAAAATCTTTAGATAATTAACTAACTTTACAGGTTAAATTTTGGCAAATATCAAAAAATGTAATAAAATATAGGCAACTTAATTAACTAACCTCTTGAATGAAATTTGTAAGAAAAAAGATAATTAAAGGAAGTGAGTATTACTATTTGGAATTTCCGCTGAAGATAAAAAATCGGCAGCGGATTATAAGCAAATATCTTGGCCGCGAACTTCCCGACAATTTGAAACAAAAAGTCGAACCGTTTTTTGAAGATGTTGCGGACACTGCGCACGAACACCTTCCGCCCGAAGTGAAAAAATTCTTTGCACCAAAATCAACGAAGCATATTGAACAGGCTCGTTTTTGGTATCAAGCATTGCACACCGAACTATTCCAAAAAGAGCTGATGCGCTTTCGCGTACTCTACTTTATCCTCTTTGTACTGCATTCAAATCGCGCAGAGGGATCAAAAATCTCTGAAAAAGAGCTCCAAAAAGCGGCGATGTCCGGAGGCACGCCGAAGACAAGCCTAGAGATAGAAGCTGCGGATGCACTCGCCGCACTGAATTTTGCTTTTTCAAAAAAAATGCAGTGGAACCTCTCTTCCATTAAAAAAATTCACAGGAAAATGTTTGGCCGAATCGCACCAACAATCGCAGGAAAATTTAAGCAAGAAAATAATACAATCAACAATCAGCAAACAACCGACTGGAAAAAAGTTCCCGATGCTACGCGCAAACTTCTGGCATGGTTCAATACAAAGCGCAAAAAAGAGTATCCGCCAAAATTGGCGCTGGAATTTCACTATCAATTTGAAGCGATTCATCCTTTTTCCGATGGCAATGGCCGTGTTGGCCGGCTCTTATTCAATGCCTACTTGCTGCAAAGCGGCTACATGCCGGTCGTATTTTTTACACAAAATCATGGGCGATACTGCGCTGCGATTTCGCAGGCGCGCGAAGGCAAAAAGAAAAAACTCGCACACTACTTTGTGGAGCAAGTTCAGAAGACACAGACCGCGATGCGAGAATCGCCTTTCATGGAAAAATTTACCGGCCGCGGGCGGAACATAGGACCGTGGGAGATCGAGCGAGGGAAGATTCGTGAGGTTTGATTGCGAGACGACGGGCATAGGAAAAAAGCTCCGGCCACGCATGCAGTACGTACCGGAGCTTCAAGATGTTGGATTCCTACCCTACTGACACTCACCCCCGACCGATGCACCAGGCGCCGGGCGAGGGTGAGCTGAACGAGAAGCGAAAGCGAGCGAACGGGCCCCGCCCGCGACCGACGTTGTTTAGGCGTCAGCCGCGGGCGGGTGAGCGAAGCTACGGGAGGTACTCGGCGAGCACCTCGGTGGTGCTCTGCCACGGGAGCGTTCCTGGCTGATCCGGGTTTGCCGGATCCTGCGCCACGAACGTGAACTGGCCGGTGTTCGTCCACACCATGCCGGCCTGCACCCGGGGCGTCACACCACCGACCGTCTCGAACGCGACGTTGTTGGCCAGGAAGATGTCTACGTTGACGAAGACATCCCGCTGGCCGTTGGTCGAGGCCGAGTGACCGATGCTGTTCCCGTTCAAGAAGATCTCGCCCTGCTGGCTGAACGTTCCGATCCGGAGCTCCGCCACGCGGTTCTCCTGAATGTACGTTCCCACGAAGCAAGGCGGCCTCTCTCCGTCTCCATAGCGGTTCGCCTTCACGTTGATCGGACGGGGCGAGCGAAGCCCCTCGCGGTACCAGCCGAACCCGATCGTAACCGGGATATCGGTCGGCACCACGCGGTAGCGCCAGTGCGACTCTTCACGGTTGGCGGGCTCGAAGCCGTTGAACCATCCGTAGAAGTTGCCGGTGTACTGACTGCCATCGCTCGACTGCGTCACGACGCAGGCCAGGTACGAGGCGCGCTGGCGCCCGTACACGACCTTGAACGTGTAGACGTTCCGCTCGCTGTCATAGAAGGGCACGTTCGGGTTCAGGTCACGAAGCTGCTGGACGCTCAGGACGAAGTCGGGCGGTGTGTTGAGATAGGCCTCCGGCTGGAACCGGATGCGCAACTCTTCCTCGCCGATGTTGCGTCCATTGTCCCAGTAGATCGTCGAGCTCCGGTTGCCCTCGGCGTAGCTGGTGATGTCCCAGCGGACCGCCTGCGGCAGACCGAAGTCGTTCTCGACCTGAACCTCGATGTTGCGGAATCCATTGTCGTTGGGACCGGGCTCGGGCCCCGGTCCGGGCTGGCTCTCCTGCACGTACTCACACGTGTGGTTGAAGAGCTGGCCCGGCTGCATGAAATTGGCGGGGATCCGCACCGTGGTTTCGCGCACCACGAGCGGATTGTACTTGGCGGGACCGCACTCGAGCTGGTGGCTCAGGTGCGGGGTGAGCGCCTTACAGACCTGACGATCGCTGTAAGGCCTCAAGAGCTCGTCCCCATCGATCTTGAGGAACGACGGATCAACCGAGCCAGGACCCCACGGCCCCTTCACGCTGACACAATGCAGATCGGTGGTGGCGCGCGAATACCATCCCACCGCGGTCTCACGCTGCTCTGAATAGTTCGCGAGCTGACCAAGCCCCGCGAACTCCACCTCTGCGGCCGTATCGCCGTCCACCGCGCCGAACGCGAAGCGGTCTTCGTCGATCCGATCGACCACCGTGCAGAGAATGTTCTGGCCGAGTTGCCAGCCCACGCTCCGCTTGGCGCCGAAGAACGTCTCGACGAAGATCTCGCCCCGCACCGGCGTGGTGTGGGCGCAGTAGTAAGCCGCGTTCTGCGCCGGCACGTGGAACAGCTCGAACGTGTACGAGATGCCCGGCTCGAGCTTGTCGGCCGGAATCGCGAACTCGCTCGTCTGGAAATCGCCCGTCGCGACGGCGTAGGCGCGGACATCGCTCTCCGCGTCGACCGTCTCGCAGTAGGTTCCGTCCCGTTGTTGTTCCGTGAGCACGGCGCCGTTGACGTTGACGGACTGTGCGGTGAGCGTCTCAAGCCGCGTGCTGTTCTTCTCCCGCTTGACCGGCTTGAAGCAGGTCTCTGCGAGATTGAAGCCACTGATCGAGAGACGCAGCTCCTTCACCTCCTCGCCAAGTTCGATGATCATCGACGCATCCGCCATGAAGTACTTCCGCGTCGTGCCGATGCGGACGAAGTGCTCCTCGTTGAGGTTGTACGTGACCGTGACCGGCCCGTACCCCTCGAGCACCTCATCGAAGTACACCGGCGCGTCGGGGACGACGCGATCGAACTCGTTGACCGGGGTGATGCGCACGCGCGCCGTCTTGACCGCGACCTCGACGATCTTGGTCTCCGTGCCGCCGCAGCCCGCGGCGAGGGTGCTGATGCAGACGAGCCCGATCAGCAAGCGGGGCAAGGGGTTGAACTTCTGAGACGAGTTGGTGCGCTTCATGGCGCGCCCTCCCTTGGTTTGCTGTTGCAGTTTCGCACACTATCTTTGAATTCCGGTGCACACGTCGGAATGCGGCCCACACACGCGGGCCTATCTTTTCATTTTTTCATCTAATTTTTCGAACTTTTCCCATCCAAATTTCATGCAGTTTTGCTTTCGCTTAACTGTTTTTGAAAATCGGGTAGGAATCCACCCTCCGTGCAAACAATCCAGGCCGAAGCTAGGATGCCAGCACGTAAGGGGATGTTACCCGATTTTCAGGCCAAATTTTCAAGGATCGGATGCGCAACTTAGTGAGTTGGCCTTCCTAGGAAGACGGCTAACCCGTAAACGCGCCTGCCTCCTCACCTGTTAAATCGCCCGGCAAAGCAGGCAATTCGAGGGCCCAAAACCGGCCCGCAACAGATTTGAGGACAGAATCGCATTAAATCATGAATTAGCCAAGATGTCAACCTTATTGCTAATCATACTAATAGATCAAAACCGCGCACTGACAAGGAAAACGTCACAGTCAGTTCTTCATTACAAAAAACAACCTTAATTAGATAAGAAAAACTAAATATGGCGATTTTTTCCACCGGGGAAATTTTTGCCAAATATTCAAAAAAATTGCGAAATAGACATTTCGGCGCCGAAATTACAGGTTAGGCCCTGATTAGACAATCAAAAATAAAATGCGCAAGCTCGGCAAAACAAAGCTCTCTATTTTTAGAACTTCTTTTCGGAAAATGCCCTGCTCTACCTCAGCGCGTAACCTTCACCGGTGCCGGAATCGGACTCTCTACCCCCACCATCACCGTCTTTATAAACGTAACCGGATCCAAATCGATAGCACTTGCATAGTCCGGGCTCGGCGCAACCGTCAAAACAATGGTAACCATCGGCTGCTGCTGCACCGCCTCCTCGGCAAAAGCATAGTGGGGATCCTCGACCGGCGTAATATGAAAGTCCAAGCGCTGGATATCGATACGCAGCGGACTAATCGGCACAAAATCTTTATTAAAACCAAGGCGCGTATTTTCACAGTTCGCGCCGGCATCCAAAATCGTCAACTCTACTCCGGGTGCACGCGGCGTCTCGCCTGCGGACACTCCACAATCTGCAAAATTTTGATCATTAGCAGGCGGAGGCGGATATCCAACAATATTCTCCCCTCCTCTGCAATCAAACTCCGGTGCGCATGTAAAAAGATCCGACAAGCCGTCGCCATCATTATCAATGCCGCTCAAACGCAATAAAGAAAGCGCACGCGTGCCAAGTGGACCCACAACTTCGCGCGCCAAGAGCGTCTTGCGCTTTGCATCGGCACTAATTAAATACAATTCGGGCTGGGGTCGCGCAACCGCCGGCGCTCCGCCCGCTGCACACTGCCCCTGCCTATTCACCGCCCCCTGCCCATAATACACCGCCCCGCAAAATGCATTCTCATCGTCCGGCACCGCGCCTGCATTTTTTCCTAGATAGGGATTTTGCCCGGTATTGCGATCGAGCGTATTGCGCAGCGGCGTGCAGTTTGGATCGTTGCGCGTGGCATTATTATTACACAAATATCCCAACAAATTATCGCTGCCCGGATGATAAAACGAAGAGTAGTAGCGGCCGAAATGTAATCCATAAGTATCGGCGGTATGAATTGATTCGTAATAAAGATTGGGATCGTTATCATCAACCCTCACACCCGGCGGCAACGCACCCGCACCAACCGCTCCCAGCACTACATTCCTGCTATAGTACTCATCATAATCAATCGCGCCGCTCCGAATTTCCCCCTCAATTAATGACATAACAAAGCGCGTATCGTCGTACAACTGGCGCGCCAAATTCGAAGAAGAATCAACGCGAATCGATTTAATATAGGTACTGCCAACAACGGTCGCAACGGTTGCAAAGATTACAACGGCAATGAGAATTTCGATAAGCGTAAATGCACTGCGCGAATTTTTCATACTATAACGATTGTGTTATCTCGGTCAGCTGGATAATCGGCAGCATAATGGCCGCAACAATCGCACCGACCGCCACACCGATAATCACAATAATAAAGGGCTCAATCACTTTTGAAATTCCGGCAACCGCGGTGTCCACTTCATCCTCATAATATAAAGCGATTTTTTCTGCGATGGTATCGAGCTGCGCGGTCTGCTCTCCCACCGAAATCATCTGCACCACAATCTCCGGAAACTCCGGCGTATCGCGCAAACTCTCGCCCAGCGGAATACCCCGCGAAACGTCATCCACCGCCAATTTAATTCGCTGTTCATACAACATATTATCAACGGTCTTTGCATTAATCAGCAAGGTCTCGATAATGGGAATACCACTCTCAAGCAAGTTTCCAAGCGAGCGAGCAAAGCGCGCGATAATAGATTTTTGCACAATCTTTCCAAAAGCGGGAATATGTAACAACAGCCAATCGGTTGCATATTTACCTTGCGGTGTGCGCCGTCCAAAAAATACGGCAATAGCAAAACCAAGCAAACCGCCAAGCAGCCACGGCCACTTATTGACCATAAAGTTACTGATTGCAATAACTACAACGGTAATCGTCGGCAATGTTTTGCCGCTATCGGTAAAGAGTTCCGAAATCTTCGGCACCACCAAAATCATCATCGCACTCACCACCAAAATCATCACAAGAATAATAAAAGCGGGATAAATCATCGCACTGCGAACTTTACGCACAATCGAATCGGTCTTTTCGATACTCGTTGCAATTTGCTTTAACAGCGTATTAAGCTGACCCGATGCCTCACCTGCACGAATCATTCCAATTTGTGCATCGCTAAAAATTTTTGGAAAATTGCTCAAAGCCTCCGAAAACTTATTTCCTTTTTCGACCAGCCGCGCCATCTCATAAATCGCCTCTTTCAACTGCTGATTTACCGTTTGGCTCATGATCGTATCGAGCGATTGAATAAGCGGAATACCGGCATTAATCATGATTGCAAGGAGCCGGAAAAAAGTCGCCTTATCGCGCGAGTTCGGTTTGGTCATCGAGCGCAACTTTTCGTCAACACGCGCCAAAAGACCTTTCTGCACACCGGAAGCGCGCACCTTTTTGCCTTTAATTACGGCGCTCGGAACTGCGGCCTCCTCAATAGAAAGAACGATCTTTTCTTCTTTGTCTTTTTCTTTAATGTCGAACTTCTGGGCGCCGAGCTTTGCATCGACGAGGAAGTCTTGAGCTTTTTTTGTCATTGTTGCGGATTAGTTTGCGGCGGCGGTGCGGGTGGCAGCTGTGATTGTACGGCTTGCGGCGGGAGCATTTCTTGTCCTGCCTGCCCCGCTTTAGCGGCGGCTTCCTGCATTCCCGCTTCCTTTCCTGCTTCTTGCTTTCCCGTATTCCCGTCTTCCTCCCCCTCCGCCTCCCTCGCCACGCTATAGACCTCATCCAAACTTGTTACGCCTTGCAGCGCCTTCAAGATTCCGGCCTGTTCAAGGGTAACCATACCTCCCTCAATCGCCGTCTTTTCAATTTGCAACGTAGAGTCGCCATCAATTAAATGTTGCCGCAACTTATTATTCATCAACATCATCTCGTACAAACCAACGCGGCCAAAGTAGCCGGTCTTATTGCACGCCTCGCACCCCTTACCAATATAGAATTTTAATTCAGTAAAAAGCGCGGGATCGTAGTGCTTTCGCTCTTCGGCATTTACCGTTTCGAGTGCGTGCTTTACGCGCTTAAGTAAGGCCTCGTCTGCAGGCTCTTCTACACGACACTGCTCGCAAATTTTACGAACCAAGCGCTGTGCAATAATCAAATTAATAGTCGATGCCATCAAATATCCGGGCACACCCATGTTACTAATACGCGTGAGCGTTTCGACGGCACTGTTCGTGTGAATAGTTGAAAAAACCAAGTGACCGGTAAGCGAAGCTTCAATTGCAACATCTATTGTTTCGCGGTCGCGGATCTCACCCACCATAATAATATCCGGATCCTGACGCAGCGCCGTGCGCAATCCGCTCGCAAAATTATACTCGATTTCCGGATGCATCTGACTCTGATTTAATCCCGGCAGCTGAATTTCCACCGGATCTTCGACGGTCATAATATTTACATCTTCCGTATTTAAAATACTGAGACACGCATAGAGCGTTGTTGTTTTACCCGAACCGGTCGGACCGGTTGTAAGCGTAATGCCATTCGGCATGCCAAGCGACTTTTCGATAGTCCGCAAAGCACTGCCGGCCAAACCGAGCTGCTCGAGCGACGGAATCTTCCGCGACTTATCTTGAATACGCATTACAATTTTTTCGCCGTTTACGGTCGGCAATGTCGAGACACGCAGATCCATTTCACGGTTATCTTTTGAAGTTACCGAAGCGCGGCCGTCCTGCGGAATGCGCTGCTCATCAATCTTCAAATTCGACATAATCTTAATGCGCGAAACCACCGCAGGATGCATATTATTCGGATACTCAACAATGCGGTGCAAGGCACCATCAACACGATACCGAATACGCGTTGCATTCCGCTGCGGCTCAATATGAATATCCGAAGAGCGCATCTCAAGCGCACTTGAAATTGTATTCAAAACAATTTGAGGAACATTACCGGCAAGAATCGCCTCTTGCAAAGATTGCGTGCCGCCGGACTGCGGCGGTGAGCCCGTTTGTACTCCTGATTGTGCCGGTACATCGACCATGTAAGAAAGATTTCATTTGATCTAATTCAAAGCTGCAACTTTCGAAGTCCGAAAATAGGTATTCATCCGCACGCTAAACGTAACATCCTGGGTCGGATCTTTTACAAGCTCTCCGCCATCTTCAAAATTAAATGTAATCGACTTCAACTCCATTAAGCGCGTACCGCTCTCCAAAGTTCCGGAGTTTTCTATAAATTCCAAAAATTTCAGAAAGTTACTGCGCGAGCCTTTAATATTCATACTCACCGGCAAGACCGAAATGTGATTCATATCTTCCAGCGGCTGCGGCTGTCCAAATACAAGATTATTCTGCTCAATCTCGTTGCCAGGACGATTGATTCCCGCAAAAAAGTTATCGAAAAGACGCGCAAGATCGGTGTAGCCGGCATCGGGCGGAAGAATTTTTTCCATCTTCTTCAAGAAATCTTCGTGGCGCTCGGTAAAGTCAGCAGCTAACGTGCGGTAATCATCCTCAGCAGTACGAAACTCTTCTTGCAGTTGAGCAATGCGGCTTTCATTGTCTTCAACAGCAACCTTCATCGCCATCATTACCTGGTACTGCATAATACCGTACGCAACAGTAATGCCGAAAATCACAAGTACGACGAGAAAGTAGAAGTTACTTTTATTAATGAATGAAGGAGTGTTACGCATACAAGAAAAAAATTATTGGGCCGATTCGGGTTGTGCAGATTCGATAACTTCAAGATCTTCGGTGAGCCTGTCGTCCCGGGGATCACGCTCATCTGCGGGCTGCAATTCAAATACCAAACTCAAACTCGATGTATAGTCTCCCTCTTCATCTTTGCTCTTACTAAAGCTTGGAAGATCGACATTTTTAAATTTGCGCGAACCTTCGATGCGTTCAACGAGCTCAGAAATAAAACTAAATGTTTTGCTGTCGGATGTTTTTGTCGTACCGCGGATCGAAATCTTGCCGGTTTGCGCATCAAAACTATAAGAGTTGTATTGAATACCACCAACGGTATCAAAAAAGCCGAGACCATATAAATCATCTACCTTCTCAGTTACCGCATGTACATCGCGAATTACTTCGGACCAGCGCAGACGCTGCTTAATAATGTTTTGTACGGCGGAATGTTCATCGGTTCCCTGTGCACGAATATTTTCGAGCAATTCGCTAAACGCTTTTGTTTCCATCTCTTCTAAATTTGAATTAGTAATTGTGTTGATAAAATACTGATTCTCTGCGAGACGAATCACATTATCGAGCGCATTTGTTTCTACCACTTCTCCTTCGGGTGCAGCGGCATGGAGCTGCTGCTTGCGCTCCCCTAAGGCCTGCACAAGCAAAGCTTGAAATTTTTGATCGCGCTGCATTGGCGTTACCGGCTCAACCGAAAAGGTATCGATACCAAGCGGTGCTTTAAAAATATCCTGCACGTGCACGAGTTTTTTCTTAATTTCGGCGCCAAGCTCTTGCTCTTGCACCTCTGCAATAGCGCGTTCGCTGTCGGTTACAAAATCCGAAGTTACAATTGCAACCTGCTTTTGATACGGATCGATTTTACTATTTACATCATCGAGCAGCACTCGCGCCCGCATATAATTTGCGATATTCAAATCGGTCTTTGCCTTTTCGAGCCGTGCATTGCTTGCATCGAATTGAATTGCAATATTTGGACCAAAATGTTTCTGAAGAATTGTTGCGTTTGGATTTAATTGGAGATAAAAAAATGTGTAAACCGCCAAGGCGGCGAATACGGCAAAACCAAATGCGCGGCCTGCAAGCGCACGGCGGCGCTTTTCTTTATCGAACATATCGGTTGCCGAAATTTTCGGCTGAGGTCCGAGCACTTTCGAAAGTGAAGGAGCGGTTGAGCGCATAGCCGGATCTTGCTTTCCAAAAAGTTTTGTAAATGCATTGCCATCATCGGCATCACCGGCAGCCGCACTTTTTTTGCTCAATAAATTCTTTAAAAATCCGAAGCTCTCTTTTGGCTGGCCGGAAGTATCGAGTTTATAGGATGAGTCGTCCGGCTCTTGTGGAGAGGCCGAAGGAGATTGCGCCGCTGGTTGTGATGCAGCTTGTTCCGGCACCATTGGCTGTGCCGGCAGCGCAGGTGGCGCCGCGACAGGTTGTGCCGCGGGCAAAATATTTTTATTTTTATCTGTATTTTCAGCCATATTTATATCTTTTTAATCTATTAATTATAGCAAAAAAGCGCCCTTGAAGCAATGCTCCAAAAGCGCTCATTTGAACCGTCGCGGACGGCTTATTTGTATTCAACCTCAGCACCAGCTGCTTCAAGAGCCTTCTTCATCTTATCCGCTTCTTCCTTCTCTACACCTTCTTTAACGGGCTTGGGAGCACCGTCAACGAGATCTTTTGCCTCTTTCAAACCGAGACCGGTAAGCTCGCGGACTGCTTTAATAACAGCAATCTTTTGTGCACCGCCGGACTTAAGAACAACGGTAACAAGACCGCCCTCGTCGTCGCCGCCCGCAGCAGCACCGCCGCCCGCAGCAGGAGCAGCAACAGCCATAGGAGCAGCAGCAGAAACACCGAACTTTTCTTCCATAGCTTTTACAAGCTTAGCAAGATCCATAACTGAGAGCTTTTCAACAGCATCGAGCACGCCTTGTGCTTCTTTGCTGAGCTCTACTGTAGTTGATTCGTCTGACATAGTATTAGGGGTTAGGAATTAGGAATTAAATTGTAGATAAAATTATTCTGATTTAGGAGCTTCTTCGGATGGAGTTTCGGCGGCAGCTTCAGCGGCCGGTGCCGGTGTCGATACCGCTTCCACAGGAACAGCGCCTCCTTTTTTCTCCAACTCGGAACATACACGAACAAAACCGGTCAATACGTTATTCAAAACACCATGGAAGCCGGCAACCGGCGACATCATTAATCCAACCAACTGACCAAGTAATTGCTCGCGGGTCGGCAATGTTGCAAGAGTTTTTGCATCAGCCGCATTCATCATTTTTGATTCAAACCATGCGCCCGTAATAGCAACGGTTTCATGATCTTTGCCAAAATCGTGAATAATACGGGCCGGTGCAATTTCGTCACCCATAGCAATTGCAAGCCCGATTGGACCATCCATTGAGCCAGCCGGAATCTCTTCCATTCCTGCCTCCTTTGCAGCCCGTTGAATCAATGTCTTCTTTGCAACCTTAAATTCAACCTGTTCGCTGCGAAGTTTGTTACGAAGCTCACCGATATCTTTTACGCTTGTGCCTTTATAGTGAGAAAAGACAACTGATTTTGCATTTTTAAAGCTGTCGATAAGCTCTGAAAGAATTTGTTCCTTTTTTTGTCGTGTAATTGCCATGGTGTGTACGAGAGTAAAAAAATAGCGCTCTATCTGAGAGCGCATACGTTATCTTTCGGCCTCCGGAAACTCATTGTACGTATAGAAAATGACTCGGGAAGCGGTCGGATTGTATGTCTCGGCGGGACTTATTTCTCCTGCGGCTTAGGGCTTTTTAGCCTTGTGCCAAGGTTGCCAGCTTTCTCAGACGTGCTTATTATAACGGCTTTTTGAGCGGTGTCAAAATGAATTTGAGAAATGCACGTTATCTACGACCACGAAAACCGGTCACTTGTACGCGCCACTGGCGGCCCTGCTCTCCCGTTCGCTCCGCATGCTCTAAATTAAGAAAAAAGGAAGCTGCCAAACCGCCCCGTCTGCCACCGGGCTCTGTTAAGAAACGAGTCTTATATATAGCCGGACCATTTGTTGGTTCATTGTTAACAATATCAAATCCGGTGTCCGGATTAATTCCAATTCTATCAAAAGCAAATCTTTCGCCATTTGTCGATATCTCTGGACCGCCAGGCAGTGGAGTATACAAATCGCAATTCAAATAAGGAGATTCAAGAGTTCCGAATTCTGACAATCCGAATTGATCACACACTCTTTCTGCATCTAAATTGGAGTCTTTGGGATCCAGTGTCGTTAATGTTATTTTCAGCGCGTCAAAAACTCCTTCTTCAACTTGTCGTGCAACCTCTCGAATGTCGTCAGGACTTACATCCTCAAGTACTGCGCGATCAGCACCATGTACCGGAGTAGCCATATATCTATAGCGTGCATCAATTAATTTTTGCCATCCTTCTGGAGTATCACCGGCATCTTGGTTCATACCAGCATCCTGATAAGCACCGGCATCTTGATAATCGGCATTTTTCAAATCCATAAGTTCTGCGCTGCAAGAAGCGGACATAACTGCTACCGCAAGCGCCGCTTCTCTCTTTAGATTAGGACGTTCCATATATTTTCTTGTTAAAACTTAAGAGTATTTTATAATTGCTTTTCTACAAAATGTCAAGTAGCGAGGCGGCAAAAGGGCTTACGAGCTACAATCTTAACAAAACTAGATTTTCAAGTTTATGCCATTGCATAGTAAGCTCCATGCTGAATCCGTGCGGCTGGGGGCGAGCGCGAAGCATAAAAATCCTAAGCGGACCATAAAACCGACCTACAAACATTACAAATCCCCTTCCGCCGACCAAAATGCTTTTAAGGCCTGTGCGCGTGTACGCTCTTGTTGGCTAACAACTCTCAATAGATCTCTTCCGGCATCTGTTACTTCTAATAATTGTCTTTTACCGCGCGTGCGGCCAGACGCTTCTTCATCGGTCTCCCTACGCTTAATGATATAATTTTGTTTGGTAAGTTTCTTTACTATGATGGACAATCGAGCTTCAGATACTGGATTCATCAGGTCCTTCGTTTGCTGCAAAATTGCAGCCTGATATGTTGAGGGATTTTTTTCGATTATTTTTAGAACGAAAATTTCGTGCGGCGTGAATGAAAAAGACTTACTTTGGGATGCAAATTCATCCTGGCCGCGATCAACTGCGAACTCATCGTCCCAAAATGCTGCCAAAATTTCGGCACGTGTTTTCATACGAGCTTTTTCAACACGCAACACCGCATTCCCTTTTTCTGTTAAGGAAAAAACGCGGCGCATACGGCCTGTTTTTTTCTTACCTTCGGGTGTCTCTTTGGGCAGCTCATAGTGACTCTCTAGGTATCCGGCAAATTCGAGCCTTTCTAAAACTTCAGAAATATATGTTCGACGTATATCACCTCCTAGATCTTGAAGACCTTTATAGATTCCCAAAGCATAATTGGCCACAGAATTAATCATAGCCAAAATGATTGCTTCGTTAGGCAATAATCCGCCGTCTGTTTCTTCTGTGGATTCAATTATTTCTCGTGGCACAACAGTTGAATTACAGCTATTTCTTAATTATGGCAAAATCTCGTCATCGTCAACAAATTCGGCAATCGGGCCTTTGTCATCTCCCCCGCTCTCTCCCATATAACTTTTTATAGTATTCAATTTTTCCTTGCGCGTTTTATGTTTAGGCGTTTGCACGGGAACATCAATTTGCCCGGCTACGCTTACGCGCGGCTCGCCATACTCTTGCGCCGCCTCTGCCGGATCATAATCACCACTAATCGTTACACCGCCTTGTTTTAACTGACGACGATATTGATTAATTTCATCTTCATCCGGCCATTGAATAGGATCTTCAAGCGGTGGTTGATACTCAACTTCAGGGACCGGAGAACCTTTTTCACCGTGCACTTCAAGTTTCATGTGTGAATCCTGCGCTTGCTCCGCAAAGACATGACGCGCTCCAGTTTCTTCATCAACAATTACTGCGCGCGGCTCATCTAATTTTTCTAAATCAATTTTTAAATGAGTGGCAAGTGCGCGCAAACTTTTCGCGCCAAAAATACCATCGGCACCGATGCCTAAATCACGCTGCATTTTTTCAACAGCTGCGCGCGTCTTTGGCCCGTATGAACCATCGACACCGCGCGTATCCCATCCCTCTTTTGTTAAAATCGCCTGAAGCAAAATTGTTGACGTGCCGCTTGTGAGTGTCACTTTTGCATCCGGCGCATCTTTAAATTTAAGATCATCAACTAAATCGCGCAACAGCTCGCCCGAACTTTTCTCCATGAGCGCCTCTTTAAATTCGGCTCCAAGTTTTTCGAGCGCGGCATGTTTTGGGGGCTCTTCTGGGCTAAAAGAGGGAGCTTCGGAAGTTTTTGACATACAGAATTAAAATAAAAATCTACTGAGCAGACTTTAAAACAAAACCTGCATATGCATGGCCAACTTTCTTTTTCATCCATTCCGCCGTGTCATCAAAATTGAGCTCAACCTTGTCTCTTTTCAGTTTTCCAGCAATCTTTTCAAAAAAGATGACATTAAAAATCTTGTCATTATTGGGAACAAGCTGAATTTCAAACGCCTTAGCGGATGGAAGTCGAAATTGATACCTGTCTCCAACCTTAAGAAAAACTTCTTTATGTGAACCTTCGGCAATGCTCTTTAATTTTTTTACTGCTTCTTTAAATTTTGGATCATCATCCAAACGTTTTCCCTCAATTTTTCGTTTACCGCCAATAGGTCCCGATTCTGCTTCGGCCTCCATCTCGTCCATATCAATATCTGCTCTATCTGCACGTCTTTTAGCCGATGGCTCCAATAAAGATTTAAATGTCTCGGCTACTTTTGCATTAATTTTTTCGGCACTATCGGTTTTAAGATTAAAACGACATGCCACTGTGCTGCCATTTGTAACACCAACAATAATTTTTCCTTCACGGAAAAGTGGCACAGGAAATTTATATGTCTCTCCAGCATGTCTTAAGAGATATTTATATCCATCATCTGTCTTAATAATCGTGCCTTTTTTAAAGAGTTCATGCTTCTTGAGAAGTGCTTCAGTCTCTGCTTTTGGATCGACTTCTTCACGCTCCTCTTCGGGCTGCGGCTCGGGTTCTGGGCGAGGTTTCGGTTCGGGCTTTGGACGAGGTTTCGGTTCGGCCGGTGGTGCGGGCGGCTCAACGCGTGGCTTAGCGGGCGGACGCGCCTCACTCTCACCTTGAAATTCGCGTGCAGTTCCATCGGTAGAGCTACCGAAGACCTTCTGCATTGCTCCAAAAGTTTCTGCACCAAACTGTCCATCCTCTCCAATCTTTTTATCGCTACTTTCTTTCAACTCTGCATTGTATTTTTTTTGCCATGCAAGGAGCGCTGCTTGAGTTTTTGGACCCCACTTACCATCAAGCGGCCCGGGATCAATATCTTCATACGACGTTAAAATCGCCTGCAACATCATAACGTCGGCATAGTCGTGCAAATAAATATCTTTTACATCTTTATCATCCGCACGAAAATACAGAGCCTCCCTTCGTCTTTCGAGGGGAAGTGCGCGATATTCTTCTGCCGAGAGCGATTCCCAATTGCCGTCTCCATTTTGAATCCAGCGCTCAACCGGAGTACCTGCCGGATATTTTAATTTTTCTTCAAATTCAATAAATACATCCTGCGGATCCTGTCCTTCGATCGACTTCTCAACCTCTTTTTGCAATTGCTTCAATTGAGCGGGAGAGATGTTGAGTTTCTCCATTGCTTTATTGGGATCGGCGGGGACCGGCGCACGTTTTGGAATTTCCATAGTTTTTGTTTTTATTTTGTATTGAAACATTATATCATTTTTAGCCAATGGAGACAACGTACACCGAGCAACACATACATGAACAAATTGCCGCACACATTGCGGCACATGCACGGCCATTACTTGTCATTTTGGGGCCGACTGCCTCCGGCAAAACCGGCTCCTCAATTGAGCTAGCACAGCGCTTTAATGGTGAAATTATCTCAGCCGACAGCAGACAAGTGTATCGACATATGGACATTGGCACTGCCAAGATTACCGAAGAGGAGCGCGCCGGCGTGCCGCATCATCTTCTGGACGTTGTCGACCCTGATGCGCGCTTTACCGTAAGCGATTTTAAACGAATGGCAGAAGCGGCGGCCGATACTATCTTGGCACGCGGTAAGGTACCGATTTTAGTTGGCGGAACGGGACTGTATATCGATGTAGTCACGCGCAACTTTGTGCTGGCACCGGAAAATCCAGAGATTCGAGCACGTTTACAAAGAGAGCTCGACCAGGAAGGGCCAGAAGCACTGCATGCCCGATTAGCAGAAATGGATCCCGATTCTGCGGCAAAGTTCCATCCAAATAATACGCGCTATGTAGTGCGCGCCTTGGAAATTGCAATGACGAGCGGTTCGGCAAAACGCGACGAGATGCGTCCGCCGAAATACGATGTGTTAAAAGTTGGATATGTATGGGAGCGGGAAAAATTATATGAGCGAATTGATGCACGAGCTGAGAAGCAAGTAGAGCACGGATTGTTTGACGAAACAGCACAACTATTAGCAATGGGATATTCGCGCCAGCTGCCTTCGATGAGCTCGTTAGGCTATCGCGAATCTTTAGAATTTTTAGATGGAGAGATTACGCGCGAGCAGGCACTAGCACTCATTCAAAAAAACTGCCGCAACTACGCGCGCCGGCAGATGACGTGGTTTAAACGGTATGATGATATTTTATGGGTGAAGCGATGAGATCGGGCAAATTCCGTTCATCTTTTTATACAAAAAAGTTTAGATATTTGTAATGTGGATTTGATAAAAGTGGAATTACTGTCGGCAAAATGGGGCTAATAGTGGTAATCCTGAGAGACTCGTCAATCTCTCGGTGGGGGTTCGACTCCCCCTAGCTCCACCTTTGCCGGCAGTATAAAAGAAAAGACCCCAGCATGGGATCTTTTCTCAATGGGATTCCGGAGAGACTCGTCACAATTAGTATACCACACCTCCCCTTCAAATCAACCAAAACGAGCCCTCTGCTATACTCAATCTAATGTCCGTTCTCAACAAAATTTGGCAGCTCAAAAATAACCAACCATCACTCAGTCTGACCGAAAAACTACTGCACAACCGTGGTCTGGCAAGTGAAGATGCCGCAGAACGATTTCTCAATCCGAGCCGCGAACGCGACTTTCACGATCCTTTTTTAATGCGTGACATGGAACGCGCGGTAGAGCGCATTGGTGCTGCCATTGAACGCGGCGAACGCATTATGATTTTCGGTGATTACGATTTAGACGGCATTACCGGAACTGCAATCCTTATGCGTACACTCACCAAACTGGGTGCAAATATCTCATACCGGCTCCCTCACCGCATAGAAGACGGCTACGGCCTGCGCGCCAAGTTTATTGAGGCGTTTCATAAGCTGGATGTAAAACTTATCGTTACGGTAGACAACGGCATCTCTTGTTTTCAAGAAGTTGCGCTGGCAAACGAAAAAGGTATGGACGTGATTATTACCGACCACCATACCGTGCCCGAAAAAATTCCAAATGCCTATGCAATTTTGCATCCCAAATTGCCAAACAGCGGATATCCTTTTGATGAACTTACGGGCAGCGCAGTCGCTCTAAAATTTGCACAGGCGCTCTTGATGCGGCGAACAAAAAATCACGAAGAAGAGGTAGAAAAAATGCTCGACCTTGCCTGCATCGGGACAATCGGCGACTTTGGTCCGCTCATTGGCGAGAACCGCTATATTGTAAAAGAGGGATTGCGCGTACTGAATACAACACGATGGCCCGGACTTTCAAAGTTGAAAAAAATTGCAGGAGTAAACGGCGTAGTTAATACCCAAGACATTGGGTTTTTAATGGGACCGCGTTTAAATGCGGCAGGCAGAATGAGTCATGCAAACGATGCGCTGAACCTTCTGCTTCACGGGGAAGATAAAAGCGACGCACTTGCAAAAAATTTAGATGCGCTGAATAAAGAGCGTCAAAAGCTAACCGAAAAATTGATGAAGCTTGTGCGCAAACAGGCCGATGTGCAGCGAGATCTTCCAATAATTATTGTGCATCATGCTGAATTTCATGCCGGCGTCATCGGCATTCTTGCCGCAAAAATCGTAGAGACATATGGTAAGCCCGCCATTGTTATGGAAGAGCGTGAAGTCAGCGCGATCGGCTCATGCCGCTCGGTAGAGGGCTTTAATATTGTCGATGCACTGGGCGCAGCACGGGAGTATCTTACACACTTTGGCGGCCATGCAGCTGCAGCGGGATTTGAAGTTGAACGTATGCACCTCGAAAAATTTAAAGAAAAAGTGCAGCAATTTGCGGACGAATTTGCACACACACTCAATATACCTTCGAAATTAGAAGTTGAGTGCGCACTTGCACAACACGACATAACAATGCAGACCTATGAGCTACTGCAAAGTTTTCAACCGTTTGGTGCAGGCAATGAACATCCAAGATTTTTATGTGAAGGTTTGATTGTGAAAAATTTTAAAACCGTTGGCGCAGATAAAAAGCATCTAAAACTCGGTGTACGCCCCGCCAACGACGGGGCAGGTGCAAACGGCTCGGGCCACCGCCAAGGCGGGGCAGGTACACTGGACTGCATCGGCTTTCGCCTTGGCGCATTTGCCAATCAATTAACAGTCGGCGCACCCATCGACATTGTTGCCGAACTCGATGAAAACATCTGGCAGGGCCGCCGATCGCTGCAACTGCGAATGATTGATTTTAAGTGTTAGCGACTGCATGCTGAATGAAATCATGCATAGGAAAAATATCCCATCTATTTTGTGCATGACGCTTTTTTACATACCCGAGCTCATCTTTTTGTGCACGAAAAAAGCGCGCTAATGGATGCTCTGGACGCAGCCAGACAATCTGCCAAAGACCATGGCGCGGTACACGATTATTTAAAAAAAGTTCATCGGGATTTGCATCAGCCAGTACCCTCAATGCTTCTGACCTCTTTACACAGCCACCAAAATCAAACACTGCAGCACCACTGGGCTTCACGATGTTCTTAAGAACCCTCAAATGGACTTCAGGACAATCGGTATATTCAAAGGCCCCGAGGACATCGAAATAAAAATCATATAATCCCTCCGGCTGAATATCTTCAGGAAATGAACCGATGTATTGTGTACGCACATATGGACTCGATATTTTTCTCAAAAAATCTACACCCAAAATATTTTGCACTTTGCACAAAAGTTCCAAAAGAATCACATGCCCGTTACATTCGAGATAGCTCGAAAAATCCTCCCAATCAGATTCAGCTACATCACGATATCTAGTCTTGATAACACGAATTATTTCAAGAGCACCTTTCATTACCGCAATGTCTGGCGCAATTGGCGTACGCGCAACTGTATCGATCTCGATATCCTGAATACCGGCCGCATTTGCAATTTGATTTATTTCATACACACCTCGCCCAAGACCTGCGCCTCCCTCAAGGCAGCGCATGCCTTCGTGAGCAAAATTTTCAATTAATGCTTTTACCGTACTATCCAGCGGCCGCGTATTGCAACTTCCAATTCTGCCATGCATCGGATCCAGATCGAGATGGCCCCAAGCATCTGGCGGACCATATGGTGCCGTCGCAGAATCAGCAAAAATAATCCTGCCTTCATCCGTCGCTGCCTCTACTGAGGCAATATAGTCTTGATAAGTTATCGACATTTACAAAAATATAAAAAGATTAATTAATTACTCACGTGAGTAATTAATACCACCGAATCAGATTTAATCAAGTGGCGCGCAATCATTCAATATTGCTGTAACAGCATTACTTACGCCGCGCGCTGCATCAGCGCTTCGGCCTCAGCACTCGCACGTTCAAAATCTTCCACACCATTTTTCTTCACACGCGCCGCAACATACTCGCGCATTGCGTTAATTTTTGCATTCGGTCCGCTCACAATTTTTTCAAAAGTAGATTCGCCGATTTCGCTTGCCATATCATTTGCGGCTCGCACTTTGTCGGCATAGGCCGCAACCGGCGCGTGACCGGAAATACGTGAGGCCTTCCTCTCGGTGGCGCCCTCAAAATCGCAGCCGGTGCCGTCGCAGTCTTGGCCATCGTGAACCGCTTCATGCACGAGTACATGCGTCAGTATCGATTGTTGCTCAACGGAGAGTGCAGGCGGTTCGGCGCTATCCAAGCCGGCTTCATCATTTGCCGCGCTGTTTTTCACGCTGTCCTTCAGCGCGCGCAGCTTCTCAGGATTCAATCCAAATATATCTTCACGATATTCGAGCGGCCGGCTGCTGCCCATATGGCATCTTCCCGCAGCATCGCCCATCTCACTGACACTTAAAACTCTGCCGTTATTAAAACTCCGGCCCATTTTTGACTCCGCCTTGCCAATAGCAGCATCGACACTTTCGCCATATGCGCCATCGATGCCTCTATAGTGGCTAATGCATGCTTCCATGGCTTTAGTATAAGGAAAAATATACGCACGTCGAACAAAAAACCACACGGAACGGATCAGGATGAAACCATGCTTTACGCGAAGGTACTCTTCTGATAAGCTGCCTCCCATTTTCTTAAGCTTAATTCTTGACTAAATATATAAATTATTTTATAATATAAGGATGGGACTTACACAAACACAACAAGATATCGTAGCGCTGCTCCAGAAGAGCAAGGATATTCTTATACTTCCATCGTCTCCTATCGATGGCGACTGCTTGGGTTCAAGTTTAAGTCTATATCTTGTACTCAAAAAGCTCGGCAAAAATGTAACGGTTGTTGCAGAAGAAAAAATTCCGCACAGCTACGACTTTCTTCCTTCGATTAAAGCGATTTCTGAAACGCTCGATGCCTCGCAAGAATTTGTAATCAGCATCGACTGCCGCGACCATAAAGTAAAAAATGTACGGCACGAAATTCAAGGTAACAAAGTGAATATTTTTGTAACGCCGGAAAGCGGAACCATAGACAAAGACCATGTAAGCTTTGAAAACGGTGCATTTAAATATGACTGCATTATTACAGTAGATGCCGCGGACCCTTCACAGTTCGGCTCTATTTATGAAAATTTTCCGGAGCTGCTGCACTTGGCGCCGGTAATTAATATCGATCACCATGCGAGTAACTCTTCGTTTGGAAAAATAAATTTGGTGGATATTATGGCACCGTCAACAACGGTTCTGCTGCTGCCGATTATTGAAGCGCTGGGCGAAAAGCTGATGGATGAAGATGTCGCAACGCTTTTATTGGCGGGTCTTATTACTGATACCGGCAGTTTTCAAAATCCAAATACCACGCCGGATGCCTTTGCAATTGCAGCAAAACTTATTGGCTTTGGTGCGCGCCAACAAGAAATTATCCGGCACATTTATAAGACGAAGCAACTTTCGCAGCTCCGGTTGTGGGGCCGCACGCTCACGAAAATCCAACACGACATGAAGTATAAAATGGTATGGTCGGTACTTACAAAAAAAGATTTTGATGAGATTGGAGCGTCACCGGATCAGACCGAAGGTGTGATTGATGAACTGATGAGCAATGCGCCGAATGCAGAAATTATTTTCTTGTTAAAAGATAAAGATGGTGAAGTAAAGAGCAGCATTCGGACCACAACATCGAGTATCGATGCGAGCGAACTGGCGACAATGTTTGATGGCGGAGGTCATGCGCAAGCTGCAGGATTCCCGATGAAAGGCATCAATATTGAAGAAGCCGAAAAGCAAGTGCTCGAAAAATTCCGTGCATTTCAGAGCAAGCGGCTGCACTTGGGAGATCATGTGGAGGAGATAAAGGAAGCAGGCAAGCAGGATACAGGAAGAGAGAAACAAGAAAATGTTATGCAAGAGATTGAACCGCCACAAAGCGGTACGCCGCAACAAGAAGTCAGCAGTGAGCCTGCACGAATTTGGTGGGAAGCCGATCCGAAAGCGCCGCCGAGTCCTGTACCTGCCTCTGTAAGCCCTGCATCTGCGCCAGTTGTGCCCGCAGCGGTGCCGGCAACACCAGAACCCGCAGCACCAGAACCCGCAACGCCGGAACCAACACCTGCACAAACGCCGCATCCACCAGCGCCGCCAGCACCAGCTCCTTCGCCCGCTCCTGCTCCACCACCAAGCCCCTTTCCTCCGCCGGGTCCTATTGAACCTACGCCAAATCCGACCGAGCCCAAGCCGCCACCACCTCCGCCACCAGTAGTTTAAGCTTGCCCGACACCAATCTTCTTTAACCAGTGACCGGTGAGTGATCTTTTTATACCGGCAACTTCTTCGGGAGTACCAAATCCTACCACCTCTCCTCCTTTATCACCTCCCTCGGGTCCCAAATCAATAATATGATCTACGGACTTGATAACATCTAAATTGTGCTCAATGGTCAGCACGGTATTTCCGCGCTCAACCAACTCTTGCAAGACGCTGAGGAGCTTCTTTACATCATCAAAGTGCAGACCGGTCGTGGGCTCATCTAAAACATAGAGCGTTTTGCCGGTTGCGCGGCGCGATAACTCAGTTGCTAATTTAATACGCTGAGCCTCACCGCCAGAGAGCGTTGTTGCCGATTGACCCAGATGAATGTAGTCCAAACCAACTTGGCTCAATGTTGTAAGCTTTGTTTTGATTGAAGGAATATTCTCGAAAAATTCGAGCGCCTCGGAAACTGTCATGTCCAAAACATCGGCAATATTTTTGCCGCGGTATGTAATCTCAAGCGCCTCACGATTATAGCGGCGCCCCTTACAGTCTTCACACGGAACATAAATATCCGGCAAAAAGTGCATTTCGATTTTCTTCAAACCATCACCGGCACAAGCCTCGCAGCGGCCGCCCTTTACATTAAAGCTAAAGCGTCCTGCTTTGTATCCTCGCGTTTTTGCTTCCGGCGTCTGCGCAAATAAATCACGGATATCGGTAAAGACACCGGTATATGTAGCAGCATTCGACCGCGGCGTGCGTCCGATTGGCGACTGGTCTATACTAATAAGTTTATCTAAATGCTCGATACCTTTAATTTCTTTATGTGCTCCAGGACGCGCGCGTGACTTATATAACTTTTGCGAAACCGACTTTACCAAAATATCGTTAATGAGGGTCGACTTACCAGAGCCCGATACACCGGTAATTCCAATAAAGACACCCAATGGAATATCGACGGTAACATCCTGCAAATTGTGCTCAGTGGCACTGACAATTTGAATTTTCTTACCGCTTCCTTTGCGCCGGGTT
>Ga0210019_1001244_pt1 | contig 28041 bp, 29 predicted proteins | sample CryGeyCG2114_020_2_FD_183969 | JGI IMG/M metagenome (GOLD analysis project Ga0210019, IMG submission 183969) | Groundwater microbial communities from aquifer - Crystal Geyser CG11_big_fil_rev_8/21/14_0.20 (SPAdes) (version 2) | ecosystem: Environmental > Aquatic > Deep subsurface > Groundwater ...
TTTTCTGGCTGATCGCGCTAAGCCCTTTAGATACTGAATCCTGCCGGCGCTCCCCCCCCAGGCAGAAAGCTTTTATTTTTCTAAAAGAATGCTTTTTGATCGCCTTAACTATCGCATTCTTATTCTGCGCGCTGACAACGATAATAATCTCATCGATATCCGGATGCCTACTAAACGCTTCAAGAGAATATATTATTACCGGCTTCGTACATATTTTTACTAAAGGCTTAGGTACTGAAATCTTTAAGCGACTGCCAACTCCTGCAGCTAAAATAATTGCGCTAAGCATGATTATTTTTTTCTATTTTCGTAAAAATCATCCTGCCGGCTTGAGTCTGTAAAACCGAGGTCACCGCAACTAAAACATTCTGGCCGATTAATTTACGGGCATCCTCAACCACGACCATTGTCCCGTCATCAAGATAACCCACTGCCTGATTATGTTCTTTGCCTTCTTTAATCAGTTTAATATGCATCTCTTCCCCGGGGAAAACTACCGGTTTTAGCGCATTTGCCAGTTCATTAATATTTAAAACTTTAATCCCCTGGATACTGGCTACGCGGTTTAAATTAAAATCAACGGTAAGAATTTTAGCTTCAAGTAATTTAGCTAATAAGACTAATTTTGCATCAACCTCGTTGGTTGTGGTAAAATCCTGCTCATGAATAATGATATCAATCCCGGGCTGATTTTGAACAACATTAAGGATCTCTAGGCCGCGCCTACCTCTCTGCCGCTTGATCGGGTCAGTTGAATCGGCAATCTGCTGTAATTCCCTAAGCACAAATTTAGGAATAACGATTTTACCGCTCAGGAAGCGTGTTTTACAGATATCCACAATTCTGCCGTCGATAATTACGCTGGTATCTAGAATATTTACATCCTGCGATTGGTCCTGCCGACGCAAGCGCACATAAGGAATAATAATGTTAAATTCATCTTTGCCGCGTAAAGCCATGACCATACCAAGATAGCAAAAAACTAAAGTCAGGCCCACCCTGATTCTGGAAAGCATGAGTGCATCCATAGCCGCAAGGCTAAAAGCATCTCCCACAAGCTTGGCCATGATCAAACCCAGGATTAATCCAAATACTGCGCTAGATAGACCACTTACCGAAACCTTGCGCATTCCCGCTTCAGTTATAATCATTATAATTGCCGCAAGAGCGCTAAACAACATACCGGTAAATCCGAATCCCTGATAACCGATAACGATACAACCTAAGGTAAATAAGATGCGTAAGAAAAATAAATTCATTTATGAGCCTCTCTTTCTAATTTAACCGATGATACCAGGATAATATCTAAAGCCTCTTTTAGGGTAGCAACAGGAATAATCTCCATCTCCGATTGTTTAATCTTCAGATTCTTGATACTGTTCTTCGGTAATACGCAATGTTTAAAACCTAACTTTTGAGCTTCATTTATCCGCGTGAGCACCTGCGAAACGCTTCTGATCTCTCCGCTCAAGCCTACCTCTCCTAAAACTACCGTTTTAGGCAAAACCACCTTATCGCGAAAACTGGAAGCGATCACCGCACAGACGGCTAAATCCGCTGCCGGATCCTCGATTTTTATCCCTCCGGCAACATTAACAAATATATCTTCAGCCTCAAGAGCCAGTCCCATACGTTTTTCTAAAACCGCTACCAATAAAGATAGCCGGTTAAAATCAAAACCTTGTGCGCGCCGGCGGGCATAACCAAAAGAGCTTCTGGAAACCAGCGACTGAATCTCAACTAAAAGAGGACGTGTTCCTTCTAAAATTGAAGTTACAATCGTCCCGGATACATCAGGCGGCCGCTCAGAAAGAAAAATCTCAGAAGGATTTTTTACTTCAGCTAAACCCTGCGGCCCCATTTCAAAGACTCCGATCTCATTAGTCGAACCAAATCTGTTTTTTACCGCACGCAATATCCTGTAAATTGCGAAACGATCACCTTCAAAATATAAAACTGTATCTACGATATGCTCCAGAACTCGCGGGCCGGCCAAAGTTCCTTCTTTGGTAACGTGGCCGATAATAAAGATCGAAGTTCCGGTAGTCTTAGCTAACTGCGTCAGAATTCCTGCACATTCTCTAACCTGACTGACGCTGCCGGGCGAAGAGCTGATCCCGGAATCAAAAATAACCTGAATGGAATCAATAATTACAACTTGCGGTTTTAATTTTCTGATGTATTCGACAATTAAAGATAGATCCGTTTGATTAACAATATACAGATTATCCGAATCCGCTTCTCCCAAACGTTTTGCCCGTAACTTAGTCTGAGCCACGCTCTCTTCACCGCTGACATAAAGTACTACGACGCCCTGTTTAGTTAAATGATTGGAAACCTGTAAAGCAATCGTAGACTTGCCTACTCCGGGGTCCCCACCGATTAAAATTACCGACCCCTTAACAATGCCTGCACCTAAAACCCTGTCCAGCTCAGCAATATTAGTCTTTAATCTATCCTCTTCTTTAGTGACCACGTCTTTTAAAAGCACCGGGCCTTCTTTATAAAGAGAGATTCTTTCTTTAACGCCGCTTGAGGGAGCAGTATAATCCTCTTCGCAGAAAGAGTTCCAACTGTTACAATCCGGGCACTTACCCAGCCATTTCGGCGATTGATACCCGCAGCTAGAACAACTAAAAACCGTTTTGGTTCTCATCCCCGCACCTTTCTCTATTCATCAATCCTAAACCCTACACTCTCTAATACACAAATTAGAGAAGGTGCGGGGTAAAAAATTATTTCTTCTCTTTGCTTTTATACAATAACTTCCAAGGATTCTTACGTATATCGGCAGCAAAAGCCTCAAAATCATTATAAAGCGCATCGTCATAAATAAACTTACCTAACGAACCTTCTTTATTCATTATTTTAGTCAGGCCGGCATCTAAATTACGCATTATATTCTCTGCCCGGTTGAATATTTCATGTATCGGCAAAGGATCGATCCCTGTAATTGACTGATGATCTTTAAGAGCATTGGCATAATCTTTACCGGGTATTATTTCTACGTATTTTTCACCTAATAAGCCTAAAGTATTAACCCACACGGTAGAATCAGGGGGGATCCTGGCATTGCTCCTAACCCAGACATCCAGGCGCACATTCGTACGATTCTCTTCAGGAACAAATTCCAATACGACTCCTCTGACCTCACCGATATCAACTCCGGCAAAACGCACGGGTGCCCCGACCTTAACTCCGTTAACGAATTGATAATTAACACTAAAATCATAACCTAAGCTCCAGGTCTTAAAACCTCCGATCGATAATATAAAAATAACCAGGATTATTAAACCGACAAAAGTAAAAATTCCGACTTTCAGCTCTAATTTAGTTTTTCCGAATATCATTTAATCCTCCTTGCCCACGTGGGCAACACCCGCGCAATTAGCGCACAGACGCATGCCGACGCATACCTATTGCGTCGGGCGCCTCTAAGCGCGGGGTGGCCTATTTAAAAGTGTCCACTGCCTCGGTTATCGGCCCTTTAGCTAGCCCGTTAATAAACTGGTGTACCACCGGATCTTTTGTATTCTGGATCTCTTCAGGGGTACCCTCTAAAACTATTCTTCCTTTATACATCATCGCGATCTTATCAGCGATGTGATAGGCGCTGGTCATATCATGCGTAACGACAAAAGAAGTAACATTTAATTTATCATGTAATGAACGGATAAGCTCATTAATGCTGGCTGCGGTAATCGGATCAAGCCCGGTGGTCGGCTCATCATAAAGAAGAATTTCAGGCTTAATACAAATTGCCCGCGCCAAAGACACGCGCTTCCTCATCCCTCCGCTTAATTCCGAAGGCATCAGATTATCAATCCCACCTAAACCCACTAAAGATAAAGACTCATCTACGCGCTGTAAGATCTCTTTATGGTCGATCTGCGTATGCTCGAATAAACCAAAACCAACATTTTCTGCAACGTTCATCGAATCAAAAAGAGCCCCTCCCTGAAACACCATACTAATTTTAGAGCGCAGCTTAGTTAATTCTAATTCACTCAAGCCGGCCACTTCCTTGCCATCCACTAAAACTTTACCGCTATCCGGCCTTAATAATCCGTCAATATGTTTAAGCAAAACTGACTTGCCACAACCGCTGCGACCGATGATCACGCAAGTCTGACCGGTTTCTACCTTTAAACTTAAATCATTTAAAACTAAGTTATTATTAAATTTCTTTTTTAAATTAAGTATCTCTATCATTTTAAGGGAAAATAAAATAAAACAACGCCGTAAATAAACAATCCGCTGCCAAAATCATAAGAAATGAGATAACTACCGAACGTGTAGTCGCTTTACCGACCCCCTCTGCTCCTCCCCGCACATTAAAACCTTCATAGCAGCTTACCAAAGCAATAATCATCCCGAAAATCCAGGCCTTAAATAATCCGGTAAATAGATCTTTATACGCTAAAGAAGTAAAGGTTATATTCATATACATACTGCTGGTAATCCCCAATTTAAAAACGCAGATAAGGTAACTTCCCAATATGCCGAGAATATCAGCATACAACGTAAGGATCGGAAGCATCAGGCCTAAAGCCACAAAGCGCGGAACTACCAAATACTTTATAGGGTTGGTGGCTAAAGTTTCCAAGGCATCGATCTGTTCGGTAACCTGCATCGAACCAAGCTCGGCGGTATGCGATGCTCCGACGCGGCCGGCAACAACCAACGCTGTAATAACCGGGCCTAATTCGCGCACAATCGCCAAAGCTACAAGGCTGGCAATATACATCTCCGCGCCCAGGCGCTGCATAAAATATGCCGACTGCAAAGCGAAAATAAAACCGATAAACAAAGCAACCACTGAAACAATCGGGAAACTTTCATAGCCGGCTCTTTTGGACTGCTCGATGATATGATCATATTTATACGGGGGTTTAAAAGTCAGATACACGGTCTGTATAGCTAAATTAGCTAACCCTCCGAAAAAATACATGAAAACAATTATCTTGCGGCCCAAATCAACAAAAAGTAAATTAAGCATTATTCAAAAATAAGCTCTTCATTTTTACGCGTTACTTTAATCGAAGAGCCCTCCTTATATTTTTTAGAGATAATCTCCCCTGCCAACGAATCCTCCAGAAACCTTTGAATCGTCCTCTTTAAAGGACGCGCTCCAAAAACCGGATCAAATCCTTTCTCGATCAGAAGCTCTTTGGCCTCCTTGGAAACTTCCAAGGTTATATTTTGATCCTTCAGACGGCTAATGACATAACCGATTTCGATATCAATAATTGCCGAAAGATCCTCTTTGACTAATTGCCTGAAAACGATGATGTCATCGACGCGATTTAGAAACTCCGGCTTAAAAGCATGCTTAACCGCTTCAAGCAATTTATTTTTCATATCCTCATAAGTTGTCCCCTCACTCTGCGCTTTAAACCCGAGGGAGCCGGTCTTACGGATTAATTCGGCGCCGACATTAGAGGTCATAATGATAATGGTATTCTTAAAATCAACTTTGCGTCCGAAGCTGTCCGTTAGCCGGCCTTCTTCAAAGACCTGCAGCAGTAAATTAAAAACATCCGGATGCGCTTTTTCAATCTCATCCAGAAGTATAACTGCATAAGGCCTGCGGCGCACGCGCTCGGTAAGCTGGCCGCCCTCCTCATATCCAACATATCCCGGAGGAGCCCCGATCAGCCGGGAGACATTAAACTTCTCCATGTACTCTGACATATCCAGCTGCAGCAGTGCATCCTCGTCACCAAACATAAATTCTGCCAGAGCCCGGGCAAGCAAGGTTTTGCCAACCCCGGTAGGCCCCAAAAATATAAACGAACCGATTGGACGCTTAGGATCTTTAATCCCTGCCCGTGACCGCCTCACCGCATGGGCAATCGCTTCAATCGCTTCATTCTGCCCGACTACGCGCTTATGTAATTCTTCTTCGATCTTAAGCAGTTTTTCACTTTCTTTTTCTTCTAATCTAAAGATCGGAATTCCCGTCCATTGCGACAAAATCTTAGCAATATCTTCGGCGGTAACCGATGGCCGCATTTTATCTTTGGCCTGACTCCACTCTTTATTTAATTTTTCTAATTCCTGACGGGCAACTCGCTCCTGATCACGAAGGCTAGCTGCTTTTTCAAAATCCTGACTCTTAATATAGGCCTCTTTTTCTTTTCTTAATGACTCAACACTAGTTTCCATCTTCTTGATATCATTAGGAACAATCAAAACATTCAAGCGCGCCCGCGATCCTGCTTCATCAATTAAATCAATCGCTTTATCCGGCATAAATCTTCCCGAAATATAACGGTCGGATAATTTTGCCGCAGCTTCTAAAGACTCATCAGTAAAATTAACCCGATGATGCGCTTCATATTTATCGCGCAGGCCTTTTAAGATCTCAATAGTCTGTTCGACATTAGGCGGCTCAACCATGATCGTCTGGAACCGACGCTCTAAAGCTGCGTCTTTTTCGATATATTTGCGGTACTCATCCATGGTCGTGGCGCCAATACACTGCATCTCTCCCCGTGAAAGCGCAGGTTTCATAATATTAGAGGCATCGATTGCCCCTTCTGCTGCACCGGCACCGACTAGAGTATGCAACTCATCGATAAAAATAATTACATCCTGCGAACGTTTAATTTCCTCCATAATCGCTTTGATTCTCTCTTCAAACTGGCCGCGGTATTTAGTTCCGGCAACCATCAACGCTAAATCTAAAACAATCAGCCGCTTGCCCCTGATAATTTCAGGAACGTTTCCGGCGATAATTAACTGGGCTAAGCCCTCAACAATTGCGGTTTTACCGACCCCGGCCTCTCCTAAAAGTACGGGATTATTTTTAGTCCTACGGCTTAAAATCTGGATTACCCGCTCGATTTCCTGCGTGCGGTCGATCACCGGATCTAATTTATTTTCACGGGCCAATGCAGTAAGATCGCGGCCAAAAGCATCAAGAGCTGGAGTTTTGGTTTTAGCCGCCTGCGCGCCACCCTGATTCATACCCGGCAAAGCAGAACCTAAAAGCCTCATGACTTCATTACGTACAGAATTTAAATCCATCCCTAAATTCAACAACACCTGCGATGCAATACCTTCACCTTCGCGAATAAGGCCAAGCAAAAGATGCTCGGTACCGATATAGTTATGCCCTAATGACCGGGCTTCCTCAGCGGATAGCTCCAGAGTTTTTTTTGCGCGCGGGGTAAAAGGAATATCTCCGATAATCTGAGTAGCTGGCCCGGGTTGCACCAGTTTTTCAATTTCAATGCGAATATTTTCAAGAGAAACATCCAGCTTCTGCAACACTGCAGCAGCCACTCCCTCTCCTTCGCGGATTAATCCCAATAATATATGCTCAGTACCAATATAGTCGTGATTAAAACGCCTGGCTTCTTCTTTGGCTAAAATAATTACTTTTCTGGCTCTTTCCGTAAAACGATTAAACATGACTTCTCCTTATTATAATATTATAACAAATTAAGTTTCTTACGGATTAATTCCGCTCTTTTTAAATCCCTTTCCTGCGCTGAAAGTTTTTTATTTTCCAACTTTTGCAAATGCGCCGGTTGCGTAGTAATAAAAAGTTCATTGATCGTGCGCCGGTCGATATCTTTGATCATGCCCAGATCGCTTCCCAGCCGCACCATCGACAATAATTCCACCGTCTCCTGGCTGGTGATAATCCGGGCGCTTTTTAAAATACCCAGTGCGCGGTTGATCCTATCCTCTAAAACATCTTTACTTTTAGAAAGCATAATCTCTCTGGCCTGTGTTTCCTGCTCGATGATCTGCCGGATTAAACCGTTAATATTTTCGATAATTTCATTTTCACTGTGCCCTAAAGAAACTTGGTTGGAGATCTGAAAAAAATTACCGCTGGCCTGCGTACCTTCACCGTAAAGGCCGCGAGTGGTAAAACTTAATTTAGATATTGCCGCCAAGACCCGCTCAATCTGCCTACTCATTACTAATGCCGGTAGATGCAACATCACTGATCCGCGCATTCCTGTGCCGGTATTTGTCGGGCAGGCTGTCAGAAACCCAAAATCCGGTAAAAACGCATAATCCAGAAACTTAGCTAAAGCATCATCAATAGTATTAATAATCTCCCAGGCCTCAAAAAGATTAAACCCTGACTGCAATAGCTGGATACGCAAATGATCCTCTTCGTTAACCATCACCGCGATATTTTCTTCCTCATTAAAGAGCACCGCTTTCTGCTCTGTTTTTTGAGTGTGTTCAATAGACATAAGGTGCCGCTCTACTAAAAACTGTTTGTCGATACTGTCTAAATTCGCTAATTTAAAAAGTGTCGCATGCTTAAGTAATGCGACCTTAGACATGGCCAGACTAGTTTTATCAATCAGCTCATCAAGCTGGGCTTTAGAAGCCCAATGCGGAAAAGGGATTTTATTCAGATTCCTGGCGAGGCGAATCCTGCTTGAAATAACAATATCGGAATTGGGCCCGGTACCTTTGAGCCATTCACTGGTATGATTAATTAAATCATCAATCTGCATATTAGCTCTCTTTATGCTTGCTTGCTTTGGCTTCCATTTCTTTGATCTGATCACGTAAACGCGCGGCCTCTTCAAAAGCTTCTTGGGTAATCGCATTCTGTAGCTGCTCTTTTAATTCCTGAAGGCACGCCCTTGGCTTATCGATCTTAGGAACAGGAGATTTTATTTTCCCGGGGCAGCTCATCGGCCTCTTGCCGATATGCTGATTTGAGCCATGGATACGTTTTAATAAAGGCGCCAAATACTTACGGAAAATATTATAGCACTCTGCACAACCAAGCCGGCCGACTTTTTTAAAATCAGCATAGCTTAAGCCGCAAGCAGGGCATTTAACCATAACCGGCTCTTCTTCTTTGGAGAATGGTTTCTGAAAATCAACCATGCCGGCCAATAAATCGCTTAAACCAAACTGAGATTCCATCGCCGCACTTTTGTCCCTGGCGCATTCTTCACATAAATGCAACTCATTCATCTTCTCATCAATAATCTCAGTCAGATGCACAGTCGCCGCGTTTTTGGCGCAAATATCACAAAGCATATTAGTTAATATTTCACTCCGTCTTTGAGAGTCAATTCTTTAAATTTCTTGGTAAGCGACAAAGTTAGCTTGCCCGGTTTACCGTTGCCAATAATCCTGCCGTCAACCTTAACCACAGGAATAATTTCGGCAGCCGTACCGGTGAGAAAACATTCATCCGAAATATAAACTTCATGACGGGTAATTACATGTTCATGTGCGCCGACCTTATTCTTGCGGGCGATCTCTAAAATCGAATCACGGGTAATTCCGCGTAAAGTCCCCATGCATTGCGGAGGGGTATAAAGATGCCCGTCTTTTACGACAAAAATATTATCGCCCGTGCATTCAGCGACATAACCTAAAGAATCCAGCATAATCGCTTCGTCGTATCCGGCATTGCTCGCCTCAATTTTAGCCAAAATATTATTCAAATAGTTCAGAGACTTAATCTGAGGATTAAGCGCCTCTGGTAAATTACGCACTGTAGGCACGGTAACAATAGTCAAGCCCTCGCGGTAAAGTTTTTCCGGGTACAGAGCAATGCGATCAGCAATGATAATGATCGTTGCTCCTTTATAACATTTACCCACGTCAAGCCCCAAATCACCTTCGCCGCGGGTAACGATCAAGCGGATGTAAGCATTATCTAATTTGTTGGCCTTAAGCGTATCAATGGTCGCCTTAATGATCTGCTCCTTGGACATGGGAATTTTTAATATAATACTCTGGGCGGATTCAAAAAGCCGGTCGATATGCTCTTTTAATTTAAATACGCGGCGATTATACGAACGGATGCCTTCAAAAACTCCGTCTCCGTAAAGTAACCCGTGATCAAAAACAGAAACTTTAGCATTTTCTTTTTCACAGAATTTCCCGTTGATATAAATTTTCATTTGGTCTCCTTAATAATTAAGAAATGAGATAATTTTCTGATTAAGAGTATCTATTAAATTATCTTTATTTCTATCTTCGTATGTCTTAACAGTTATATTATATGCTTTAAAAGGTTTTAATCTCTCTAAATTTGGAGATTCAAGCACCAATCCTTTCTTATTTTCAAAAGTTTTAATTAAATCCGTTAATTTAACAAACATAAAAATGGGCTTACTAAGATCATCCGGGTTCTCATATTCTATTTCAGCGTAATAAGAATCGCTGATTTCCTGTTTTAGTTTAAGAAAAAGTGTATATACTGCCTTTTGCTCTTCCGGCTTAAACATAAATCCTCCACCGACCACTTTATATAATTTACTTTCCGCAGCATCAACCTTTGTGCCAGAAACCTCTAGAGACTGCAAACAGTCCTCAATCACCCCTTTATCATTATCAAAGTTTTCGTATGTATTCGTCACCAACATTTCAATCGCAAAATTACCGCTAAAAGAAATACTCACAATCTGTTTAAATTCCCTAGGTTTATCGTATACAGGTAAAATATATCGAACTACCGCTCTAGCCCCTTCTTTACCGTTTAATATTATTTTTTTAGGATCTTCTATAAATTCAAAATTTTTAACGACTTTTTTAATTTTATCAAGTTTATAATTTAAATATCTAAGCGGATTTTTTAAGTCGGTTGGCGCTTCATAAATATCAACGAAACTTAAGCTAATATTCGCGTTAGGAAATGCTTTGCCAAATGGATATTTAGTAAATTCCACCACTTTTGTTTGCCAAGGGGAAGCCCCTAAATCAACTTTCTTAGATAACTCTCCTGCGGCTTCTTTAGTAACCTTTTCTGCCCTTGTAAGTTCTTCTGCCGTATACATATACCATCCTGGAGGACCCATTATTTTTAAGCCTATATCATTATTAATATAAGTGGTACCTTTTTCAGGAATTAAAGAAACTACTGCCTTATCTAACTCAATCGCCTCTATTTCATTATTTGGCAATATTAATAAATCTTTTTCATTATTAATTATTACTGAGACCAAGGTATCGGTATTTGTTCGTTCTATTATTTTTCCTTGTATTTTTTTTCCAGACCCTTTAAGAATAATAGTATCAGCAAAAATAATATTAAAAAAACAAAATTCTCCTACTAGCATATAGACCAAAATTGTTAAAGTTAACCTCTTTTTTGACATGTTTTTATTTAATTAATAAGAATCCCGTCTTTCAAATGTATAACTTTTCCTGCACTAGCGGCAATATCTTTATCGTGCGTAACCATCACAATGGTAATTTTTTGCTCCCGATTAAGCTCAATTAATAACCGCAAAATATTTTTCCCGTTTTCTGAATCCAGATTTCCCGTCGGCTCATCACAAAGTAAAAGCTGGGGCTGATTGATCAATGCCCGGGCAATCGCCGCTCTTTGCTGTTCTCCTCCGGACAAAGCCATCGGTTTATGATTAAATCTACGAGACAACCCCAGTCTTTCTAAAAGTTCCTGAGCCTGCGCCAGATGCTTTTTTCTCTCCCACCATGATTTTAAAATACTCGGCAGCAAAACATTCTCCAGCGCATTTAACTCCGGCAAAAGATGAAAAAATTGAAAAACAAAACCCACTTTTTGATTACGAAAATTACTCCGGGCATTTTCATCCAAACCGTAAATATTATCTCCTTGAAAATAAACCGCCCCGCGGGAAGGGTCATCCAGGCCGCCTAAAATATGCAAGAGCGTAGATTTGCCTGCGCCGCTTGGCCCCTGAATGACTAAAAATTCTCCTTCTCTGACGGTAAAATTTATATTCTTCAACACTTCAAGATTGCTGGTGGTATCGCGATAGCTTTTACAGATATCCTGCGCCTTAATGATTTCTTTATTCATGCCGCACAGCCTCGCTGGGGATTATTCTGGTTGCATAATATGCCGGATAAATGCTGGCAAATAAAGTAATCAACAAAGCTGAAACCACGATCAAACCAATATCCCCGATATTAATATTAACCGGAATACAGTTAAAATAATAAATATCCTGAGGGATCAATGGCCTACCGATGATATGCGATATAAGATCCACCACTTTATCTAAAGAAAGCGCTAGCGTTATCCCCCCGATCAATCCTAAAATAATTCCGGTTAAACCGATTGCCATGCCCTGATAAACAAAAATCTGCAAAATACTTTTTGTCTTAGCTCCGACAGAACGCAAAATACCGATATCTTTAATCCGGCTCATCACCGACATGATCAAAGTACCCACGATACCGAAAGCAGCAACTACGGTAGTCATCGTCACCACAATAAACATCACGATCTTCTCAAGCTTTAAAGCCTCAAGAAAATTTTTATTTGCATCTATCCAGGTTCGCGCCTGATAAGTGCCGAAACCCTTAAGATCCCGATAGAGCTTCTCCTTCACATCATCTACTTTATAAACATCATCAACTTTAATCGCAATTCCACTTACCGTATCGGGCATTTTATAAAAGTCCTGCGCCCCCTTAATACTGGTCAGAATCAGACTAGAATCATAAAGATACATCCCGCTGTTAAAAATGCCTTTAATAGAAAAATCGGTTTTAGTCAGAGTAACCGGAGAGATCAAACTGAGGCTATCTCCGATCCCCAAACCCAAGCGCGAAACAAGCTCCTGTCCTAAGGCAACCTCATTGCCTGCTAAATCATAACTTCCCAACTTCAAATATTCATCGATCTTAGAAGTTTGCGCCTGCAGCTTCGGGTCTATTCCGCGAACCTCTACGCCGAAAATCGATTTACCGTTTTTAACCAGCGCCTGCCCGTCGATAAAAGGAGTTTGGCCCGCAACATAAGGAAAAGTTTTTAATTTGTCGATTATGCGGTTGTGATCCTTTAACCCGCCGTAAAATTCAAGCGACACATGGGCGTTAGTACCCACCATTTTATCTTCCAGAAACCGGTCAAAGCCGGTCATTACCGAGATCACCACAATCAATACCATTACCCCGATAGCAATACCGATTACCGAGATTAAAGCGGTAATCGAGATAATTTTCTCTTTTTTCCCTGCCCTTAAATACCTCTGGCTAAGCCATAACTCAGAAAACATATTAAGCTTTTTCCTCTTCCTGCTGAAGCCGTAACAGAGGAAATAAAATCACATCCCTGATTGAAGGTTGATCCGCTAACAACATTACTAACCGGTCAATACCAATGCCCAGCCCACCGGCAGGAGGCATTCCGTGCTCTAAAGCTAAAAGATAATCATTATCTATATTCTTCTTCTCCTCGCCGGTTAAATCTTTGATTTCCTCTTCAAAACGCCTGCGCTGTTCTAATGGATCGTTTAACTCCGAATAAGCATTGGCGATTTCCATGCCTGCAACGTAGAGCTCAAACCTCTCTGAAATCAACGGGTTATCTTTTTTAACCTTAGCCAAAGGACAAAGGCTGGTAAAATAATCCGTAATAAATATGGGGTTAGCCTGTAAATCCTGCTCCAGGCCATCCTCGACAATTTTATTTATCTGAGAGCGGCTCAGTCGATTTTTATCCAAAGCATAACCTTTGGCCTGTAATTTTTTTAACATCTGCAGCGGATCATCCGCAGGTGCGATACCAAATTTATCTTGAACCAGAGTAGCAAATGACTGTCTGTTCCAGGGGGTTTTAAGATCAATGGTTTTACCCTGAAAAGTTAGCTCTTCTTTTCCCAAAACTTCACGGGTAATGTGGCAGATTAAATCCTGCGTTAAATTAATCATCCCTTCGCAATCCGTATAAGCCTGATAAACCTCAAGCATTGTGAACTCCGGATTGTGCCGCGTAGATACCCCTTCATTACGGAAAGAACGGTTAATTTCATAAACCCGGTCAAGCCCGCCGACTAAGAGCCTCTTTAAATAGAGCTCCGGAGCAATCCTTAAAAATAAATCCATGCTATATTCATTATGGAATGTCTTAAATGGCCGGCCGGCTGCGCCGCCGGCGATATCATGCATCATCGGGGTTTCAACTTCCAAAAAGCCGCGCTCGTCGAGAAAACTACGTATTGAACGAACAATTTTTGCGCGCAATAAAAATACTTTTTTTACTTCTTCATTGGTCAATAAATCCAGATAACGCTGCCGGTAACGCAGTTCCACATCCTTTAAGCCATGCCATTTTTCAGGCAGAGGCCGCAAAGCTTTGGCTAATATACTGAAATCATCCACCTTAAGCGTAAATTCCCCGGTATGCGTCTTAAAAAGTTCACCGCTAGCGCTGATAATATCGGCAATATCCAGGTGCTCAAGAAGAGCGGCATTATCTACCCCGATAATATCCCGCTTAACGTAAAGCTGAATCTTACCAGTGGCATCCCGAAGATCCATAAAGTTGATCTTACCATGCCCCCGGTTAGCCATCAACCTACCGCAAAGAGTAACCTTCTTGCCCTCTTCAAAACTACTCAAAACCTCTCCAATAGTAGTATGTAAAGGCACTCCTGCAGGATATATCGGCACGTTCTTGGCGCCGAGGGCTTCTAATTTAACAATTCTTTGCTGCCTAATCTCATTAATGTCCATAGTTCAGTAATTATATAGTATATTTAGGATTATGTCAAAAGAAAAAGGGGCCGTTTCTCCTCAGAAAAACGCCCCTGTCTTATCAAAACAAAGAGGGGAGATAAACAAGACCCTGTTTCCCGATTGATTAGGAAACGGGGTCTTGTTCAGCCTTGAACCGATGTATTAAGATCCTATCTTGGGAATACGAAAACCTTCGACTACTCTTTCTTTTAATGTAGGCGGCTCCATTAGTTGGCGGATCGCTTCAAAAATACCCTGTATGGCTTCATCATGCTTTCCAACTCTTCGTTCCAGTTTTTCTAATTTATGAATTAACTCCTTATGTGAAGATAAGATCTTACGTAACTTCACAAATGCTCTCATAATAGCAATGTTCACATGAATAGCCTTCTTGCTGCGTAAAACGCTTGAGAGCATTGCTACTCCCTGTTCGGTAAAAACGTAAACATTGGGAGCATGTTTTAGTTTAGAACTTATCACAGATTGTGATAAGTTCATAATTTCCTCTCGACTTAATAAAAACATAAAGTCTTTAGGGAATCTTTCAGCATTACGCCTAACTGATTGAGCCAATGCGCTAGTAGTAACTCCGTAAAGTTGGGCGAGATGATTACTCAACATAACTTTGTGTCCACGGATTAAAAAAATCTTACGCTCAATTATTTCCTGTGGTATTAATGTAAGCATATTTGCCTCTTTTCTAGTCTAATAGACGTAATTGAAGGCAAAATCTAACGAAATATTCTAAAAAGAACAGGGGACAGACCCCGAGCATGACGAGGGGCCTGTCCCCTTAATTTTTAAACTTATTTATTTAAGCCCTGTATTCCGAGAGCTTTTTAATGCGCTTAAGCATGTTCGGATGCGTGCTTAAAAGCTCCATCATCCTGCCCCCTAAATTTAAACGGATATTTGATTTTCTAAGTAGATCTAATTCAGAGGAATCAATAATGCCATTTTTATCCAGATCTAATTGCGATAACTCCAATACTTCCTTACGGCCCCGGGATGGATCATTGATGAAAAAAGCCTTTAGTCCTTCAGTTTGCTTTAGTGCTTCCGGAGTCATTTTGGCTGAACCATAGGCTAATTTATAAAGACTAGAGGCTAATGCTTTAGGCTGATTGCCTAAGGCCACTGACCCACGGTCGGCAAAATACTCCCGAATACGCGAGGCATAAAGCACCAGAAGATTAGTGATAAAATAAAATATAAAAGCTGCTAGGCCAATTAATACGGTATTGCCTCCCCGGCTATCTCTCCGACGCCCGTAAAATAAAAATTGCCAGGCAATATGATACATCACCATCGGAATTACCGAAAGCAAGGTAATCGTCAGCACATCGCGGTTCTTCAAATGGCTTAGCTCATGTCCGAGCACGGCTTTAAGCTCTTCATCGTCGAGTAATTTCATAATCCCGGCCGTTACGCAAACCCTACCATCTCTAAGCGATCGCCCAAAAGCAAAAGCATTAGGAATATCAATCTGGGCAATGCCGATTCTGGGCATGGGGATATTTGCGCGCACGGCCAAAGACTCCACCATCGCAAACAAGCGAGGATTCTCTTGGCGATTAATATATTTTACGTGCATGCTCCATTCCACAATTTTGGGCCCCAACAAATACTGAACCAACATCATCGCCAGGGAGATAATCAGGTAGAAACTAAAACCTCCCACATGCAAAAAACTGCTACCAATAACCACCATTAAGGCATAAATAATCCCGAACAAAAGCGTTACCAATAACCACATTCTTAATTGCAATGACCACATATTAATTAGGCCTCCTTTAACACTTCAGCTTTAATGACAAATTTCACTACCGGTAAGTCCTGATTGTCGGTATTTAAATAGACAAATTGCTTTACCTCTCCCACATATTTCTTAGTGTTAAAAGCTACACTTATCGTCGTACTTTCGCCAGGCTCTAAAGATTTTTTATCCGCTTGCGAGGCAGTACATCCGCATGAGGTATTGACGCTTGCGATATTCAAAACAACATTGGTTTCATTCTTAAATACAAAATCATGCTTTAAGATCTGCTCCTGTTTAACTTGACCGAAATCCCATTCATTGAGGCTATCGGCTTTGTCCTGCGCAGATACCGGATAGGAAATTAAAAAAACTAAAAGAAATAAACTTATAATTTTACGCATTAACTCCGCCAGAGTAAAAATACCCCTAAACTAAAAAATAAAGCTGCCATAAAAATTTTAATCAGACCCAAATGTTTTTTTAAGAAACCTGAAAATTGTAAATTAGTTGTACCAAACAGAGCAAAGACAAAAATCACAATCAGCGGAATGATAAACATAATATTGTACATCAAAAGATATCCCAAAGCCTGAAGCTTTAAAGGAGTCGTCTTTAAAACAAAGGATATCGTCGGCAAATACACCTGCCCAGTACAAACCGCCTCCAACAATGAAACTAAAAATCCGCTAGCGATAGCGCTAAAAATAAGCTTACTTAATCCGGGCAATGAATTATTCTGTTTATCCTGAGCGTTTCGACGGTGGAAAAATCCGATAACCCGATGAATACTCTCCTTAACCGGCTTAGGCAGCTGCAAAATTAACCCTTCGGTAGAACCGGTCCGCTTAAATTTAATAAAATCATAAAGCGCAAAAAAACCAAATAAAATACTAAGCATTCCGACCATTGAATTAACTAAGCTAGTGACTAACCAAAAACCTTTAAAGCGGTATAAAAAGTTAAAGATCCCCAACCCGATGCATAAATAAGTTAAAAATACCGTAAAAATAAACGCCGATCCGATAAGAATAAGCTCTCTTTTACGATACCCCTGCACACCAAGAAAAGATATAAAAAATACAATCACGGTAAAAGCGCAAGGATTAATCCCGTCTTGAAGGCCGGCAATGATGATTGCCGCCGGAGCAAAACTTTTAAAGTAGGCAACTAAATCCGTAGAAACTTCCTCTAAAACCGAAGGTTTGCCTTTTAAACCTTTTAAAATAAAACCGCGTAAATTATCTTTAAGGTGGGCATCGGATTTTAAGATTCTTCCGTTAAAATAAAAAAGCGGAACTTGAAATTTCAAGTCCGCTCCCCTTTTCTGCAATAAACCTATCAGCATCTTATAATTATCAGTTTCCCCTATATCCCGGTATTCAAAGATAACTTTGTCTTTAAATTCACTCTCTAAGCCGGGCAACACCTTCTGTTTGGCTTCAACACAGGCATGACAGCTTGGCGAATGAAAAATAATAAGTACGGGCCGGGCTTCTTGATCTACATCTGCGGCAGAAGTTTTTGCCGGAAAAACCCAGGCCAGAAGTAAAAAAACAAAACTATACCTTATAATCCTGTTCCAAAATAATTGCATATTCATACCTGTTATGTTACTATGTTTTATTAACATAATACGGGAACATAATATGGTAACATAAACTCATGGTTTTGAAAATAAAAAAACGCATCGAAAAAGAGCTGCGCAATTATGCCAGAAGCATTGATAAAATATACTCACTGAACAAGCTCTCTTTTTGCCTCTCTAAAAATATAAAAGAATTTATTCTGCGTGATGGTAAAAGAATAAGGCCGATATTATTCTGTATCGGCTATCTCGGCTTTTCTAAAAAATCCCCAGTTGGACTCTATCGCAGCTCCCTGTCATTAGAACTTTTGCATGATTTTATGCTGGTCCATGACGACATCATTGATAAATCCTCCATGCGCCGGGGCAGGCCATCCATGCATGCTCTGTTTAAAAGATATCTTGCTGGAAATAAAAAGGCTAAATTCAGCGGAGAAGACCTGGCTATAGTTGCCGGTGATGTTATGTACGCCATGGCCCTTGATGTTTTTTTAACAGTTAAAGAAAACAAAGAACGTAAAGAAAAGGCGCTAAAAAAACTTATCTCGGCAACTTTATTCACAGGAACCGGAGAATTTATCGAACTACTTTTAGGAATTAAACCTTTAGAAAAAGTGACCCAAAAAGATATTTATAAAATTTATGATTATAAAACTGCAAATTACACCTTTGCATCTCCACTGACTATGGGGGCCATACTTGCCGGGGCAAAACCCAGGCAAATTAAAAAATTATACGCCTATAGCATGCTTATAGGTAGAGCCTTTCAGATCAAAGACGATATAGCTGGAACATTTGGCAAAGAAAGCCAAACTGGTAAATCTAACCTCACAGATATTAAAGAAGGCAAAAGAACATTGCTTATCTATTACGCTTTTAACCAGGCAAATAAAAAAGATAAGCTTATTATAAAAAATATTTTAGCTGCCAGCTGTATAAAAAGAACCGACCTAGTAAAAATACGAAAGATTATAATCAAATCCGGTGCTCTTGCCTCTGCGCAATATCAAATTAAACATTTATATTCACAGGCCATAAAACAAACCAACGACTTAAAAATGAAAAAAGAATACAAGCTAGCATTGGATAGCTTCATCCGGGAGATCCTCTTAGAAAAATAATTATGAAAATACAATTAGCAAAGTCGGCGGGGTTCTGTTTCGGGGTAAGAAAAGCAATTACTATGGCTCTGGAAACTGCCAAAATCAGAAAACCGATATTTATGCTCGGAGATATCGTGCATAACGAAGAGGTAGTTAGGCAAATCCAAAGAGCTGGAATTAAAAAAATCAATCACTTATCCGCAGGAAAAGGAAAAATATTGCTAATCCGAGCTCATGGATGCTCTAAACAAACATTGCAAAAAGCAAAAAAATTAGGCTATACGATTATTAATGCTACCTGCCCGATGGTAAAAGAAATACATAAAATCGCAGGAAGGCTCGAAAATAAAGGATACCGGGTAATTATAATCGGAGATAAGCTGCATAATGAAGTTCAAGGAATCGCCGGGCAATTAAAATCAAAAACGATCATAATTGATAAACCGAAAAATATCCCTATGCCAAAGATCAGACAAATTAAGCAGGCAGGAGTTGTCGTGCAGTCAACGCAAAATTTAGATAATGTCCTGGAGATTCTGAATATTCTGCGCAAGCATATCCCGACAGTCACATTCCATAACACTATTTGCAATCCCACAAAAATGAAACAAAATGAAATAAAAAATATGCCACTTGAGAATGATATAATAATTATTATCGGCTCTAAAACCAGCGCCAATACTAAAAGAATTTATGAAATAGCTAAGCCTCTAAATAAAAACAGCTATTGGATTAACTCTGCTAGGGAGATAAAAAAATCCTGGCTAAAGAATGCTTCAAAGGTAGGAATAACCGCGGGTGCATCGACTCCGGAATCAACGATCAAAAAAGTTATTCAAAAAATCAAAACTATTTCTTCTGCTTAACTAAACCTTCCCTACTCTGCAACTTTCTCTTTATTTCTAAAAAACTATAGTTTTATCTTCGTGCTTAATAATACGGTAATCGATATAACTGGAGACCGCACTCCCCAGCGCCCTTTTCTCTAAATTCTTTCCTTTTCTGACCAGATCATCCCGGCTGTCTTTATGCGAGACGTTTTGGACCTCCTGAGCGATAATCGGGCCTTCATCAAGCTCATTATTTACGAAATGCGCGGTTGCACCGATAACCTTGACCCCCTCTTTGAGAGCAGTAGCTGCCGGGTCGACTCCTTTAAAAAACGGCAGAAAACCATGATGGATATTGATTATATCTTTATTATATTTTTCCAGAAAATCCGGGGATAATACCAGCATATACCGGGCAAGCACCAGGAAATCCGAAGAATTAGATGCATAAGATAATAGCTCTGATTCCCGGCGATTATTTTTATCTGAAGGCACATAATAAAATGGGATATTATATGCGGAAACTACCTTACGGTGCTTTTCATCATTACTTAGAACAAAAGGGATTTTTACTTTTAATTCACCGGCATTCCATAAATACAACAGGTCAACCAGACAATGATCCGGCTCTGAAACAAATATCCCCATGCGCAGAGTTTGCGCTAAATCATAAAAATTCCACTCTGCATCAAATTCTTTGGCAATCGGAGCAAAAGCCGAAACCAGGTCTTGCCTGCTATACTGATCTTTATCTAAAATAAACTCAATACGGATAAAGAAATATCCGCCCTGCGGATCCGTGCTATGCTGATCAGCGGTAACAATATTACCCTGATGCTTTAATATAAAATTAGAGATCGAGGCCACAATCCCTTTTTGGTCCTGGCATTGCAATAACAAGACAAATGTACGCATATTAATCCTACCTCCGCTCAAAGTTACTTCTTTATTTTTTTTAATATCTCAACAGCTGTAAAGTACTGGTCTTCTTCCTGGGAAACGATTAGATAAAACGGGCAATCCTTGCAATTTTTGAATTTCTCCACAAAAGTTCCTTGAACCTCTCCGCCGCAGAAAGTTCCTGCAATTGCCCAACAGCATCTGCCGCCGGTTTGCCCGCCATGGATCCCTGATGCTTTTACCTCAAGGACTACCGGGCAAACTCCAAATTCCTTTGTATTTTTACCGCCGACTCCTCTGCCGCATTTCATAAATTCCCAACAGTTTAGCTTAGTCACAACAACTCCTCCGTTAATTAGCCGGCCTGCTTACCTATTTCCCCGGAATCTTTAATGGCTTTCTTAACAAAGATCGGCCCGATAAACTCATTTATAATAGTCGCCCCGACTATGGTGCTCACCAGAAAACCGGATATCTTACTAAAAGCAGGATCCTGCTGCATCATCAAAGCTAACCCGATAACAATCCCTCCGAACGGTATCAATCCGCTGGCAGTATATTTTTTCACCGCACTAGAAGAATGTGCCAGCTTAGCCCCGAGGAAAGTTCCGGTAAATTTTCCGATTATCCTATAGATTACAAAAAATACAAGTAGAATAAAAGCCGTAGACATCAAACTAAAATCCAGATGCATCCCGCTTAAAGTGAAAAATATTAAAAAGACAAGTTCCTCGGAATATCTTTCTAGCATTTTAAAAATCCTCTCGCGCATTGGGTTAAAATTCGCCACCACAATCCCCATTACCATTATCGCAAGTATCTCCTCTGCATGAACCAGGCTAGCAATCCCCCAACATAACGCAAGAAAGCTTAAGATCAATACAAATAAAACACCCTCTGTCTGCTTGCTAATTTTATTTGCTATAAAATTTAAGATAACGCCTAAAAGGCTGCCTAAAATCACAGATCCTACAATTATAAAGACCGGTTCAACGAAAGCAGTATATGCACTAAATACTTCATGTGTAATTATAGCCTTGGATATGACCACAGCAATGCTAAAATTCATTATTCCCAGGATATCATCAAAACCGGCGACATCCAGCATCGTAGAGGTAACCTCACCTTTAGCTTTATACTGATGCGTAACCGCCAAAGCAACCGAAGGGTCCGTAGGAGAACCCAGGCAACCGAGCAATAGGCTCATCGGTATAAATGTGGCAAACCAGGTAACCCCGGGAATATGCGCAATAAAAGGAAGCGTTATAATGAAGCCCAGAGAGATGATCAAAAAAGTTACCTGCGCCTCGAAAATCGTGATATAGATAATCCCTTTCCCTAGTTTTTTTAACTCCGAGGCGATCATGATCCCGCCAATAGAAAAAGCAATAAAAGCAATCGTTATATTCTCAAGCATATCAGTGCGGGTGGTTATATCTTTAGGCACAAAACTGCAGATACTGGGATTTAACAGCACACCGGCAATTAGATAACCGAGGATTTTAGGAAGCCTTAGCTTTTGGAATATCTGGCCGAGCAGAAAACCTATAAAAAGTATTACTCCAATAAGCAGGATATCATTCATTTTCTAATTTTATATCAAAATACCTCCGGCAAATGAATTAAAACTTCTGATTTATATTTTAGCACGGAAGGTTGAGAAGTCAAACTACTCTTTGATCAAGCAGCCAAAGATAAAAAAGCCCGGCAAAATAACCGGGCTTTTAAAATTGGCTCCCCTCATAGACGAGTTTAGAACTTTTTGTACCAGCGAAGCGAAGGAAAAACTATGTGCGGAACTCGTTACAGCTGCCTAAGCTGCTCCTTTACTTTAGGGGTGAGCAAGATAGAGGTTATCCAAATACTATTGACGCAGACCCGTATTTCTTCCATCTTAACTGACTCTTAAAAGATAAACAGCCTTCACGGAATTTAATAAAATTTTCTCTTGTAAGTTGTATAGTAAAATTGTCATAGTCTAAATGCATGTATTCATCTATCCCTGTTTTTTTTCTAAGCTTTACATCATTTTCAATATTTTTCTTCAATTTTTTCCAGTGGGAATGATTTTCTTTACGTTGATAATCAATCTCATATAGCCTCTCGTGTTCTGTAGACCCACAAAAACTATCCTCCCCCGTACGAATATTATAGCCAGTATACCCTTTTTTACCTTTAGGAATACTTTCTTGTTTTTTAGTTTTTTTGAGAAAAACTATCATGGCATTCCATTCCATGGGACGACTTAGAACCATATATATGGTGAAGAAAATAGAACGAAAACTAAGCCTAACTAGTCCCTTCGAAAAAAGGAGACCAATTCTCTCGGATTTAGCTGATTTATTTTTATTACAAACATTGCAAATATTTTTATATTTCATATTCTCCCTCCCTTAATTAACATAACACTACCCTCTATCTTGAGCATAATAGCATAAACTTCGATCTATTTTTCGGCATCAAAAATACCTATAATCCACCTACCAACACTTATTATATAAGTAATGATTTTATTTTTCATTGTAAAGCATCTTATATCAAATAATAATCCCTTGCAACATATATCATTACAAGGGATTAAAAATTGGCTCCCCGTGCTGGTATAAGTAATAACTGTATCTCTAATTTAGATACCTATTATCATAGCTAAAATAGAGACACTTACCACAATATTCGAGTAAACAGAGATAGTTTTATAGGTGAGATTACTCTTAAAGATTAATGATTTTTGCGAGACGCATAGGTAAAAGGCAAGAAGTAACTCCGCCAAGAACCTTCGGAAGACATAAACTGATTTGCCCCAAAAAAATAATCAACAATTGCTTCTCTCAATCGGGTAATTTCCTGCAGATGTGCATAATTTTTTTCATTTTCTAATGTTAAATCGATTAACTCCAGGCTTCGTTCAAATGCCTTTTGAGTATAATCAACATTATTCTTTATTCGCCAGTTAAGCGCTCGCTCAACCTCGCTGCCGATATTTGCCATTTGCTCAATCAATGATAGCTGGCTCCAGCGGCCAGCAGCTAAATCTTTATGTTGATAATTCACCTCTTAATCCTTTTTGTAGCTATTGCAATAATTTTCTTGCGCATCTCTTCATTCTCAACACCGCGACTTCTATTCCCTTGAGATGGACGCATATTAATCAGGGAATCAAACTCAACAAAATCGTCACCCTGCATTTCTGGATAAAGATTAATACCCCAGAGGTTTTTTTGCTTTGACCCGCCTTCTAAAAGTAATGCTTCCAGATCAGAATGAAGCTCAGCATCAACTGCGATAATTTCTCTATCAACATCAACTACAGCTTTTACTAAATTACCGAAGGTCGTCACAGCCATCTGCTTAAGTTCGCCCGATAGCAATGTTTCTGTTATTATTTTCATATACCGATTATACCCCAACAAAAAGCCCCCTGCAAGTCATTTGCTTACAGAAGGCTTACCTCGAACCTTGCGCTTTCCGCAAGGTTCGAGTCATAATTGGCTCCGTCTCTGCGATGTTGAAAAAGGGCTTTTAGAAGATAAGCTCCCCGATAGGGGTAGATATCCGTACTTTTCTATAGAACTAATAGCTGGCTTGAATAACTTAAGAAACGGCCAGCGATGGAAAATCGTTTATTAATTAGCTTTTCGCAGCACCTAAGAAGCGGGTATCCATATCATTTTACCATTACGCCACACAACAAGGAGCCGACCGCTACGCTTATGCCCCTCTACCACTTTACGGACGGCTTCTTTGAGCGCTTTAAAAACCTTATCGTGTAAAGAAAGTCTCTTCTTCATTCTAAGAGCCATTTATAGATGGGCTGCACCAATATAGCTTTACCTTTTAGTTTTATTTCTTCCTCAGTATCCTCGGTCAGAATAAGGGCCTTTTTTAGTTTAAGCTCATCCATGCCATAAGTAAGGGCATCTATTTCTCTCTGCCTTGTTTTTTCATTATCTAGATTATCTGCTACCTGAACAAGGGAGATATCTTTTTTGCCGTTTTTTGTCAAAAAATCCACTTCCAAGCTATTGGCGGTTTTATAGTAATATATCTCAGGGTGCCTGCGCTTAAGCTCTAAGAATACCAAATTCTCAAGGAATTTTCCCTTATTCTTTGAAAACTGGAAGGCGATAGACTCTGCCAAACCGTTATCTATGCAATAGATTTTCTTGTTAGCCACAAACTGCTGCTTTAAAGAATAGGAGAATCTGTTTACAAGCGATACCAGAAAACTGTTCTCAAGGAAATCAGCGTAGCTTTTTATGGTATTCATGCTGCCTACGCCTAATATCTTTGTTAAGTTATTATAGGAAAATAATGCCCCTATATTGCTCAAAAGATACAGCCCTAATTCCCTAAGCGCCTTGACTTGTTTAATATCATACCTGGCGACGATATCTCTGTATAATATGTCTTCATAGACGCGTTTAAGCAATGTTGAATCGCTGTATTTCAAATATTCAGGCATACCACCATGTCTCAGGTATCCGCTGAAATGTTTCTTTATGCTGGCCCGCTCAGTAGTATAGGATAAAGCATTCTTTTGCATCTCATAACCTTTGAATAACAAATATTCCATGAAAGAAAAGGGATAAAGTTCTATACTTACGCACCTGCCGGTTAATTTGGTACCGAGCTCTTTGCTAAGTAAAGATGCGTTTGATCCGGTTATAAAGAATTTATGACCTTTATTCTGCATTCTGCGGACAAAAACCTCCCACTGAGCTACGTTTTGTATTTCATCAAAAAAGAAAACCTTTCTTTCGCCGTAAAGCTCTAAGAATACCTCATAAAGGCTGTTAAAGTCAGCCACCTCAAAGTCCACCAAACGCTCATCTTCAAAATTAAGGTAATAGACGCCTTTGCCGTAAAAGCTGTTGATTGTTTGGTTAAGCAAAGTGGATTTACCGCAACGGCGGATGCCTGATATAACTACCGCGTGAGGCAGTGGTATCTGCTTAGAAACAAAATCCAAAGTTGTTCTTTTTATCCCTAAATCAACGGCTTGCCGATCCTTTTCTTGCTCCAGGATTATTTCTTTCAATAAAGATTTCTGCATTGGTTAGCCTCCCTTTAATAGTTCTCACCACCAATGAGAATATATCATATAAAGTTCTCATTGTCAATGAGAATATTCTTTAACCAAATCTATTCTTTAAATACCTAACTTTTTGTTCTGTTCATTTTCTTCAGAGCTTTCTTTGTTGTTTTTATTCTTTTCCCGTTCCTCCTTTAAACAGAGATATATTCCTTTGGCTAATAATTCGCCAATCCTATCCAATCTTTGAGTCATGGAAATATTTTTGTACATACCCACCGTTAGCTCTTGTTTTGCTGATCACTAAATTGCTGACTAATTAAACCAAGGGCTTCTCTTATATGCCTAACTTTGTCTTGGTAAAAACACTGGCCCTGCTTAAGCAAACTTAAGTCAGTAAGCATAAAGGCTTTTTTAGAGAACTCGGGCATTATATAAAACAGCCTATCCCTGATATTTTCATAATTTGAGCTGTTGTAGGCTATTATTAGAACAACATCGTACCTGGGCATTTCGTGCTTGTACTTATAAACTACAACCTTCCACTCATCCCGCCGTTTATAAAAAGTCTCTACCTCCAGAGCTATTTTTATGCCTGAATTTAGCACTATCACGGCATCAGGAATCTTGACTTTTAGCCTTAGTTTTTTCCTAATAACCCATTCCGGGATCCATTCCTTTATAGCGAATTGCTCATAAAGGATATAGTAGCTTTCAATGACCGCTTTTTGATGCTCAAAAGTATTAAAACCCGTATGCCTGTGGTTAAAGTAATAATGGTTACTGAAGGGCTCATATCTATAGAGAAAAACCTGTCCTCTATGGGTTAGATAATAGACCTTAAGCCTTAAGTTTGGCTCATGGTATGCGGTAATAAGACCCTGCCTTGTGGAATAGTCAATTAGCCAGCGCGGGTAGGATAATCCAAGTCTCTTTTGGACAAATTCATAAAGCTGTTCTCTGGTAGTAAATCTAAAATTAAAGATAAATCTAAGCAGGGCACTGATCCTGTATTCCTGCTCTTTTCTGGTAATCCTTCCTTTGCTCATAAGGCTGTGTCCTTTCTTTCAGATGCAAGGGTTTTAGGTGATTTTTTGTTGGGTAAGGTATGCGGTAGCCTTCGGCAGGGTTGTTGGAAAAGCCGCCTGAAGGCTACCGCAAGCCATTAACTTAACCGTTTGCAATAAAAGAGCATAGTTAAAAATAATGCGCAAAATAATTAGCATACGCTGGATAAGACAATTGTTATTCGAATATTAAATCCTTGAGAATTAAAATGTGAATTAATTTTGCCATTTTTGAGTCTTGCTATTCTAAGTCCCCCAGCCTCCCTTAAAAACTACATAAACTGCATTAACTACACTTCAAGTACAAAGCTCTTAAAAAACTGCACAAAAACTACACTAAAACTACACCTATGCAGTTGGTGTAATTTGTGTAGTTGATGTAGTTTTTTCTTGAGGTATATAGTCTGGCTCAAGATACCTTCCTAAGATATCATCTATGTCCTTCTTAGAGAGATGATAGAGGTATCCTTTGTTTATCTGTTATGCGACAATTATAATTACCGGTTGACGACAATTATTCTTTCCGATTAATTGTAAACCACTGTACACTATTTACGTCTAACTAAAGGAGGCGTAAATGGTCACAGATCAACAGGTAAGGAGATTATTTATGTTTAAGAATAAAAAAATACCTCAATACAGAGCAGCTGATAAGGCTGGCATGACAGAACGGACAGCCTATAAATATATTAAAGCTAACAAATTACCCAGTCAGCTTAAATGTGAACACGACTGGCAAACACGTGAAAATCCATTTATTGAAGACTGGCCAGTAATACTTGATATGCTTGAAGTCAATCCTGGACTTGAAGGAAAAACAATTTTTAATCATTTTGAGCGAACATGCCCTGGCAGGTATCAGCATGGCCAATTACGCACACTTCAGCGTAAAATCAAGCATTGGCGGGCAACAGAGGGTCCAGGAAGAGAAGTATACTTCCCGCAAATACATTATCCCGGAGACTTGAGCGCCTCAGATTTTACTCATATGCATAGCCTGGGCATAACAATACGAGGCGAGCAATTTAATTACCTGCTATATCACTTTGTGTTAACCTATTCAAATTGGGAAACCTTTACTATCTGCTATTCTGAAAGTTTTGAAAGCTTAAGCAACGGATTACAGAATGCGTTATGGGAACTTGGCGGACGAACAAAGCGGCACAGGACAGACCGTATGAGCGCGGCAGTAAACAAAGATTGCCACCCGGAAAAGTTCAATCGTAATTATCAAGCATTATTGCGCCATTATGAAATAACCCCGGAAAGAACCAATGCCCATAGCGCCAATGAGAATGGCGACGCGGA
>Ga0210019_1001247_pt1 | contig 27975 bp, 29 predicted proteins | sample CryGeyCG2114_020_2_FD_183969 | JGI IMG/M metagenome (GOLD analysis project Ga0210019, IMG submission 183969) | Groundwater microbial communities from aquifer - Crystal Geyser CG11_big_fil_rev_8/21/14_0.20 (SPAdes) (version 2) | ecosystem: Environmental > Aquatic > Deep subsurface > Groundwater ...
CCCAAGGACGGAAACATTATTTTCTTATTGAATTTGCTCAAAAACCTGGGCAACTCAAACGAATGCTTGATGAGGCGCTTGGTCCAAATGATGATATCGTGCGTTTTGAGTATATGAAAAAAACGAATAAAGAAAAAGCTCCAGCACTTGTTGGTTTCGAGCTTCGAAGCAAAGAGGATTTAAAACCGTTGATGAACCGTATGGATGCGATAGAATTAAAGTACACAAAATTATCTGAAAAAGATATGTTATATCAATATTTAGTTTAATCAAATGTCATCCTGAACTTGATTCAGGATTCAGTCCATAAAGATGCTGAACTAAATTCAGCATGACAATTAATTTTTTATATTTTCTATGAACAAATGTCAAGGAGATTACTGTTGCAATAATACATCAGAATCATTGAAAAAACGAAGTGCAGTGCTCACCAGTATTTCGGGCGCCAAAGATTGGACAAAGCGTGCCGCAGCTCGCGCCATGATGCGGGCGGTTGGTTATAAAGATGAGGATTTTGGAAAACCATTGATCTGTGTTGCCGCTCCGTACTCTGACGTATCTCCCTGCAATGCGCATATTGATCAGTTGGCAAAAATTGCAGAAGAAGAAATTGCAAAAGTTGGTGGGAGACCATACATGTTTGGTACTCCTGTTATCACTGATGGAGAAACCATGGGTACAGAAGGAATGAAATATTCACTTGTTTCGAGAGAATGGATCGCAGATTCTATTGAAATGATGCAAGAGGCGTACATGGCTGATGGAACTATTGCATTTTCTGGTTGTGATAAGACGATTCCTGCATCGCTCATGCCACTTGCCAGAAATAATTCAATCGGTATCACCTTGTATGGGGGGACTATTTTGTCTGGATCATACAAAGGAAAAGACTTGAACATCGTCTCAATATTTGAAGCAATCGGGGCATTGAGTGCAGGCAAAATAACGAAAGATGAATTTCATGAGATAGAATGTAAATCCTGTCCATGCGCTGGGGCATGTGGAGGTATGTTTACGGCAAATACGATGGCAAGTGCTATAGAAGCGCTTGGTATGTCTGTTCCCGGTAGTGCTGCCCGTCCCGCTATGAATCGCAATGGGCGCATTTCTGAAAATAAAATTGATGATATATGTCGGACAGTTGATGCATTATTTGTCATGATGAAAAAGGGCATTCGTACCCGTGATATTCTGACCCGAAAGGCATTTGAAAATGCAATCGTCGTAGTTCAGGCTGTTGGAGGTTCTACCAATGCAGTTCTTCATCTTCTTGCAATAGCGCACGAAGCAGATGTACCTTTGACAATTGATGATTTTGAAACGATAGGCAAAAAAGTACCACTTATAGGGAATTTTTCTCCTTCAGGAGATTATATGATGGAACATTTGGATGAAGTCGGCGGAGTACCTATGGTTATGAAAATGCTTCTTGATGAAGGGTTTATTCATGGCGATTGTTTGACTGTAACCGGAAAAACAGTCTCTGAAAATTTAAAAAATGTTCCTTCCTTGCCTGAAAATCAAAAAGTGATCTATCCTTTTGACAAACCACTTGCGCCTGCAGGCAAGCATATTATTATCATGAAAGGAAACATGGCTACAGAAGGATCGGTCATGAAGTTGTCTGGCAATTTGATAAAGCGGCATAAAGGTCCAGCCCGAGTATTTGAGAGCGAAGAAGATGCGATGACTGCAATTCTTGATGCAAAAATCAAACATGGTGATGTCATAATCATTCGTCATGAAGGTCCAAAAGGCGGTCCGGGTATGCGCGAGATGCTTTCTCCCTCATCAGCTCTCGTTGGAGCAGGTTTGGGGAAAGATGTCGCGCTTATTACTGATGGAAGATTTTCAGGTGGGACTCATGGTATTATGATCGGTCATGTGGCGCCGGAGGCGGTGGAAGGTGGCGCAATAGGAATTGTGCAAGAAGGCGACATCATTGATATCAATGTAGAGAAGCGGGAAGTCAATATTGAAGTTGAAAAGAAAATTCTTAATGAAAGAAGAAAAAAATATAAAGCTCCCGATTCGCCATATATTCGTGGAGTTTTGGCAAAGTACCGAACACTTGTTTCCAGTGCATCGAAAGGAGCTGTTACCAGTTAAATTATTATCATGAAATATATTCAACCAAACAAAGCAGCAAAAGTAGTCGGTCCTTATTCACAGGCAATTGAACACAATGGATTCGTTTTTACGGCAGGTCAAATAGGGAAAGATCCAAAGACCGATGTACTGCTTGAAGGCATTGAACAACAAACAGAACAGGTTCTCAAGAATATTGAACTTATTCTGGAAGCAGTCGGTCTTTCTCGAAACCATATCGTAAAGACTACCGTCTTCATTGTCAATATGGATGATTACGCAAAAATGAATGAGGTCTACGGAAATTTTTTTAGAGATCATTTTCCAGCGAGATCTACGGTTCAGGTAGTAAAATTACCAGCCGGTGCACTTATTGAAATTGAGGTCATTGCTGCAAAATGAATACCACCCCGTCCGATGTTACATCGGACACCCCTCCTTATAAAGGAGGGGTGTTATAAAATCAATAAGTTCTCCTCCTTATCAAGGAGGAGTACCCGTAGGGGGAGTACCCGTAGGGGGAGGTGGTTCGCATTATTAGTTTTTTTTATCTATGACAAAAATGAATTTTGGAGGCGTCGAAGAAAATGTCGTAACCCGTGAAGAATTTCCTTTAGAGAAGGCACAGGAAGTTTTAAAGAACGAAACGGTTGCCGTACTTGGATATGGAGTACAAGGACCCGGGCAATCATTGAACATGAAAGACAATGGCATCAATGTCATTGTTGGTCAGAGAAAAGGGTCGAAATCGTGGGATAAAGCGATCGCCGATGGGTGGGTCGAAGGAGAAACATTATTTGAGCTTGAAGAAGCAACTGAAAAAGGAACCATTCTCCTCTATCTTCTTTCAGATGCGGGGCAAAAAGCATTTTGGCCGAAGTTAAAACCATTTTTAACTGAAGGAAAGACATTGTATTTTTCGCACGGATTTGGCATTACTTATAGTTATGAAACAGGCATTGTTCCTCCTGAAAATATTGATGTTGTGTTGATCGCTCCAAAAGGATCAGGTCTAACGGTGCGAAGGAATTTTCTCGATGGGAGTGGAATAAATAGCTCATTTGCGGTACATCAAAATTTTAGCGGGAAAGCTGAGGAGAAAGCAAAAGCTCTTGGCATTGCGGTTGGATCAGGGTATTTATTTGAAACAACATTTAAAAATGAAGTATATAGCGATCTTACGGGAGAACGGGGAATATTAGTTGGCGCATTAGAAGGATTATTTGAGGCACAATATAATGAACTTCGTAAACACAATCATTCACCATCTGAAAGCTTTAATGAGACAGTTGAAGAACTCACTCAAAGTCTTATTCGACTTGTCGGGGAACATGGGATGGATTGGATGCTTGCAAATGTGTCTACTACTGCTCAGCGTGGCGCACTTGACTGGAAAGACAAGTTTCGAGATGCAACTGCACCAGTGTTTAAAAAGCTGTATTCTGAAGTAGAAAATGGCAACGAAGCACGTCGAACACTCGAGAAAAATAGCGATCCCAATTATCGAGTAGAATTAGAAAAAGAACTCGATATGTTGGCCAATATGGAACTGTGGCAAGTAGGAAAAAAAGTACGTGAGCTAAGACCTGAAAATGTAAAAAAATAATTATGCCAAAAACACTTTTTGAAAAAATTTGGGACTCGCACGTAGTTGCGCAAGAAGAAGGATTTCCTACGGTTTTATATATTGATGCTCATTTTATTCATGAAGTTACTTCGCCGCAAGCATTTAATGGTTTAAAAAACCGCGGGATTTCTGTGCGCTCTCCAAGTAGGGTATGGGCAACAGCAGATCACAATGTGCCAACAATAAATCAACTTCTTCCTATCAAAGATTTACTTTCTCGAAAGCAAATAGAGACGCTCGAAGAAAATTGCAAAGATTTTGGAATAGAACTTTTTGGGCTTGGACACCCATGGCAGGGGATAGTGCATGTCATAGGTCCGGAACTTGGCGTCACAAAACCAGGGATGACCATCGTATGCGGCGATAGCCATACCTCTACGCATGGAGCATTTGGAGCTGTGGCATTTGGCATTGGGACAAGTGAAGTAGAGCAAGTTCTTGCTTCGCAAACCATCTTGCAAACCAAGCCAAAAACAATGAAAATCGATGTGAATGGAGTATTACAAAAAGGAGTTACTGCGAAAGACGTCATACTTTATATCATTTCCAAACTTTCAACGTCAGGAGGAACAGGACACTTTGTAGAATTTACTGGTTCGGCGATTAGAGGTTTGTCAATGGAAGGTAGAATGACAATATGCAATATGAGTATTGAGATGGGAGCTCGCGGTGGGATGATTGCGCCAGATGAGACAACGTATAAATATATGTATGGTCGTACATTTTCTCCAAAAGGATCTGATTGGGATAAGGCGGTTTCATTTTGGAAAACATTACCTTCCGATAAAGGTGCGAAGTTTGATCGAGTGGAATCCTTTGATGCTCGTGATATTGAACCCATGATAACGTATGGAACCAATCCTGGGATGGGAATCAATATCAATGGTCAATTACCAAAGATCAATAATCAAATGAGCAAATCATCAAAAGATCAACTTCTAAAATCCTTAGACTATATGGGTCTTGAAGAAGGGCAGAAGATGATTGGTCAGCATGTTGATTACGTATTTTTTGGTAGTTGCACGAATTCTCGAATTGAGGATTTCAGAGAAGCAGCCAAAATTTTAAAAGGGAGAAAAAAGGCGAAAAATATTATAGCAATTTTGGTACCAGGATCTTCTCAAGTTGCAAAGCAAGCAAAGAAAGAAGGGTTGGACAAAGTTTTTGAAGAAGCAGGATTTGAGCTTCGAGAATCTGGATGTTCATCTTGTCTTGGTTTCAATGATGATAAGATACCTCCAGGAAAATATTGTGTCTCAACGAGCAATAGAAACTTTGAGGGGCGACAGGGGCCCGGCGCGAAAACTATGCTCGTGAGTCCTCTTACCGCCGCCGCAACAGCTATAAAAGGATGCGTTACAGATCCAAGAATATTTATTAAATAGTATGAAAAAAATAAACATTATTCGTTCTACAGCAATTCCAATTCCGATTGAGAATATTGATACGGATCAGATAACTCCTGCCAGATTTTTAAAAACAACAACAAAGGAAGGCTTTGGAAAGATACTATTTAATGATTGGCGATACGATCAACATGGCAACCTGAAAGAAGATTTTGTTCTCAACAATCCGAAATATAAGGGAACTATTTTGGTAGCTGGAAAGAACTTTGGTTGCGGATCTAGCAGAGAACATGCCACATGGTCTCTGAAAGATTTTGGATTTCAAGTCGTTGTCTCCAGTTTTTTTGCAGATATTTTCAAAAGCAATGCACTCAATAATTTCCTGCTCCCCGTCACCGTTTCAGAATTATTTTTGCAAGATCTCTTTTATGCAATTGAGGAAAAATCAGATGTAAAAATAGAAGTTGATTTACCAAATCAACACATTCGAGTACCATCGCACAAAATGATGGAAGAGTTTGAAATAAGTACCTATAAAAAGATGTGTCTGATGGAAGGATTTGATGATATCGGCTATTTGCTGAGTATGCAAAAGAAAACAAAGAAGTTTGAGTTAAAAAGAACAAACGATTATTCATTGATCGGACGAATATGAAAAAACAAAGAGGAAAATTATAACAAGTAGCTCACTTGGGTCACCCCATTCTTCGCAAAAAAAGTAAAGAGGTGAATGATATAAATGGATTTTTGTTACAAACACTTATCAATGATCTTATTGCTACCGTCATGGAAGTGGACGGCGTAGGTATCTCGGCACCACAGGTTTATGAATCAGTAAGGTTGTTTATCCTTGCCTCTCATCCAAATGCTCGATACCCTTATGCACCCAAGATAAAACCTATTGCAATTATTAATCCAAAAATAGTAAAGACATCAGATAAAATAGTGAAAGACTGGGAAGGATGTTTAAGTATTCCTTGACTTCGAGGGCTTATTCCTCGTTCTCAATCTATTCAAGTAGAATATTTTACCAGAGAAGGAAAGAAAGTAAAAAAAATATTTACAAACTTTGTTGCTCGCATTTTTCAGCATGAATATGATCATCTAGAAGGAAAATTGTTTATTGATAGAGTGGAAAGTTCTTTAGATTTAATTTCTGAAAAGGAGTTTCAAAAATTAATAAGCAGTAGAATAAAAAAGTAATGAGAAATTCTCCTCCTTTCCAAGGAGGAGTCCCCGAAGGGGGAGGTGGTAGATACATGACACAAATCAATAATATTACAACGTTGAAAAAAGTTTGAAAACAGTTACGAAACAATTTGACACCTGCTGAAGCAGGATTATGGAGATATCTGAAGAATAGTCAATTGAAAGGACGAAAATTCAGGAGACAGCATAGTATAGGGGATTATATAATTGATTTTTATTGTCCAAAGGAGAAATTGGCAATAGAACTTGATGGTGAAGTACATCAATATGATAAGATAAACAGAAATGATAGAGAAAAAGAGAAGTATTTACAGCATTTAGATATCCAACTATTACGATTTGAAAATAGATTAGTTTTTGAGCATTTAGAGATTGTATTAAAAAGAATTGAAGAAAAATTTACTACCATCCCCTCTCCCAATATGTTGGGAGAGACCCCTCCTTATAAAGGAGGGGAACTTTAACAGCGCTATTAAATCCCCGATGCGTAAGCTCGTGGGTAGTTTCATAGATACGACATCAATTCTCCTCCTTACCAAGGAGGAGTCCTTTGTACCTAAGCGCGAGCGCATAGTACAAGGGGAGGTGGTTTTAATAATTACTGTGTCATTATGATAAAAACAATAGCTGTATTACCCGGCGATGGGGTAGGTCCAGAAATAATTGATGCTACTCTTTCCGTTCTTCGTGCCGTTGAGAGAAAATTTGATCACTCATTTACATGTGATAGAGGTCTCATAGGCGGTGTTGCAATTGATTCAGTTGGAGAACCATTTCCTAAAGAAACTGAAGAATTGTGCATGAAATCAGATGCGATCTTGTTTGGCGCAATTGGAGATCCAAAATATGACAATGACCCCTCATTGAAAGTACGACCCGAACAAGGACTTCTCAAAATGCGCAAAAAACTTGGATTGTATGCAAATATTAGACCCATTCGTACATTTGATTCACTTCTCCATAAATCACCATTGAAAGAAGAGCGAGTGGAGGGAGCTGATTTTATTGTTATCCGAGAGCTTATTGGCGGCATTTACTTTGGCAAACGGGGAAGAGAAAACGGCGGTAGGACAGCATTTGATACGTCGTCATACTCTATTGAAGAAATTCAAAGGGTAGGAAACGTTGCTTTCGAACTTTCTCAAAAAAGAAATAAAAAAGTATGTCTTGTCGATAAGGCAAACGTTCTGGAGACGTCGAGATTGTGGCGAGAAACGATTCAGGAATTGTCCAAAAACTACCCCGATGTGGAGGTTGAGTATATGTTTGTTGATAACGCTGCAATGCAAATTATAAAAAATCCAAGAGCATTTGACGTCATATTAACTGAGAATATGTTTGGAGATATTTTGTCAGATGAGGCATCAGTCATCACCGGATCAATTGGCATGCTACCATCAGCTTCAATTGGTGAAAAGACATCGTTGTATGAACCAATTCACGGGTCTTATCCAAAAGCGGCAGGGAAAAATATCGCAAATCCCATTGGCACTATTCTTTCTGTAGCTATGATGCTTGAGTTGAGTTTTAAAATGTTACCTGAAGCTCAGGTCATTCGTGATGCAGTTGATACGGTCTTGTCAAGTGGTTTGGGAACAAGAGACATATCTTTGATAAAACCCCTTTCAACATCAGCAATGGGTGAGAAAATCGCTGAGAATATCTGATTACTTTTTTGCGGTTTTAGGTTGACCTGATTGAATAAACTCATAGAGCTTCATCCCAATCACCGATCCAACGATTGGTCCAAGCATGTACATGAGGCTAAATGATTTGATACCTACCGCGACTGCAGGATTGAGGACACCATTTGATCCCATAAGTGCGGCAATAGCAATTCCCATGAAGAGTGATCCTCCAATGACAACTCCTGAAACTGCTTTGTGAACATTGCCAAAAACGACTGATGCGATCCCGAATGAGAACAGGATCATTCCCGCTGTTTCTGCGATTCCAATCATAAGATTATTTTCAGCAACGATTTCATATGATATTCCCATAAACATACCGATGATGAGAGCGGTAATTGCGCCAAATATCTGAACCATAATATAAGAAAGCGCATCACTTGAGTTTATTTTCTTTATGGCCAAAAGGCCGATTGTTACTGCTGGATTTAAATGTGTCCCGGAAATATGTCCAACACTGTAGACAAAGAGTCCAAGAGTTATTGCTGCAAGAACTGGTGTTGAGACTGGAAAAATTCCCGCAAGAGACAAGATGACAACAAGAGTAAGAGTCAGAGTGCCGAAATACTCAGCGAGATACTTTTGATACATATTGATTGATTTATATAATTAATAATTAGTTCAACTTGTCATCCTCGCGCAGGCGGGGATCCAGTCTGGATTCCCGATCGGGGTCGGGAATGACGAAGTATTATTTTTTGATCACATCAAATCCAGTAAATGGAACAAGGACTTCTGGAATTTTGATACTTCCATCTTTTTGCTGGAAATTTTCGATAATTGCGATCAAGATTCTTGGTGAAGCAATGGCAGTATTATTGTAGGTAAAGCAATAATTCACTTTATTATCTTTTGTTTTGTACTTTATTTCGAGTCTTCTTGCTTGAAACTCTCCCATAATTGAGTTTGAATGAGTCTCGCCATAGGCGTTTCGAGATGGCATCCATGTCTCTATGTCATATTTTTTGTGTTGTGGTTCGCCCATCTCTCCGGTACACATAAGAAGTTGACGGTAGGGAAGATTCAGTTCTTGAAGTATCTCTTCAGCATTTTTTTGAAGTTCTTCATGAATTTGTATTGCTTCATCGAGATCATTCTTTCCAATCACAACTTGCTCAATTTTCCAAAATTCATGGACACGGTATAGTCCCTTCGTATCTTTGCCATATGCTCCTGCTTCACGACGATAACATGGAGAAAATCCAACGTATTTTTTTGGAAGATCAGATTCATTCAGCGTCTCTCCAGAATGATATGCGGTTACTGGTATTTCTGCAGTTCCAGCAAGATACGAATCTTCATCATTGAGACTGTAAACATCTTGCTCGCTCCCCCATGGGAAATGCCCAGATCCAAAAAGTGTGAATGTTTTGACGACGGTTGGTGCAATAAATGGAGTGAATCCTTTTTCGGTAAGTTTCTTCATGGTGTAAAACATCATGGCCATGTGAAGAATTGCGCCTTGATTTTTCAAGAAGTATCCACGAAAACCAGAGATTTTTGAACCGCGATCAAGATCAAAAATATCAAGATTTGTTCCAAGCTCAATATGATCTTTTGGTTCAAAATCAAATTCTGTGGGAGTTCCCCATTTCTTGAGCTCTACATTTGAGGTTGAATCCTTCCCTATTGGTACATCATCAAGAGGGACGTTGGGGACATACAACATGAGCTTGTTAAATTCATCCTCAACTTCTTTTAGATTTTTTTCCACAGTTTTCAGCTCGTTCTTTATTTTTTTCCCACGCTCAATATCATCAGAGCATGGAGGTCGCTTGTTCGAGATGACATTTCGCTCTTCTCGAAGTTTCTGAACGGCACTTATGATTTCTCTTCTATTTGCATCCAACTTCAGTATTTGATCCACATCAACCTTGCGATTCTTATTCTTTGCAGCGTCTTTGACTTTTTGAGTATTTTGTCTGATGTATTGGATATCAAGCATACGAGTATTGTAACATAGGGCTAAAATTCCTTACACTCACGAATCATTTTCAAGATTTATCTTTATCAAATCTCCATTTTTAAATTTGGACTGAATATAAAAATGTGCTTTTCCCGAGATATGATGAATATATCGATACACTCCAAGTGCTGAAGCAACCGTAACAAAAATAACAGTAAAAAAGTATGCAACGCCATGGTCAAGAAGAGTGATTGATTCTGCACCAAGCACGGCAAAAATACTTATCGATATCACAAGCGTGGTATAAAACATGACGCGAGTCACATGTGTAATGACAAAAGTTCCCGAGCCAATAATTCCAAGAAGCAATCCAAAAAGAGTCAAAATGAATATTTGAATCTGTACTATTTCGACGACCTTGCCTCTGAAAAGATCGAGCAAAACAAGTAAGTATAAGATGAGGGTCGCTGGGACAAATGGAACTATATGTCCAAACGGCCAATGGAAAAAATATAAAATTTTCTCAAAATCTCCCTTTCGTAATATTGCTGGGACAACCCGTTCAATACTTATTGCCGTAATATGTCCTCCAAGTCCGATACCGACAATAAATGCAAGTACGCTAATAGCAAGTATGCTTAAAAGTTCCCAGCGAATATTTCCAATATATTGAAAATCAAGAATTTCTATATACACTCCCAGAATGATGAGAAGTCCAATAATCGGAGCAATAATATTTCCAAAAAAAAGATCTTCTCGCATATTAAACCTCATTTTTTTCGACTGTTTTGCGCTGTAATAATATTTGTTGGTGAAGATAAGAAAGAGCGCAAAAGCGGGTAAAATAAAATATATGAAGAAATTATATACTCCCATGTGTATATTATACTAAATATTATTTTCAATAATTGGAATGAGTTGTTGTATAGCTTTCAATCTATGATTTATGCGTTGGTGTTCATCTTGCGTTAGTTCGTCATAAAATTTATTAAATTCCTGAACAATAAAGAGCGCTCGGAATGGATATCCATTGGTATTATATGTTATTGGTTTTTCAGACATTTTACCCGCAATAGATTGCTCAACACATGATATATATTTTGAAACTGGATTGAAAAAACACACACATGTTTTCAATTGAGCAGTTCGCTCTTCTTTTTGAATATGTTTCATTTTTTCCAATGCATAGTCGATAAGTTCTCGATCTGTCGCTTCATACCCCGGCCATCTGCGAGAGATTACCCCTGGCGCTCCATTGAGCGCGTCGATCATGAGTCCTCCATCATCGGCAAGAGTTGGAATCTTGGCTTGATCAGCATAGAACTTGGCTTTAATTTTTGCATTTTCCTCAAATGTCGAGCCTGATTCAATCGGCTCTCCAATTATTTCAAGGTCATCAAGGGTAAGAAGTTGAACTCCAATTTTGGAAAGTTGAGCAAGACCATGGATGATCTCTTTTTTCTTGGATTGGTTTGAGGTTGCGATTAGCAATTTTTTCATATTAAGGATTATCTCCTTGTGGAAGAACCGCCTCAATTTCCCATTCTTCAAATCCAACGTCATGCATCATATTTCGGGCACGTTCTATACTCCCGAACATCTTTTCAAATCCTTCCATTGTTTCACGGACGTCATAGGGGAAAATTATCCATGCATCAATGCTCTTGAGCCAGAAGTCTGGTTTATAGGTAGTTTGTGGTTTTATATATGGTGAGAGTGTATATATTTTAGTTGGTTTTTTCTTTTTGAAATATTCAAGAGTTACTTTAAATGTTGCACCAGAATCTGAAACATCATCGATAATCAATATATTCTTGTTATGAAAGTCGCGAGTTGGTTCTTCAGAGATTTTTGGTTTCTCGAGCTTTTTCATATCTTGATAGGATGATATGGTTATATGCGAGATGGGAATCATGCCAAGAAGATCAGAAAATACATGCGAAATGGTGTTTGCACCACGGGATATGGATACAATCACATCGACTTCAATATCTTTTAATTTCTTTGTATGTAACTCGACACAATCGTGGTGAAGTTGAGTCCATGAGAGTTTGTGATACGTAATATTGGACATGTGGTAATTATACTCTATGTGATAAATAGTATATAATACGTAATTACGAGATAATGTGGATATAAAAATGGTAATGTACTTACATCATGGATAACAAACCTTAATATGTCAGAACGTTTCATTCATTTAGAACTTCAATCTCCAGAATGGGATGAGCATCCTCATTGTGAATGTGGTGTTACGGGAGTGGTTACCAGAAAGAAAGATGCACCAAAGATTGCGGCTTTGTTTAATTATGCACAAATAAACAGGGGTCAGCATTCCAATGGAGTTGGGTGGTGGAGTTCAGATAATGGAATTGAACGTTATTTACAAGTAGGACCACCACAATTAGTGAACGAATATGTGTTAGAAATTGATGCAACTATGGCACTCGGGCATACAAGGTATACCACAGAGGGAGATGAATCGAAATCAAATATTCAACCTGCAATGGCTACTTGGATCGATGCGAATTTTCAGGAGCAAGAATTGATTCTTTCTCACAATGGCAATGTCGACTTATCTAGTATTAAAGCACTGGTAAAGGTTCAGTTGCCTGAGGGAGCAAGTGATTCGCTTTATATTGCCCAGCTTATCGCAGAATCACCAGGGAGAACAATGGCAGATAAGCTTAGAAATGCACTTCCGCTGGTAAATGGTTCATATAGTTTAACCATACTATCAAAAGAAGGAGTATTTGGCATTCGTGACCCACGAGGAAATAGGCCATTGCATCTTGCCGATTACCAAGATGGTATTACCATCATTGCATCAGAAGATTTTCCACTACAGTCAAGACAGAATATATGTCCCGGGTACCCTCTTTCTATTCCTCCTGGTACACTCGTTCACATTACGCCTAATCGAGTTATTACTATTGAAGAAGATCTCATCGAACCATTGGATCCTTCATTTTGTAGTTTAGAGTCAATGTATTTAGGACGACCAGAAAACCTCAATGATACTCGCGTGAGGCTTGGAAGGAAACTAGCGAAAGAACACCCCTTATTGAAAAATAAAACTGATGCTGAAAAAGAAAGAATTGCTGTTGTCGGGATTCCCCGTGGAGGAGATCCATTTGCAGCTGGGTATGCACAGGATGCACAACTTAAAAACTATGGTGCTCAGAAAGATGGAGGCCCTTTATTACAAAAAAAAGTTGAAATAAGATCTTTTATGGCACCTCTAGGAACAAATGGCGCAGAAGCTAAAAGAAAAATGGCTCTTGACCCTACAGTTTTTGAAGAAATGATACAGAATGGAATTAAGGAAATTGTTCTTGTAGATGATTCACTTGTTCGTGGAAATCAAATAGAACCCGTAGTAGATCTTATCCGCGGTATTTCCAAGGGATTTGGCGTAGCAATAAAGATTCATGTTGCTCTCGGATGCCCAGAGGTTCTTCAAGAATGTGGTTTAGGAATAGCACTTGATTATGATGGATTATTTTATAATCGATTGCCGCAAATAATAGAGGAATTTGGAGTAACGCATATTCCAGAAACCCCAGAAAGACAATTGGCAAAAGTTCTCGAGCTTTATGGCATAGATTCCTTATATCACCTATCAAAAAAAGGGATGCTTGAAGCGTTCACAAATACTGAAATTCCGGAAGGAATGGTAGAGCTGGCTCAGTTGGTGCTTGCACATGATTATTGTTTGTATTGTATGCGAGAAGGGGATGAGTTTGTCCCACAGGATGTGTGGTATAGGAGTAAGGAATATTGAGGAAATGGAAATAGATAGTAATGGAGAACAAATGGTCTTTTTTTCAGATGCCATTCTTTTGTGAAGAGTTTGTGGAAGGATATATTGGACATGAGCTCAATATATCAGTTATGATGAACACTTGCACGCATTGCAGCATGTGAAGTATATTTCCAAACATCAGGATGAGGATTTCGTTGCAATTCCTCAAGAGAAGCTATTCGTTGAAAAATGCATGCTGTCGCGAGACCTTCGAGCATTTTAAACTGACGCTTAGTAATTGATGGATATCGCGAATCCATTTCAACCCTTCCAACTGATCCTTCAAGAAACATGACGTCATTTCCTGTTGGGTCAAATTTCTTCCCATACCATTTTTCTGCATCAGACGCTTCTCCAAAGTATCTTTTAAATCCACGGCCATCGACACCATTAGAATATACCCATCCTGTTGGATTATGCTCATAGGTGCCACCTGACAGTGCGCGAGATTTCATTGCGACTGAGGCCCCTATAGCTATTGCTATCGGAATCTGTCTTCCAGTTCCTCCGTCACAGATCAATGGTATTTGAAGTCCTTCTCTCGCAATTTGATATGCTGTAAGAAGATTATTACCCGTAGCAGATGTTACCCCTGGTGTATCACATATTTCTCCTTCTCCAACGCCTATGTCAACCGCATGAGCGCCAGCCTTGACTAACGCTAGTGCTTGAGAACGATTTGTAACTTTTCCTCCAACTATCACTACTTTGTCACCATATCTGCTATCTCGTAATGCGAATACAGTCTTAACCATTCGTTGCATTGAGCGTGGATCATACACTCTACACAGTAGCTTATGATCGCCATCAAGATACTCCACTTCATTAAGAATGGTTTCAACTCGAGTAAGTGCATCTGCTGGATCAGCTTTTAGCGTAATACCCATCAGTCCTGTTGCTCGATTGATGAGATATTCTGCTTCTTCGTGATTTGTAAGAAATGGGTCAACTCTTAGTAATCTATGACTTTCATTCAACATAAGTGCTTGCTTATGAGGATTTCCCCACTCAGCATCTATTGGAACAAAGCTCATAGCGCCAGATAAGCCTAAGTTTTCAGAACCATTTGCAGAGTTTAAGGCAGACATAGATGAACCACATATTGGAAAACAAACCGTTTCTGTAGTTCCTTTAACAACAAGTCCTGTTCCGAGAACTGTTTGAGCACTTGATTCAGATGGTTCCCCCTCACCAATACTTAATACAAAATCTTCATAAGTTACCGCCTCTCTTTCTTCAAGGCAGCTATCTAATACTGGAATTTCTTTTGGGGATAAGGGTTCCCAAGTACGAGCTTGATTTTGTCTAAACGTGTCAAGAACTGTTTGGTGAGTTAGTACTTCCAAATATATATGTCTTTCAACTTGCCCATAAACAATATGTTCAATATTTTGCAGTACTGGATTGCTTACAACGTCAAATGGTGTAGAATCACGGGGAAATTGTCCTGTAGCTTTCAAATCTTCTATATCTCTTTGAGCAAGCAGTGATCTTTCTTGTTCCAAGTGCACTCTATATATATCTGTTAAATATTGTATATATTCTGGAGATCGCGGTCTTAGTGCTAATTTGAATCTTTCAGTTTGGCTAGTCAAAGCCTCTTCAGCAGGGGTAGAAATATTAGCTGGATTTTCTTGATACATTGATAGAATATAAAAAGTTATTCCCACTCAACAGTTCCCGGGGGTTTGTTCGTGATGTCATACACGACTCTGTTTGCTTCAGTAACTTCGGTTACTATTCTAACAGATATTTTTTCTAGGAGGTCCCAATTCAGCTTAGCAAAATTACTTGACATTACGTCAAGAGATTCAACCGCACGAATTGCAATTGTCTCGCCGTATGCTCGATTGTCACCACGTACTCCTGTTGTTTTGATCCCCGTGAAGACTGCAAATACTTGCCAGAGAGTATCATCAAGTCCAGCGGCGGATATCTCATCGCGGACGATTTTGTCTACTCTTCTAACAATCGAAAGCTTTTCTTCAGTCACTTCACCAATGATACGAATCGCAAGTCCTGGACCGGGAAATGGATGTCTGTGAGTGACAGACTTGGGAAGTTTCAAAAGAGTTCCTATCGTGCGGACCTCGTCCTTATAAAAATTTCTCAAAGGTTCAAGAAGCATAACTTTCATATCTTTTGGGAGACCGCCGACATTATGATGACTTTTGATATTCTTGGCATGCTTGGATCCTGCGCTTTCGATAACATCTGGGTATATGGTACCTTGGACGAGAAATGTAGCGTTGAATTTCTCAGCTTCTCGTTCAAGCACATCGATAAATGTCTTGCCAATGATTTTTCGTTTTTGTTCTGGATAGGTGATACCTTTCAGATTATCGATAAATTCTTTTTGTGCATCCACGATGAGAACCTTCATTTTATATGTGTCAGAAAATACCTTTTTTAGCTCTTCTGTTTCTCCAGTTCGCATAAGGCCAGAGTCGATATACACTGCGGTGAACTGATCTCCAATCGCACGGTGTACCATAAGACATGCGATCGATGAGTCGACTCCCCCAGATAGTGCTCCAATGACATTGTGGCCTCCTACAGAATCTTTGATATCAAGAATTTGCTTTTCGATAAATTCTTTTGTAATTGGCTGGTCCTTTGGTTCAAGTCCGCAGATGACTGCAAAATTTTTCAAAATCTGGAGTCCAAACTGGGTATGTACAACTTCAGGGTGAAATTGAATTCCATAGATTTTGCGTTCTTCATCGGCGATTGCTGCAAAAGGAATAGTGTCGGTCACTCCAATAGCAGTAAAACCATTTGGAACTTTTTCAACTTCATCACCATGGTTCATCCAGACGGAAATAGATTTTGGAATTTCGACGGTGGACGATGGTTGGGTAGCATTGTCATTTTGAGGCGAAGCCGAAGAATCCATAGATTCAATGGATCCTTCGCGTTGCTCAGGATGACAAAAATTAAAGAGGGGAGATGACTTAATAATTTTGAGTTCTGCAGGACCATACTCTTTTTTTGTTCCTGGCTTTACTGATCCTCCAAGAATTTCTGCAATAACTTGTTCGCCATAACAAATTCCAAGAACAGGAATATTCATCTCAAAGAGTTTTGCATCGATGGTCAAAGCATCAGATTTATACACATCACCAGGACCTCCGGAAAGTATCACTCCATTGATAGTATTATTTTGTGTTTTTTCAAAAAACTCTTCCGGTTCGACTATCATTGTATCAATAGAAATCTCGCGAAGTCTGCGAGAAATAAGATGAGTTGTTTGGGAGCCAAAATCGATGATTATTATCATAAAAACAAGTGATCAAGTGAGCAAGTGAGCAAGAGATCAACTATTAATTTTTGAGTCAAGATTTGTAATTTCTCTCCAAAGCATGGCTCCTATTTCGTTTGTATACTTTTTGCCTTTTAGAAAAACCACCTCATCTATCCAGTTTTGTTTATACACGAAAGATAAAAGATATTTTGATTCTGATAGTGACCCGTAAGATATTTCAAAAAAATTTAATTGAACTGGTTTTTTTCTTCGAGCAAAACCCTCAATGTAATTCAAGATGATTGACATTGTTGATCTACGATACTGTGATGTAACTCCATATATTTCCGACTTTGGGAAATTTTTCGATATCTCATATGCAAGCTGTACATAATCATCCATTAACCTTTTTAGTTTTTCTTTGTATGGATTATTGATCACTTGATTCATTGCTCACTTGATTTTATGAATAATTCCCTCCCCCATTGGTAACAAGAATATCATGAGGATGGCTTTCGGAGAGGGATGCCTGTGTGATCTGGATGAATTCCCCTTTCTCTTGAAGTTCAGCGATGTTCTTTGTCCCGACATAATACATTCCTGATCTAATTCCTCCAATCATCTGATCTGTCACAGATTTGACTGGTCCATTTACAGGGACGAGTCCCTCAACTCCTTCGGCCACAAGCACACGGTCATTATAGCTTTTTCCATGAAATTCATCTTCGGATTTGATCTCAGTACCTTTTTGCATGGCGCTGATGGACCCCATTCCTCGATATGACTTAAAGGTGTATGATTCCTGATTGGTTTTGAGAATGCTTTTAAAACGAGAAGGTACCTTCTCTGGATGAAGCTCAACATGCGCACCAGGTGCTTCTTGACATGATGCAAACATACTCCCCATCATAACGGTACTTGCGCCAGCAGCAAATGCTTTGACCATGTCTCCTGAATAGCTGATACCACCATCTGCAATGATCGGAATGCCAGCCTCTTTTGCTGCACGTGAGGTTTCAATGATAGCGGTGATTTGTGGTACACCCATCCCTGAAATGATTCGAGTGGTACAAATTGCTCCTGGACCCATTCCGACACGTAGACCGTCAACGCCTGCTTCGATGAGCGCTTGAGCGCCGTCATACGTTGCGACATTTCCACCGATTATTTGTAAGGTTGGAAATGTCGCTTTGAGCTTTTTGATAGCATCGATGATGGTGTCTGCGTATCCATGTGCAGAATCGACAATGAGAACATCTACCTTTGCATTCACAAGTGCTTGAGCTCGGTCGATCGAGCCTTGACTTGCTCCGACTGCCGCCCCAACAAGAAGATTAGCCTTTTTCACTTTATCAACATTATCTGCTTGTTCTTGAATTGTGAGATTCCGATGGATGATACCGATCCCTCCCTCACGTGCGATAGCTATTGCAAGCTCTGATTCTGTCACGGTGTCCATTGGTGCAGATACAAAGGGTGACTCCAAAACAATTGATTTTGTGAGGTTGGATTTTAGAGTGATTTCTTGCCGTTTGAAGCTGCTATATCCAGGAATGAGAAGAACATCGTCATAGGTGATTCCTTGGGCGATAATTTTATTTGATTGATTCATAGTTTTTTCTTTTGTCATTCCGGACTTGATCCGGAATCCAGTAATAACTAACTGGATCCTGAATCGAGTTCAGGATGACAATGGTAATATTATAAATATAAATTACTTTCTTTTTCTTTCATAGGGATAAATGTCGCATCAAACCCCCAATGTATGATTTGTTCAATTTGTTTTGGTGAAAGCATTTTTCGATCGAGTATATACGTATATTGCTCCCGAAGATGTCCATCTTTTATGGTTTCTGGCCAATCGGTATTTATAGAGAATTGAACATTATTCTCAAAAAGAAGTTGGAGCACTTTTGTCATTTCAGCATCATCTTTCACTGCTTTTGTCATGAGATTGCTTAAGGGGCAAACTTCAAGAGTTATTTTTCTAGTGGCAAGCTCATGCATGAGCTTTGTGTCGTATGCTGCCTTGATGCCGTGTCCGATACGGTCAGGATTTATCGTATCAATACATTCCCACATGTCGTTTGTGTCATCGGTCTCTCCCGAATGTGCCGTAATTTTGAGGCCATTGTCCCTTGCTCTTTGCACAAGTCCAATATAGTCTTTGAAATGAAATCCAGTCTTGTTGTAATTTGAGAAATCTATTCCGACAATACCTCGATTTCGATACTTGATCGCTTTTTCTACAATGATTTGGTTTTGTGTAAACGTAAATTGTCGATCCAGACAAAAAATGATTCCTGCACGAAGTTTGGGGTATTCAAGAAGCGCTCGTTCCATACCTCGAAGCATGGCCATAATGGCATGATCAAGATCTACTTCTCCTTCACGGTTGTGCTTCATTGGGTTTCCTCGAAGTTCATAAAGCGTGATGTGATTTGATCGATACGCTCCGCTGAAAGTCTCATACACTCCTTTTTCAAGAGCGAGTGCTCCTGCTGAAAGCTTGTCAAGAATAGGGTGATAGATCGTGTCAAGGTATTCTTTCAAAGTCATTTTTCGATCTGGCGAAAGCACAATATGGTCTACAAATTCGTGATAATCTCTTTTTGGGAGTTTGTATCCTTCGGAGTTTGCGATATGCCAGTAAACGTGTGGTGCAATAGAAGAACCGATGTGTGCATGAAGTTCAGGAAGTTTTTGAAGAGTATCGTGTATTTCCATGAATAATTATAGTATACAACATAAAAAATGTCAAAATTCAAATATCAAATTTCAAACTTATTAATCAAATAACTCCAGACTTACACAGTGTACGCTTCCTCCACCTTTGATATATTCGCTCATGGGAACTGTTGAAATCAGATCCACGTGGGGACGAAGTTGGTCTTTTAGTTCGTCAGAAATCCCTTGGGTCAAAATTGCCTTTCCTTCGATAGTCACCATATTACATGCAAACATTTTATTATCTTCATCTGTAGTTTGAATAATCTGTTTGAAATGTTTTTTGATTGTATTCACACCTTCTTGAGTGAATGCTCCAAAATTTGCCAAAGCCACATCTTCGTTTATAGGCGCAAAACATGTATCAAGATGATAATAAAAGTCGTCGATAAGTTCAATCGATATGACTTCTGTATCAAGAAATGAGTTGAGGTGCGAGGCTGCATTTTTTGAAGAACGCTTTCCCCAGCCAAAAAAATATCGATCTTCAAGTTTGACAAAGTCACCGCCTTCAAAAAAAATATCCTCTGGAAATTCACAGATTGCATACTCTTTCTCAGCAAGAAAACGATCTACGCATGCAACTTCTTTTCGTCTTTCTTTGTATTTGAACTGAGCCTTAATAAAGATATTTTTTTCGATATGTCCAGTGTCTGTAGTAAAGACTTGGTCGGGAAGCTCGGGTTCTGCGGGGATCTCGGCATACCTTACTCCAAGTGCATCGTATGCATATTTGAGTGTTCCACACTGTTCAAGGGCTTTTGCTTTATCAATGGGGTTATCTTTACTCATCCAAGGATTTATTTCATATCTGATATCATAAAAGGTAGGTGGACAAAGGAGCAGAGATTTGAATTTTGCCATTTGACAATTATAGTCATACTTTTTTCAAAAAAGCAATATATATTTTTCGAAAATTACTAATTTTTTGTAAATATGCCTACATCAGGAACAAAAATTGAAGATTTCATCTCAAAATCGGGAAAGAACATTATTCTGAGATATATCCACGAAAATGATGCCGAGGAGTTGTTTCGATATGTTAACGAACTCTCAAAAGAGGATACCTTTATTCGTTTTTCCGGAGAAACAGTACCTTTAATCGAAGAGAAAGAATATTTACAAGCTCAAATTGAAAAACTTGAGAAAGGAGATGTGACCCCGATAGTTGCAACGCACCATGACAAGATCATTGGAAATTCTTCCATAGAAAGAAACCTAGTCGATAAGCGTCGTGGACTGCATACCGGGAATTTTGGAATGGCTGTGTCCGCCGAGTATCGGGGTGATTGGATCGGTGAAAAACTTATGAGAACAGTTATCGATCAAGCAAAGAAGCATATGCAGGGATTAAGAATCATTCGCTTGACCGTGTATGGCAGTAACAACACGGCTCAAAATCTGTATAAAAAAATGGGATTTCTAGAATGCGGAAGATTGCCAAAGGGAGTGCTCTATAGGGGCACATACTTAGATATGATTGAGATGTACTTGGAAATTTAGGAAAATTGTCATCCCGCACTTGATGCGGGATCCAGAAAATGTCAAAGAACTATTTTATCTACATTTTAGCAAGTAAACGAAATGGGACTCTTTATATTGGGGTTACGTCAAATCTTGTTAGAAGAGTCTGGCAACATAAAGAAAAAGTTGCTGACGGGTTTACATCTCAATATAATGTATCGATTCGTGTTTATTATGAAACATATAGTTCTATAGAAGATGCTATTAAGAGAGAGAAGTAATTAAAGGTTTGGAAGCGAAAGTGGAAGCTTGATCTTATTGAAGAAAAAAATCCTCAGTGGATTGATTTATATCAAGAAATTATAAAATAATACTGGATCCTGAATCGAGTTCAGGATGACAGAAAATTATTTCTTCAATTCTTCTATATCTTGAAACACCGCAATGAGTGTGCTCATGTGGTCACCCAGGTCAAGATTCAATCCATCGACTCCCATTTTGATTTCTTCTCGATCAATCTTTGCGGCAAATGCCTTGTCTTTGAATTTCTTCATGACTGACTTTGCTTCCATGCCGTCAAATCCGGTCGGTCTCATGAGACTATACGCATACAAAAGTCCCGAAAGTTCATCACATGCAATGAGAGCAAAATCGATCCTCGATTTTGGTGGGGTATCTGTCCTCTTTGATCCGAATGCATGAGCCGAAACTGCTTCAATAAGCTCACGTGGATATTTCCATTCTGCAAACCACTTGAGCGATTCATTTGGATGTTCGTCAGGATGCTTGTCATAATCCAGATCATGGAGAAGTCCAGTAAGGTACCAAAGTTCCTTATTCCCACCGAATTCTTTTGCATAGGCTTTCATAGCAAGTGCCACCATTTTAGCGTGCAGTCGTTGGTACGGCTCTTGAACATGTTTTTCCAAAAGTTCTTGTGCTTCTTTTTGAGAGGGAAGACTGGAGAGATCAGAGTCTTTTTTTGGTTCAGAATTTGGCTTTTGAGTTGGAGCCGTTTGAAATGAAATCTGAGGATAAATTTCTTTGGTAAGTGCATCAATTTCTCGCCTCATTTGGGGGAATAGTGTCCCTTCACGCGCTGTGACATCTTCCAAAAACCAGAATATCCGTTCACTATGTCCGTATCCACTCACTGGTGGCATGCCATATTCAAGCATCTCGACATAGTCGATATCAAGCATCTGGGCTTCATCGTCCCCGTGCTCTCTCATTTTTTGTTGATCTAAGAATTGATTGAGTTGATATTCAGGATCGTTGATTTCGGTATAGCCATTCCCAAGTTCTGATCCAGCAAGGATTATATGAAACCGTTCGGTGATTCGTGCATCGTCGTCTTTTACTTTTGCAAGCGGAGACATGAATGCGGGTTCATTGATGAGAAATGCCGGTCCTGAAATATCTTTGCGAATGACTTTCCATAAATTATCGATGAGTCGATTGCGGTTGATCGCACCCGTTAGTTCGACATTTTCTTTTTTCAATGCCACAAGCATTTCATCATCTGTTGAGGAAAAGATATCAATACCAAATCGTTCTTTTATTGATCCTGCATAGTCAACCTCTTTCCAATCGTCTGCAAGATCAAAGGTATGACCTCGTGTCGTAAATTTTGTTTTATCATATACAACATTTCCAATATGTCGGAACATCTCGACAAGCATTTTCATATTGTCTTGATAGTTTGCATACGCCCAGTACCACTCAACTTGGTAGTATTCCTGAAGATGCTCATCTGAGAGTCCTTCATTTCGGAAGTTTGGTCCAATCGTAAATATTTTGTAAAATCCAGCACCAATGAGTCTTTTTTGATAGAGTTCGGTAGAAATCCTCAGATAAAAATCTTGATCGAGTGCATTGTGATGGGTGGTAAAGGGAGCAGCATCTGCGCCTCCCGTCACATGTTCCATGACTGGCGTCTCAACTTCGATAAACCCACGACTCTGCAAAAATTCTCGATTTGCTTTGAAAAATTGTGCCTTTCTTTTGAAGAGCTCTTTTTTCTCAGAGTTTATTTCAAGATCGACATATCGTCTGCGAAATTGTTGTTCTTTGTCATCCAGACTATTGGGCATTGGGCGGATACTTTTTGCAAGAAGTTTGATGATGCTTGCGAAGATCGTTATCTGCCCTTGTTTAGTTTTGTCAATTTTCCCTGAAACCTGAAGAAAATCTCCGATATCAATAAGTTTCAGTTCATTCCATCCAAGCTCTGACATTTTCAAATCATTTTGAAGTTCATCCTTTTTTATGGCAATTTGAATTGTTCCTGATTCATCCTGAAGGTCGCCAAAGATGAGTTTTCCATGCTCACGCTTTGAGACAAGTCTTCCTGCAAGGCTGTGTTTTTTTCCCGAATGAGCATCAAAATTGTCATTTATTTCCTTATTGAGAAGATCTTTTTTTGCAAAGGATGGGTATGGATTTATTCCAAGCGCTCGGAGCTTTTTCATGTTTTCTATTCTTTGTTTTCTTTGACCGATAAGGTCGCTTGTTGTCTTGTCCATATAAGTATTATAGCAATGAAGAATCGCAATAATAACGCAATATGCGTTATTTTTTTATTTTGAGGATTTTGTATTTGAGTTTTCCTGCAGGTACTTCAACGATGACGATGTCTCCTTCTTTTTTCCCGAGGAATGCTTTTCCTATGGGAGAGGTAGAGGAGAGCTTGTTGTTGAGGGGATTTGCCTCAAATTCACCAACGATTGAGTAGGATTCTTCTTTGCCATCTTTTTCTACTATCACATTTGTGCCAACTGTGATGCTGTTTGAAGTAGTTGAAGTTATGATTTCAGCTTTTTTGATGAGTTCTTCTATCTCTTGAATACGTCCTTCAACGAATGCGATTTCCTCTTTTGCAGCCTGATATTCACTATTTTCGGACAAATCGCCCATAGCACGAGCTTTGGCGAGTCGGTCGACTGCTTTTGCACGACGAGGGCCGATCAAATCATCATGTTCTAATTTGAGATTATCAAAGCCTTCTTGTGTAAACTGTATTTTGTTTGGCATAAGTTGGATTCAAGTTTCTAACGCAACACTAACTGTTAATAAGTTCTTCAAAGACTTCATAAGGTTTTTTAAATTCAAGAACTTTTCTTGGTCGTCCATTTAACTGATCTTGTGCTTTCTTGATAAGGTATCGAGAGACTTTTTTGAAGTCTGGCCCTTTAGGAAAATACTGCCTGATGAGTCCGTTTGTGTTCTCATTCGTACCTCTCTCCCATGGACTTCTTGGATGTGCAAAATATACTTTCACTCCTGTTTTCTTTGTAAACAGTTTGTGCTGTGCCATCTCTCTCCCTTGATCATAGGTCATACTTAGCTTCATTTGCTTCGGTAGTTTCTTTACTTCCCGTGCAAAAGCTTTAGCTACATCATCTGCATTTCTACTTTTAACAGGTATCAGCAAGGTTGTTCTTGTTGTCCGTTCAACCAGTGTACCAAGTGCTGAGCGATTATTCTTCCCAATAATCAAATCTCCCTCCCAGTGACCGGGTATTATGCGATTTACAACTTCTGCTGGTCTCTCTTCAATACTGAGCATGTCCTCTATATCTCGCTTTGCCTCTGTTCCGCGACGCTGTTTATGTCTATGCTTCCGATTCTGTCTCAGACAAGAAAGTAACTCCTTCTTGAGTACTCCACGAGGAAGTATGTATAAATAGGTGTAAATCGTTTCCGCCGATACTCTCATTGACATGTCCATAGGATAATCCTTACCCATCATTTCTACAACCTGTACTGGCGACCACTTTAATCGTAACTTCTCATACACATACTCTTGTAGTCCTCTGTTCTTATCCAAAAGAAATTTTCCCCTCTTCCTCTTCCTCATGTTTTTCAACGCGCGACCTTCAGCTCTTTGAGCACGATATGTATATCTATTGCAACTTCCTCCTGAAACTTCACGACTTATCGTGCGCTTACATTCCTACCTATTGTTCGTGCAATCTCACTAAACGTATATTTCTGTGATAACATCCGACTAATCTCCTCTCGTTCTTCTGCCTGCAATCTACTGTATTTTTTCATAATCTAGCTTACCATGCTCGGTTTCGAAAAACCGATTATGTTGCGTTAGATTCTAGAATGAAACTGATATTAAAATGGATCCTGAATCAAGTTCAGGATGACAAAGAATTGCTTTGTCATTTTTACCCTAAAAAAACATCCCCGATAATCGAACGTATTGCTTCATGTGGGGATGAATGATAGAATAGTACATCATCCAGTCATGAAAGTCAAATTGACAAGATGCACTCAGAGTAGTCTAAATGAGTAATAAATATGTAAGAAGGCCCCGTAGATAAAGTGAGAATATTAGAACTTTAAAATTTGGAATTTGTTGCTGGCCCCGTCGTCTAGCGGTTTAGGACGCCAGGTTCTCATCCTGGAGATCACGGGTTCGAATCCCGTCGGGGTCACATTGAAATGCTATTGGAGAAGTCTGAACCTGTATATGTATCCGTATCACCATTGATATAAAGTATAATACTTTTAAATTTGAGATAATAGAAAATTAATATACGAGTTAATAGTTTCCTTCAACTTCACATGACAGATTTAATACTTGACTGGAAAATCAATCAGGTTCAGCTTGCTCTGTTTCCCAATTCCTTGATTATTGATGGCAAAACTGCCCTTAAATATATTGGTAGTGCATATAAACACATCAAAGAATTAGAAGGACAACAACCAATGCAAATACCATTACCTCCTGAAGCTCCACTTGAGATACCAAGAATAATGCTTCGAAGCTCTGACAGTAAGTCCTCTTTAAATATTGCTTTAAATAGAATTGATTATTATTTTGATAATAATGGAAATGACAAAATTTCGGATTTAAATACATTAATTATTAAAAAATCAACAGAAATTGAGAAATTTTTAATAGAATCGAATATTTCCTTGTTAAGAATTGGATTGATATATAAATCAGAGGCTACGGTTAGTGATCAAACTGTTGCAGATTATCTTCACTACAATTTTTTGAAAAAAGAAAGATTGATAAATCCCCGAGAAATTTCAATTAGATATATATATAGAGAGAAAATTGCTAATCTCGATTCAAATATCTTGATTTTTGTCCGTCCAAAAGGATCAGGAATAGATATGGACGCGAATGTGATGCTCTTAGATATTGATGCAAACGTTATACCAGAATTAATGAAAGAAATTGAAGAAACTAAGGCATTAGATGGAAAGTTGAAAGATTTTACATCAGATGCACTTTCAAGGATAAATGATAGATTCGAAAAATTTCCAAGTATTTAAATGGCAAGTACAGATGCTAAGAAACTTATATTTGACGAACTTTCAAAACTATTAAATAGTGCTAGCTCAATTTCTACTTCACAGGATAATAATATCGATAGAGGTCTCATTGAAAGCACACTGCTTCCAATAAAATCTTCTCGTAATGAAGGTTCAACAAGTAATTCTGGAACAGAAAGAGATATGGATTTAGTTAAAATGGAGGGTGATGTGGATCACCTTAAGGTAGAACTGATCAATATCAATAAGAAATTTACTAAAAATGAAATAGATTGGAAAAAGAAAACAGATGAATTAGCTGATAAAGTAAGGGAAATCAATCAAGATCGACTTAAAACAGTACCTATAGCAAGCCTATTTGCAGGTTTAGTAATCTTCATTTCAACTGAGAGTATTTTGCTCCAAACTGTCGCCTCAAGCTTAGTATTTGTGTCGATTTCATTTATAATGTTGGCTGGAATCATGCTTTTTGTCGCATTGATGGTCTCGATAATTGGTCCTCCTCAGAATAATAATTCTCGCCAAAACATACAGATGTTATGGTTTGCTATCATAATATTATTTTTTTTAGGAACAGCATTGACAGTATGGGATTTTTTCGAAAACAATAAAGAGCAACAGGTAGATAAGAATAATTATAATATTGAAGCTACTTCTAGCGGTCAATTACAATTCAAAGGGGGTGAAAAAATACATGCAGAATAAACAAAATAATATTGAAAATTATGAGGTTAATTTGAATTTAGATTCAACTCCAATTTTGTATTCCGACAACGTAATGATGCATATAAATGATTTCGGCGTTGTATTAGATATTGGACAAAATCTTGGTGATTCAAAAAAAGTACGACTTGTCTCAAGAATTGGAATGAGCCGAGAGCACGCAGAAAAATTGGTTCAAGAACTTGGAAAATTATTAGCAATGACAAAGGGTCAGAAACAAACTGGTGAAAAAAGATAAATAAAGAATTTCTAAGATTTGATTTTCCAATTCAGAGCAAATATATGTGATTCACAATCCAATCATATTCTTTGAATCACATATATCAACTCTCTTTGTTTATCCTATGTTCATACAATATGGATTTTCAAAAACTGACCGCACACAAGCACCATATTGACAAACGTCTGCAGTTTCGCTTGAGAATATATTTTGGCATACCGCTCCTTCTTTTTGGTTGAATCATCGGTATTCGCGGAAGAATAATCCAGGTATTACGTGAAGAAAAAATATTTTCAAAAATATAATTTAAGTCCCCTTTTGAAGCCGGCTTGTGAGAGGAGAGAAGCAGGTACTATCAAATTAGCATTATTATTCACCAGTTTGCTGCTCCAGGAGTGTATACTGAGCAAAAAGTGAACGCACTTGAGCTTGTTCTATTGGGATCTGCAAATATATCTCCGAGCTGACAATTTGCTCCAATTTCAGCGGTCCAATCTGCCGAGACTTTATAATCTACTCCATTTGATTGGTATATGTATCCATCATATGCACCCCCAACACAACCTGAAGGATCTGTTGGTAATATGTCAATATACTCGGGTGCGAGATCGGGGATCCAACCACCTGAGC
>Ga0210019_1001251_pt1 | contig 27937 bp, 32 predicted proteins | sample CryGeyCG2114_020_2_FD_183969 | JGI IMG/M metagenome (GOLD analysis project Ga0210019, IMG submission 183969) | Groundwater microbial communities from aquifer - Crystal Geyser CG11_big_fil_rev_8/21/14_0.20 (SPAdes) (version 2) | ecosystem: Environmental > Aquatic > Deep subsurface > Groundwater ...
CTAAGCCGGGTCGAATCCGTTTGTGGCAAATGGTTTTATGGGTTGTCCTTGCCGCCGGGCTTGCGCTGGCGCCGGCCCGGACCGGGGCCGAGGATAAGCCCCCTGTCGATTCCGCTCCCCAGGCCCAGCCGCAAAAGGATTCGTTGTTTGGGGGGCAGATTCTTTCTCTCACCAAGCCGCAGGAAGACCTGCCGCCCTCGGGCGACCCCCGGTACCACGACAACGGGGACGGCACGGTTACGGACCTCCAGGCGAGCCTCATGTGGCAAAAGCGGGATTCCTATCAGGAACAGAAAAAATGGCTGAACTGGGACATGGCGCAGGAGGTGATCGGCACCCTGAATGGAGAAAAGTTTGCCGGACGGGCGGACTGGCGGCTCCCGACCCGGGACGAATTGGCCACGTTGTACGATGAAAATAAAAGCATTACCTGGAACTATTACTGGACCGAAAATATAGTGCACATGGATCCCATTTTTGGGCATACCAGTTGTTGTTACTGGTCCAGCGAAACGCACAAAGAGGAATATGCGTGGGGGTTCAATTTCATCCGCGGCAAGCCCTACCTCAGCCTGAAGGGAGGGGCCGGATTGTCCCTTACGGTGATTCGAGCGGTGCGGACGGTTTTGCCGAATGAAAAGGTATCCCAGGCGAAACCGGCGGATGCCGCGACGGTTTCCTCCAAATCCGAATAAGCGAACCATGAACCGAAACCCCGGGCAACCCGAAGAAGAAACTCCGGAAGAGGGATTGCCGGAAGAACCGAAAGAGGATGAAATCGAGCCCTCCCCGGAAGATCCCGATGCGTTGGCCGAAACGGAAGAGCAGGAAGCGGGTGAGGGCGAAGAGGAAGGGGACGAGGAAGAGACCTTTGACCTGGAAGCCCAGATCGAGCTTTTCCGGCAACAAATCGAGGAAGAGCCCGAGGTCAGCGCCCACCACTACAATCTCGGGGAAGCCCTCATGGAACTGGGCGACAAGGATGGGGCGAAGGAGGAATTCGAACGGGCGTTGCAATTCGATGCCGACCGGAGCCTGCATTCGATCATTCATTTTTCCCTGGGGGAGTTGTATTACGACTCGTTGATCTCGGGCATTCAATCCACGGTCGTCAAAAGCTCGGTGGGGCTTCATTCGGCGCATAAACCGGGGGGCTCGATCACCGAGGTCCACGACGATGATTATGCCAACCCCATCCGGGAATACGAGTCGGCCCTTCAGCACCTGAGCCATCTGAAGGCGGATGACGAGTTCGTCCAGTATATCAGCCAGAACACGCCCCAGCGCATTTCAGATGCGTATTACAAATGGGGTTCGGACCTGCTGGACAAGTCCCGCCAGATCCAGCTATATGGAGAGGAGGTGCCGGACGTCAAGCAGGCGCTCCGGTATTTCCGCAAGACGATGGAGATCAACCCCCACCACTCGCAAGCCAAGCTGATGATCAACTATGCGAAAAAGATGCTCCGGGAGGGGTGGCAAATTTATGATGAATACGGTTTTGTGGCAAAGGAAATTCCGGGCTCCGGTTGAATGGGGTCCGGTGCGGTCTTTGACCCGAGGAGGCGTATGTCGAGAATTGATGAATTGATCCGCGACCGTCTGAGCAAGGATGGTCAGGTATTGAATTTGAAAGCCCAGTTCATCCGGGAGATTGGCACCCGGGAACTGGTGCAAAAGGAAGAATTGAAGAACCTGAGAGCTCTGGACCTGTCGCAGAACGATATCGGCGATGACGGGGTCAAGGCGCTGGCGGAAGCGCCCATGTTATCCAATTTACGCACGCTGAACCTTGCGGCCAATCGAATCGGCGACGCGGGGGCGAATTACCTTGCAGAATCCAAATGCCTTCGCAATCTTCGCGCCGTTCAACTGGTGGCCAACGATATTTCGGAAGAGGGGGAAAAAGTTCTCCGCAATTCACTCAATCTGATGAGCCTTACATCCCTGAAATTTCGCGTTTAAGGGCATCGGGGGCCTGGCCGGAGAGGATTCGGGAGGGGGTTTTATCTCTTTGAAAACAAAGCCATAAAATTAAACCTGCCGAGGTTGAATTTTATAACTTGACTTATCACAAGGCTTTTGATATTTTCTGCAAATCCAGAAAGCCTTTCGGGCGCTGGCCGATTCAACCAAGCATCGCATATTTGGGTTCCGTCGTTCAGGAGCCGTAAAGGATAATCGTTGTAAGTAAAAGGGCGGTCCCTAGGGCTAGCCAGGGAATTTCTAAGGTTTAAATTAAACCTGGTTTATTCCAATTTTTAACATTCCGCAATAAAAAGGGGGAGCGACACATGAGAAAGATGGCTATCAGTTTTTTGACGGTTTTCGCTTTTCTGGCCTTCATCTCCATTGCCAGCGCAAACGTTTCCACGGTTCCTGCGGGGGGTTCCACCATATGTGAAAATGCTTCCTGGTTGGTGGACAACCTCAGTGATGACCAAGAGACCACGATTCAGTTCGACATTGGGCCCCATGCGTATGTCTGGGAAAAAACCTACACGCAGGTTTTGGAGCCGGGTGGATTCCGCGCCAATGCCATTGCCGCCAAGACCAAGGTTACCAACAAGGGTCCCGGTGCGATCAGCGTGAATTGCCAGCACAAACGGGCTGACTCTCACGACTGGAAGGTCGATGCCGGTTCCCAGAAGACCTATCAGACCAACTACCACATGGATCACGTCGTTCCCTCCACCTACATTGAGCCCGGTTTGGGCCAGCCGCAGGGTACGGAGCGGAGCCTCTTCAGCCAGGGTGGCGGTGCTTCCGGTGGTGCGATTCCGGAAATCAACCGGTAAGTTTTGCGGCTGACTCCAGCCGATCAGAGCCGGGAGGCCTTTGGGCCTTCCGGCTTTTTTCTTTTGTGCGAGAACCCTCCCGGTTTCCCTCCGAATTCTATAATAGGAGTTTGACGATGAACGAACTCATGGACTCCAACGAACCCCCTCGTTTCATCGACAATGGTGATGGCACGATTACCGACACAGTCACCACCCTCATGTGGATGAAAGAGGATTCCTTCAATATTCTCAAAAAGTTTTTGAGTTATGGTGACGCCGTAAAGTTTCTGAACAAGATCAATACGGAAAATTACTGCGGCCACGGGGACTGGCGCTTCCCGGACAAACACGAGGCGTACAGTCTTTTTATCAAGGAGAGCGCGATCCGGGACAAGTACGATATGGACATCCATATCCACCCGGTTTTTTCCGAAAGGGGAGGATTCAATACCTGGACGTGCCACACCCGAGGCAAAATGACCGCCTACAGTTTTTCCTTTGCCAGCGGAACCGGGGGACACAAGGAATGGGAAGATAATATCAACGATAGCGTGCGATTTGTCCGCGGAGTTCTGGATAAATCGCGCTATAAAATCACTCCGGTTCCGCAAGCCAAGGACATGATTACCAAGGGAGGGGGCTGGAGATAAACATCCGGCGGAACCGCCCCTTTTGCTTTGTTAAGTCTTCTGAAATTCCCGGTAGCCAAGCACTTGCCTTTTAATTTAAAATAAAGGTATCGAGTGGGTAAATCGCAGAGTCATATCCATAGAGGCGGCTTTAAAACCTTCCCTGTGTTTTGCTCATCCTACCCTGGCAGGTTGCTGAAAAAGTCGAATGGAACCCTGCCGTCGTCACCCTGAGCCCGTCATCCTGAGCTTGTCGAAGGACGAAGGGTGATGGGGTCATTGAAGGAGCAGGGTCATGCTTTCCTTCGGCTTCGCTCAGGACAGGCTGAAATAAGCCCGGCACGACAATTAAATTTGGGTTCGCAATCCGACTTTTTCGGCAACCTGCTAGACATGAGATTCTTTTCCTTGTCCCCGGTTAAGGGATGAAAAACCGGGGGGTTAGCTGTTAGCCGACGCACCGATTAGGGTTGAAAAATCGAGGGGCGAGTGTTATTTTAAGTTTCAAAACTCCTTACTTTACAAAATGGTTTGCGTAGGGGACGTCACACTCTTTGCTTTGCGTTGATCCCCGGCCCGGGAACCGGGGCCGACCCTCAAGACGGATGGGGTGGACTGGGGAAACGACGCCAGGGATCGAGTGTTTTTTCTTTGGATCTTTCAGGATCCAGGGGGGGTATATATTGTCCAAGGTTGAAGATTTTCTCTTGTTGAATGGTGACGGAACCGCGACGGACCAGGAAAATGACGTTCAATGGTCCCTCAAGGATTCCCGGCAACTTTTGGGCAAATGGCTTAACTGGGACGAAGCCAATGCCTACGTCCAGGGGTGCAATGAACAGAAATTTTTGGGATTCGACGATTGGCGGTTGCCCACAAAGAGCGAACTGAGGTCGCTGTTTCGTAATAAGGATTTATACCGCAAGGTGTTTCTCAACCTGCCGGAGAAGGTACAACGAAGCGTCTCCAACTACCAGGCGGGGGGAGAAACCAGTTACTGGAGTTCCGAGACGCGGTACGGCTCTTTTGCGTGGAAGGTTTATTTCCCCACGGCCAAGGAAATTTGCGTGGACCAGACCGTATCCACCACCGGGACCTCGGCGCGGTTGGTGCGCGATAGTTGAATATTTGCCGATAACCTCCCGGGCCGCCAGAGCCGGGAGAGCCTGTTGTAACTTGGGGGTCGATTATGCCGGACCAGGAAAAATTGGAAAACGAGGAAGACTTGGAGCAGGAAGACGAGGAGTCTTCTGCTTCCGCCGGGCCGGATGAAGATCCGGATTCCGGGGAATACGATGTCGATTTCATCGATGAGGATGAATGGGGGGAGGAAAAAGAGGAGGAAGAAGAACTCCCGAAAGAGACAGTCCCCCTGTTTGTCGACAATGGCGATGGAACGATCAGCGATCCCCGCAACAAATTAATGTGGAAAAAAGACGACTCCTACCACCAATACGGCTACGGAATCACCTGGTATGAAGCGCACGATTACTGTGAATTGCTCAATGAGAAAAAGTTCGCGGGCTACGATGACTGGCGGCTTTGCGGTTATGATGAGGCAAAAACCCTGTTCTCGTTTACCAATGCCAATTTCGACAAAGATGGAGCCGAGCTCCACATTGATTCGTTGTTCGAGCCTAAAGGGGGGCATAATACCTGGACCTATGATGAAAAACCCGACTACGCCCAGTATGCGATGAAATTCAGTTATGTCACGGGCAACGAGGTTTGGGAAAACAAGGATAACGAATATTCCCATTGCCGGGTGGTCCGCGATGACCAGAAGGAAGAATGGGAACCCGAATGGCGCAGGGAAAGCAGGAAGTACGGCCGGTGACAAGGGCCGCGGCTTCTGAACAATGCCCGGATTAAGGAACAGGTTTCATGTCACATTTCATACTGTTTGGCAAAAAAGACTGTCCGCACACGCAAAAGGCCCTCGAGGATTTCAAGAAACAGCATCGCTCGTTCATATATATTGACGTGGAAAACAATCCACACGGATTGGACCGGCTTCTGGAGTATACGGACGGTAAATACATCGTTCCCGTGATCGTCAATGTGGACGAGGGTAATGTGGAAATCGGATACACCGGGGAGTGAGGCCTCGTTATATAATCCTTTGATAAAGGTTACGCAATGAATCAGGAAGCTCCCGATACCGGACTTCAGAAAACAGGCCCCCAGGTTCCGGAGAAAAAGGAAGGGCCCAAGCGGTTTGTCGAAAAAGGGCCCCACGTTATTTTCGATACCAAGACGCAGATCTACTGGTTGAAAAAGGATTCCTGGCAGGACAAGGCCAAATTCGTCAACTGGCATGAAGCGCGTGAGTACGCCGACAAAAAAAACATGCGCAAGATCGGCGGATTTGAGGACTGGCGTCTGCCGACGATGGATGAGGCCTTGACGCTCTTCGATCCATCCCAGGTCAATATCGGGAAAGGAGGAGTGGAAATTCATATCGACACCATTTTCCCGGTCGAATCGTTTAAATGCCAATGGCTCATGGGTGACACGTCCACCCGTCGGCCCCGGTTCGACTATATTGAGGGGAAAATGCAGGCCGCCGATGAGTACAGCTTCGGCTCAGTCCGCCTTTGCCGGAAAGATGCCATCCGGCGTAACGATCATCCCCGAAACAGAAGATGACCATGCCCCAATCGCATTCCATGGAAGAACAGGTCCGGAAAAAATGCAAGTTCATCGATAATGGTGATGGAACCGTTTCCGATGCGGTCCATGGCTTGATGTGGTTGAAACGCGACACCTGGTTGGAGAAAGGCCGGTTGATCACATGGCATGAAAGCCAGGAATTTGCCCGGGAGTTGAACCAAAGGAAATTCGCCGGTTATTCCAACTGGAGAATTCCCACCGCTTCGGAGGCCAAACTTCTGTTTGATCCCGAGGTGACCAACACGGATATGGAAGGTTGCGAAATTCACCTGGATTATGTCTTTACGGAGGGGTGTGGTTTTACCACATGGACGAGTGAGTCCCGGGGCGCCAAGGCGGCAATGGGTTATGATTTGCGGTCCGATTTCGAATTCTGGCTGGCCAAGGAGAACGATGGTTTTCCGAGCGCCGTGAGACTGGTGCGGAATATTGTGCTTGAGCGGGATCCCGATGCGCCGCCCAGGATCGTCGATAATAAAGACGGTACGCTCACGGATAATGATACCGGACTCATGTGGAAAGCCAACGATTCCTTTATCGAACTGGATAAATGGGTTTCCTGGTCCGAGGGCAAGACCTGGATTAAAACCCTTAACGATTCCCAGTTCGCCGGGCATACCGACTGGCGCATGCCCACCCGAAAGGAAGTTCAATCGATTTACGATCCCTCCCATTCCGTAACCGATAACTATGGAGAGACCGTTTATCTTCCGGAAGGGTTCACGGCCGGGTCGGGTTTGACCTGCTGGACCAAGACCCTGCATAAAACCGATCTCTCCCTGGCCATACGCTTCCAGTTTTACAATGGCGATTACAAATGGCACAAGATTGGGCTACGGAGCCACGGGGTGCGGGCGGTGAGAACGAATCGGCCAAAGAAGGGTTCGCCGGAGGGCGAGAACTGATATCGGAACCCCATTTTTGAGGGATTGATTTCATGCCACAAACGCAAGAGGATACGGCACAGGGGCAGAGGCCGGAATCTGAAAGGTTCCGGGAAAATGGCAACGGTGTCATCACCGATTTGTCCTTGAAGCGGGTGTGGATGAAAAAGGATACCTACCAGTTGACGGGGAAGTGGATGAATCTGGTTCAACTTCGGGACTATATCAATCAGGTGAACCAGGAAGGGTTCGCCGGTTACGCCAACTGGCGTCTTCCCACCCCGGCGGAGATCAAGAGTCTTTACGTCAAGAACCAGACCAACAAGGATATGGAGGGCAAGCCGGTGCCGATGTATCACATCTTCGAACCCGGCTTCGGTTTTCTCGCCTGGACCAGCGAAATTCGTAACAAGGTGCAGGCCATGCGGTTTGGATTCCGAAAAGGGGTCATGACGTACGATGACATCTACCGTACCTCGCGCGGCGCCACCCGCCTGGTCCGGGATATGGAAAAGGCAGAACTGGGTTAACGTCACATTGGGAATTCCAGGCAGGAGAAACCATCATGGAACATCAGAAATCCGGCGAGACCGGGGAAATATTGGAAAACAAACCCAAGAAGCGATTTGTCGATAACGGGGACGGAACCGTCACCGATTATGAAAATAACCTGATGTGGAAGCAAACCGACGCTTTTCAGGATACCAGCAAGTGGACCAACTGGTTTACTTCACAGGATTATATCCGCCAGTTGAACCTTAAAAAGTTCGCCGGTTACAACACCTGGCGGATGCCGACGATCGAGGAAGCGGAGAGTTTGTTTGACGAGAACATGAGCATCCGCGATATGGATCGGTTCGAGATATACATCAGTCCCTGTTTTTCTCCCGCGGGGGGGTTCACGACGTGGACGATCGAAGAGCGCGAGCATGGGACGGCGGTCGTGTTTTATTACCGCTATGGTCACGCCAACCTGGCAAACAAGGAACTGGATGTCACCAAGGACACGGTGCGGGCGGTTCGATCCATCTCGTAGTTGAACCGGATTTACGTTTTCTTTTGAACTTTTCGCAAGGAGGCCGGCTATTAAGGCATACAAAGAAATCAATCCCCAGGAGGCGGCGAAGTCCCTCATGACTTTCCGATTCGAGGAAGAGGACTTCGAGCATATCTACGTGCTCGAGGATTTCTACCCCACCAATCCCTTTGCCGAGGAAGAGTTTATGGTGGTGTCCTTTCGGGACGATGAGGATTCCAGTAACCGGATTTCCTTTATTCTGACTTTTAACCGGTCGACCCGGCCTCTGCCCAATTATCCCAAGTTGACCCCCGTGCAATCCAATATTGTCAAAAACTGGGTCAAGGAGATTCCCAACGAGCTGATGGTGCTCTTAAAACAACGGGCGATGGAAGCCAAGGCTTACGGGGAGAAAAATCCCATGTCGTATCTGGAATTTGCCGCGGAGCGTTATACCAATTTTCTCGAAATGTTCCCGTCGATGAAGGAAAATCTCGTCTTCACTTACGAGGACGAGAAATACTTTGCCGAGGACCATTACAGGATGGATCCCCGCGAAAAAAATCGCGACGTCAAACTGTTTATTTACAAGCTGGACTTGAATGAAACCAACCAGGCCCCGGTTTTCTCCTACACCTATCATTTCAACGAAAAGGAGAGGTCGGAGGAAGACGCCCGGTTGAAACCGGAACACAACGAAATGTTGGTGGCGATGAATCAGGCTATTTCCAGTTTGTACGAAATTTTGAAGAAACGATACAGGGATGCGAAGAAGCTGGGAGAAGAACTGATGAAACAGGCCCCTCCGGAGATCCTTCATGTGAACGAAAAACTCAAACCCAATGAAATGGTTCATTGAACCAGCCGAATCGGGTTTGGGAACTTCAACCTCCGGGTAACGACTCGATCATGGGTGATGGATAATGTCTAAAACGAGAAAAACGAAAAAAGTTCAGGCCCGCCATATTCTGGTGAATTCAAAGGAATTGGCTGAGGAATTGAAACAGAGACACGAAAATGGCGAGGACTTCTCCAAACTTGCGGAGGAATTCAGCGAATGCCCTTCCAAAAAAAGAGGCGGAGACCTGGGCTGGTTTGGCAAGGGAGCCATGGTCCGGCCTTTTGAAGTGGCGGCGTTTTCCGCTCAGGAGGGAGAGGTCGTGGGACCGGTCAAGACCGAGTTCGGATGGCATCTGATTTACGTCTATGAGGTTCAGGAGGACGCCGATTTGGATGCCGGGCCACCCACCGGGGACGAGGACGCGGATGATTCGACCCTTCGTACCGTGGCCGAAAACTACGCTCATGAATTCATGATGCTGGGTTATTCCAGCAAAAAGGTTTTGAGTCTTTTTACCAGCCCCCATTTCAAATCGGCCAATGCGGTTTACAACATTCTGGGCCTGGATGAGATCAATAAAATCATCGCCAAGGTGTATGGCCAGAAATTTGAGGGCACCGATGGCGCGGGGGGAGCTGGCGCCGAGGGCGTCAAGCAGGAAGCGAAGAGCGGAGCGGCATCGAAAGAGACGGAAGATAACTGAAAACGCAGGGGAGCACGGGGGTTATCTGTTGCCCTGGGCGCCCTTGAGATTCGTCCTGGGGGACGGGCATCGGGTCTGAAGAAATCCGGGGAGCGGGCAAATCGCCCGCTCCTTTTTTTTGGCCGCTGTTACAGGGTAACGCTGAGAACGTTGACGATATTGGGATCTTTTTTCAACTCCCGCAATGCTTCCGTGGTGGGCGGGCTGTCGATATTGAGGATGGCCATGGCGCGGTCGCCGGGTTTGAGACGGCCCAGGTGGAATCCCGCGATATTGATGTTGTTCTTGCCAAGGATATGGCCCAGATTGCCGATGACCCCCGGGACGTCCATATTATTGAGGACGAGCATGTTTTTGGAAAGGACCGCCTCGAAATAATATTCGTCGATCTTCACGATGCGGGAATCTCCCTTCCCGAAAATACTCCCGGTGACACTTTTTTCCCCGTTTCGCGTGGTCAGCGCCACCAGGATGGTACTGGTGTATTCGTGTACCTCGGTGCTTTTCGATTCCTGCACTTCCACACCGCGCTCCTTGGCGAGAAAGGGAGCATTGACCATGTTGACCCCGTCGATGGACTTGGTGAACAGGCCCTTGAGGATCGAGGTGGTTATGGGTTCGACCTTGACCCCGGCCACTTCACCATTATATTGAACGGCGACCTTGAGCACGGGTGCGTCCACCATTTGCGAAAGAAACAGTCCCAGGTCTTCGCCCAGCTTGAGATAAGGACGGATTTTTTTCAGGGTCTCGGCATCGATGGACGGCATGTTGACGGCATTTCGCACATTGCCGTATTTGAGATAGTCGATAATTTGATCGCAAATCGCCACCGCCACTTTTTCCTGAGCCTCTTCCGTGGAAGCTCCCAGGTGAGGGGTGCAGATGATGGCGGGATAGTTGCGAAGCGGGCTGTTTTCGGCCAGGGGTTCCTGGGTGTAAACGTCGAGGGCGGCCTGGGCGACTTTCCCCGATGTGACCGCTTCGATCAAGGCCGCATCGTCAATCAGCGTGCCCCGGGCGCAGTTGACGATCCGCATTCCCGGTTTCATGATGCTGAATTCTTCTTTCCCCAGCAGAGGCTTGTCGGTGGATGGGGCATGAAGCGAAAGAAAATCGGAGCGCAGGAGCAGATCTTTTAATTCCACGATTTCCACCCCCACTTTTTCCGCGTGATCTTTGGAAATGTAGGGGTCGAAAACCAGAACCTTCATGTGAAACGCCTTGGCACGCTCGGCCACGATGCTTCCGATGCGGCCCAATCCCACGATGCCGAGAACTTTTCCGTGTAATTCGACGCCCATGAACTTTTTGGGGGCCCATTCCTTTTTCTTGATGGAGGCGTCGGCCTGGGGGATGTTGCGGGCCATGGCCATCATCAGGGCGAGAGCATGCTCGGCGGTGGTGATGATGTTGCCTTCGGGGGCGTTCATGACAATGATGCCCTTTTTCCCCGCCGCGTCCAGATCGATGTTGTCCACCCCGATGCCGGCGCGGCCGATCACTTTCAGGTTGGTTCCCGCTTCGATGATGTCGGCGGTGACCTTGGTGGCGCTTCGAACGATGAGCGCGTCATACGCAGGGATCGCGGCGATCAGCTCCTCCTTGGGCAAACCGGTTTTGACATCCACCTTGATTCCGGATTCGTTTTTGAGAATTTCGATTCCCGTGGCCGAAAGACTGTCGGATACCAGAACTTTCATTACGTTGACTCCAGATTGATAGACCCGGGTATCCCGGGACGGGTTTATGGGTGACTTTTATATGGGAACCTTTGACGGATCCGGAGGCCTTTCGGGAGGTGTTCCCGGCGGCGCCTCAGTATCCCTCCATCAGTATTTCCTGGGCGGCGGCGACTCCCTTGCCGAATTCCACCTTATGGCCGAATTTCCGCAGGGCCATTTCCAACGCGGAAATAGCGATGATGGTGTCGAAAGTATCGACGTAGCCCAGGTGCGCGATGCGGATGATTTTTCCCTTCCATTGGTCCTGTCCACCCGCCAGGGTGACTCCAAAATCGTCCCGGATCGATTTGACCAGTTTGCCTCCGTCGATTCCTTCCGGAACGAAGGCGCCGGTGCAACTATCGGCGGGCGCATTGGGGGCGATATTTTCGAGTCCCAGCGCGGCGACCGCGGCCCGTGTGGCCCGTGCCAGCCGGTTATGCCGTTTGAAGACATTTTCCAGCCCTTCTTCCTTGAGATCCTTCAGGACGCGGCGGAGACCGATCACCAGAGAAACCGCCGGGGTATACGCGGAGGTTTTGTCGGCCAGATTTTTGCGCTCCTTTTTCAGGTCGAAATAGAACCGGGGACACTTGGACTGTCCCGCAAACTTCCAGGCTTTTTCGCTGAGCGCGACCAGGGCCAGGCCGGGGGGAAGTTCCAGGGCTTTCTGACTTCCCGTGATCAGGCCGTCGATGCCCCATTTGTCCATGGGCAGGTCAAACACGCCGACACCGGTGATGCCGTCCACGATCAGAAGGAGGTCGTCCCGTCCGCGGGTCAGTTTGGAAAGTTCCTCGATGGGATGGGCCGCCGCGGTAGACGTTTCCGACGCCTGGGTCAAAATGGCTTTCACGTCCTTTTCCTTTTCCAGCGTTGCCTTGACGTCCATGGGATCGGCGGCTTGGCCCCATTCCACTTTATGCCAGACCACCTTGAGCCCGTAGGTCTCCGCAATTTTTCCCCAGCGCTCGCCGAATTTGCCCCCGTTGATGACGAGAACCTTGTCTCCCGGCGAGAACAGATTCGTCACGCAGGCCTCCATTCCACCCGTTCCGGTGGCGGCGAGAAGGAGAACGTCCTGCTTGGTTTGAAACAGGTATTTCGCATCTTCCGCGGCTTCCGCAAAAATCTGGCTGAATTGCGGGGTGCGATGATGCACCATGGGCAGGGCCATTTCCAGGGAGACGTGTTCGGGGACCGGGGTCGGTCCTGGAGCGAGTAAATATTTTTTCTTCATTTTCTTTTCCGTCAGTTTAAATGGATATTGAATTCAACTTATAGTTTGACCACACGGGTATGGGCCATTTTATCGTGCCAGGTGCGCTTTTCCTTGTCCCACAAGGCCCAGAGGAACCCGACAAAGAAAATTCCCCCAGACAGGGAGTAACCGACGAAGCGATTGAAAGCCGTCGCGTAATTCACCGGACTTCCGTCTTCCCGCTCGACGCGTAACCTCAACAATTTTTTGCCGGGGGTTTGGCCGTTGTAACCGATAAAGAATGTGAAATAAAATCCCCATAATATGGTGACGATCACCGAGTAGATCAACAAAAACAGGATAAAGGACTGGCTGGGTGCGTGACCCATTTTCAGCAGGTTCAGGACTTCATCGATCTGAATATCAAACTGTTTTTGGACCGGATAGGTGATCAGCGTTCCCGCGATGTCGAGGATCAGAACATCGAGTACCAACGCCGCAAACCTTCTCAGGAACCCCGCCGCCGGATAGTCCATAAGACCATTTCAGGAAGGTGAAATAACGGCACCTCTGGGGATTGAAAGTTTACCGTAAGATGAACCTTTATAAAAGAAATTAAATAGAAAATCCAACATTTTTGTATTCGAGCGTTCGGGTTTCAAGGACTGAAAATATTCGGAACCGGCGGGGAGAGGGCAGGGGATCGAGCGGCTAGGGGGGGTCAGGTTTTCGGGTTGTGGGGCGATTTTGGGGGAGCTTCCTCGTCTTCGTCGATCTCCAGTTCGAGCCCCAGATCCTCGATCTCAACGGGAGGGGCATCCTCCTGAACGGTCTTGAGCGGAGCATCCTGATTCTCTTCCAGGGACAATCCCAGGTCCTCGATTTCCACTTCCACGGGTTTTTCCTCGGCGATTTTGAGGGGTGCGTCCTTGTCCTCCTCGATGCTCAATCCCAGGTCTTCAATTGGCGGCGGGAGTTCCTCGGACGGGGGGGATGCGTTTTCGTCGTACTCGGCATCGAGTTCCAGTTTGATGGGGTTTTCCTCGGTCTGGACCGCGGCCGGAACCTCTTCTTCGGGTTCGTACGGGGAGGTAACACCTTCCATCTCCTCCGGTCCAAAATCCAGATCGGGGGATTCCCCCTCCAGATCTTCAATTGCGGTGGGCGCAGGTTCTTCAGTAATCGTGTCGGCTTCGTCTTCGGGAGGGAGATCCAGAATGGGTTCCCCATTCTTATCCGGTGCTTCAAGGTCAAATTCGAGTTCGGGGACGTGATCGGATTTTTCTTCTCCGAGGTCGAGAAGGAGATCTTCCTCAAGAGCGGAATCCGGTTCCGTTACGGGTTTGGCGACGGGCTCGGCTCCTTCAACTTCATCCAGTGCAAGGGTGGGTTCCTCCGGAGCTTCCAGATTCAATTCCAGAGATTCCGTCTCTTCTTCGGCCGCGTGGGATCCTTCGTCAAATCCGAGACCTTCCACCTCAAGGTCTCCCATTTCCATGTGGCTGTCGTCGAAATCCAGACTGTCGGTCGGGGCCGCGATAGAAATCTCCCCGGCGATGGAACTTTCAACTGGATGTGCATCGGAGAGATCCAGTTCAAAGTCCCCCGGTTCAAGGGCCACCGGTCCGGCAGAGGGTTCCCGGGAGGTGACTGTTTCAGGCTCGAGAATCCTCTCCTCAAGGTCCGGTTCCTCAAATTCCAACCCGATGCCCTCGGCGGCCATCGTAGTGACTTCTGACAACGCCGGTTGCCTCGCCCCGGAAGGGGAAAAAATGGAAAACCCCTCTGCGGGATGGTGCAAACCTTTGCGATCCATGTGTTTCAAGCTGGCATCGCAATTGCCGCACTTTTGCGCGGACTTGAAACTGATGTAGCCACATTCAGGACATTGCATTTTTTTAAAATAGCATAAAAAGCCTGTAACATAAAGTAAAATAGATGATTAGGGGGATTGGCCGTGAGGGTTCGCCGCCCCGGTTATTTCATCGGATTACAGAGATTTTCCTTTGGGTGACCGATGCCTAAAGAAAAAAGAATAAAATTTGACCCGAGGTTTAATTTTGGTAAAATCGGAACCGAACTCACTTACGTCCTTGGCTCAATCGGTTTCGGTGCTTCCTTTCAGAATTGTAAGTAAGAACCATGTCCGTTCTTTTGAACAGATTTCCCAAATTTATTGAATGGTTGAGGTTCAAACTGGGTCGAATGTGTTTCCCCGTTTTGGAAACGGGATACCAGTTGGCGGATAACCGCAACTCCGAAGTCCGCAAGCATTTTGTTCATGCCATAAAATGTATTGAAAATAAAAGGTTTGCCGTTGCCCTTTTGAATCTGAACATGGTGTTGAGCCTGCGTCCCCGGCATTTTTTGGCGCATGTTTACCGAGGCCGGTTGTATGCTCACGAAGGGCAATTCCGGCTGGCTTCGGATGATTATATGGAGGCCAATCGGCTGAATTCGTTTCGATTTTTGCACCATGGCCTGCACCATGAATATTTTAAGACGGTGAACGTGCATTTGGGGGAGTTGGGGACGGCCATCAACAACAATTTCAATCAGGCGTTCAGGGTCCTTCGCGAGGCAAGAGAGGACTTGCTCACGGAGAAGACCGAGCCGACGTCCCCCATTCCCGAAGACATTTCTCGCCTTCGGACTGAAAAGGAGTCCCCATTGCCGGGGCCGGACCCGGATCCCAACATGAAGGCGAACCTTGAAGAACGTTCCCGGTTCAAGGAAATGGGGCCCATTACCTTGAGGGAAATCGAAGAAACTGACTGGGACGAGGTGATCAAGCAAATCAATTCATCTTGACCCCGGTCCGGCCTTTTTTCCGCGTATTCCGTTTTTTAGTTGGGTTGTATTCCTTCCCGCCCCAACCCTAGTTTTTGGATCCGAAATCTTGATCAAACGGCAAGACCTCGAAAAACTGGAACAAACCAGCCTCGCCCCCTATGCCGTTAAAAGCGGTGAAAGCCGGAAACGAAACCATCCCGAAAAGGAACACCCTTACAGAACCCGGTTTCAAAGGGATCGCGACCGTGTCATTCACTCTTCCGCTTTCCGCCGCCTCGAATACAAAACCCAGGTTTTTGTTTATCACGAAGGGGACTATTACCGCACGCGGTTGACCCATTCCATCGAGGTGGCGCAGATCACCCGCTCCATCTGCAAATCACTTCGCTTGAACGAGGACCTGGCCGAGGCGATTGCCCTGGCGCACGACCTGGGGCATCCTCCTTTCGGTCATAACGGTCAGGATGTGCTGAACCGGCTGATGGAGGACCACGGCGGGTTCGAACACAACCGCCAGAGCCTGCGCATCGTCAAGCTCCTTGAAAAGCGATACCCCGAATTCGATGGACTCAACCTGACCTGGGAAGTGCTGGAGGGAATCAGCAAACGGTACATGGATCCCGACAATCCCCTCTTTGCGATCAAGGGATACCGTTATCCTTCCCTGGAAGCGCAGGTCGCCGATTTTGCCGATGGAATCGCCTACAACGCGCATGACCTCGATGACGGCATTACTTCTAACCTTCTCGATTTTGGCGAATTGCGCCGCGTCGCTCTGTGGCGGGAGAACGAGATCGAACTGGACAAGCGCTATGTCAATCTCGATGACAAACTCAAGAAATACCAGATCGTTAAAAATATCATCAACGATCTGGTCACCGATTTTCTAAAAACCACTCTTCGTAATGTGAAACGTTATGGAGTGAAGACGGCCGATGATGTGCGACGGGCTCTGGGCCGGGCCGGCGGATTCAGCCGGGAGCTGAGGGATAAAAATACGGAATTGAAGAAATTCCTGTTTCGCCACATGTACACCCACCGCAAGGTTCAGCGGATGGAGTTCAAGGCGGAACTGCATCTGTCCAAAATCTTCGAAGCCTATATGAGGAATCCCGGCCTGCTCCCCGGCGCGGTTTTGACGAACGAACGGCATGGGCCGCTGGAGCGCAGGATCTGCGATTACGTTTCCGGCATGACGGACCGGTATGCCATCGGTGAATACAAAAAATTGTATATGCCCGATCAGCGGGATGAGGGGCTCCTTTAGAACGGTCGCGCAGGCGCTGAAAAATCGGCCCGGCTTGCCGCCGGTGGAATCATCCTGAAATAGTCTTGCGCAACGTCTCGGCATCGGGCAGGGGCCAGGTGCATCCTGCCCCGGGGGCGCCGAGGTTTTCCCCCAAAAGAATTTCCCCGTCCCGCAAGAGAGACGGGGAAGTCAGGTTCTGCATCGGATGTCCTTCCTCCAGCGTGTCCTGGCAAATTTCCCGAAATGGAACCCGCCAATTTATAAGCCAGGTCCTGATCTGGTTCGCAAGGGGACACCCCGGGAAAAATACCAGTTCGATCATTCGTTCGATCCCGGGTACGGATGAGTTTTCAACTTTCTTTTTTATATTTGAAAGAAAGATGAACTCTGGCCCGGAAGGCCGTGACCTTCCCATCTTCAACTTTCATGTCGAGTTTGCCTATTTCGGCGACGCGCAGATCGGCGAGGCTTTTGGACGCGGTTTCAACGGCATTACGTGCGGCGTCTTCCCACGATTGGGTGCTGGTGCCGATGAGTTCGATGACTTTGTAGACGCTGTCGGACATAGTTCCCTCTCTTTCCAGGTTCAGGTTGGGGTGCGATGACGGATCGATCCTTAAAGATCATTCCTGAAATGTAGCGTTAGAGAGGTACAACGTCAAGGGGAAGGGAAAAAAAATGAAGGCGGGATGTTCGAATACACTCCAAGCGCCGGGAAGCGCCGGGGAAAGTCCAACCGAAACCCAGGGGTTTCCCTTAGAGGAAAACGTCGGCAATGCTCCCCTTACCTACTTCGGGGGGAGGCTCGATTCGCGTGGAAGCCCCGGTGTTGACCTCATTTCCACCGGTCTTGACGACATCTAACGGGGTGCGGTCGGCGCCAAATTCCTGTGGTTCGCCGTTAAATTGTTCGATGGTTCTCAGCGGACTTTTCGGAAGAGAACTCACCTGATCGATGATGGTCGTTCGGTTCGCCCCCTGGGCGCTTCCAGATGTGGGATCCAAAGCCGCGGGCATGGCACGTTACCTCGCAATTTCAAAGCATGGGATTGGATTACGATTTTAGTATAGGTCGCTGGGCTCGAATTTACAAGGCAAGAAATCGCCCCGGTCCGACCCGCCGGGCTCTGTCGCTTCCTTCGTTGACAGAGGCCGGGCGGTGACCTATTGTAAACATTTTACGGGTGTCCCCTAGGGGGTACAAGTTTTCGATCCCAAAAACCCGCCTTGAGAATTTGCAATGACCTCGATACATTCCATTTGTGTTTTCTGTTCGTCCAGCAATTCGGTGGATTCCGAGTTTCAGAATGTGGCGACCGACCTGGGACGACGCATGGGGCGTCAGGGCATCGGTCTCGTTTACGGAGGAGCGGGTATAGGCCTTATGGGATGCGTTGCCCGTGGGGTGCACGCGGAAGGGGGGAAAGTTTTGGGGGTCCTGCCGGAATTCTTCCGGAAAAAGGATATCGAATACCTCGATGCGGATGAGTTGATCGTCACCCGCGACATGCGCGAACGCAAAGCGGCGATGGATGCCCGGTCCGATGCGTTCATCGCCCTCCCGGGGGGAATCGGCACTCTGGAGGAGGCGATGGAAATCCTCTCCATGCGGCAATTAAAGTTGACGCGGAAGCCTCTGGTGTTCATCAATACCCGGGACTACTATCGTAGCCTGATGGATCTGTTGCGGGAAATGGTGGATTTGAGATTTGCCAAGCCCGAGACGCTGGAGTTATGCGCGGTGGTTCCCGATCCGCAAAGCGCTCTCGATTACATTTGCGATTACGCACCGAAAGAACTTCCCGGAAAATGGCTTTAACTCAAGGGCAATGGCTCCCGGTTCCGCGGTGGGAAGGGAAGGGGTGAGACGGACGGGTTAATTCGCCCGCACCTCAAGATCGGAGTGAACGTTCTCCCGCAGAAAATTTTCGATGTAAAGTAGTGTGCCGGTGGTGGAACTGGGGCAACTGCCGCAAGCGCCCTGGTAATGAATCTTCACCACGTTGCCCTCGATCCCCAGAACGTCCAGTCCGCCGCCGTCGTTCGACAAGGCGGGCCGGATGGCCTTATCCAGAATCGCTTCAATGACGCGGCCTTTTTGTTCCGCGCTCATTGTGCCGAAATCTTCCTTCTTGAAATCCGCCAGGGGATCCTCTGCGGGCGTGAGGGCTTTGGCATGGTCGGGAACCTGCTGGAAGACCAGGAATTCCTCGATGATATCGTTGATCCGCTCCAGAAGAGTATGCCAGCCCACGGAAGGGGATTTGGTAACGGTGACGAAGTTTTCTTTCAGGAATACGTTTTGGACCCCGAATAACTGGAACAGTTGCTCGGCGAAGGGGTCACCCTTTGCGTCCTCGGGGGATTCAAACGTGCGAGTGCCTTCGCCGATGACCGGCATATTCAAGGTAAATTGAAACGCGTCGGGATTCGGGGTCGGCTGAACCCGAATGACCTCGTAGGGGATTTTATGTTTTGCGTGCGGTATCTCGCCGCTACCTGAAACCCCGGCCGTTGCCTGCGTGGTTCCAAACCAGTTTTTGAACAAAGTGCCGATCAAGCCCATGATATCCTCCTGGAAACTCCCTGGGAGTCTTCCGTTGTTGGGTGGGGGCTCCTCCCGGAATGATGCCGGGGTTAAGGTATGTTTTCGAGATTTTTCTGAAAGACCGAAAATGCAGGATCATCAAACAGAGTAAATACCACCGTCTGTATGCCGGTCTCGGAGTTAAGGTATTCCTCTACTGTTTGTAGCATGATTCGGGCCGCGAGTTCCAGCGGAAAACCAAATATGCCGGTGCTCAGGGCAGGGAAGGCGATGGATTTCAACCCTTTTTCTTCGGCCCGCCGGAGGGCGTTCAGAGTGGCATTTTTCAGCTTCTTCTCCTCGTTTCCCTCGCCCCAGCGCGGACCCACCGCGTGGATCACATATTTTGCCTTGAGGGCGCCGCCCGAGGTAAGTCTGGCATCTCCCACGGGACAGCCCCCGATCGCGTTGCATTCCTCCTGGATCGAAGGACCGCCCTTTTTCCGGATCGCCCCGGCCACCCCGGCGCCCAGCACCAACTGGGAATTGGCCGCATTGACAATGGCGTCGGTATCGCTTTCGGTGATGTCCCCTTGCGTCAGGAGGATATCCGACTGGTTGACCCGGCGCCGCGAGGTCATGATGAGAATGCCTCCCTATTGTCCGCCGGTGGACCCGAATCCCCCCGTTCCGCGCGCCGATTCCTCCAAAAGGTCAACGGCAATGAACTCCACCTGCTCCACCTTCTGAATCAGGAGCTGGGCGATGCGGTCTCCCGGTTGAATCGGGAAATCCCGGTCGGAATGATTGAAGAGAAGGACCTTCACTTCTCCGCGGTACCCGGTGTCGATGACCCCCGCACCGCAGTCGATGGCATGGTTCACGGCCAGGCCGCTCCGAGGCCAGATCAGCCCCACGTGGCCTGCAGGCAATTGCAGGCGGATGCCGGTGGACACCAAAAGTTTCCCGCGGGCGGGAACCACGGCGTGGACGGCGGATCGCAAGTCGGCTCCCGCATCACCCGGATGGGCGTATTCCGGGAGGTTGGGGCCTTCCACCATGCATGACAGGCGCTGGGTTGAATACAAGGGGTCCTCTCTTGAGACGGGTCCGTGCCGAGGTTCGATTTCCGGTTGGGGAAAATCCAAATATAGAGGAACCGCTTCCGGCATGCAAGGACAGTTCGAAGGAACCGCCGCCACGTTAATGGGATCAGTAGAATGGAAACGAAGGGGCAAGGAGCCTCTTCTGTGCGAGAGAAGGAGGCGGGTTACTATTCTGCCGGAACCAGATCCGTCAGAAAAAGAGCTTCCGTGGGACGCCGTTTGGGAGGAACCTTTCAGCCGATGAAAAAACGGGGGTTCGGCCGGCGCTAGTGCATTTGGGGGTATTGGAAGGGGGTGACATGCATCCCACGTGGCCGTTGTCCATTCCTAGCCCGGCATTAGGATACACAAGCTTACCTTCCACGGAAGTCCTCCATATAGTAACCCGCCGTTGGAGAGTCCTTAAGGTACCCAAGGCACCTTTTTCGAAATTTACTTCTAAATCGAATTTTGGGCTCTTCTCGCGGGCCACGCCCGGGAATAGAAGAAAAACCTGCTTCCTCTATCTTGTATAACTTGCAGGAAAATACCACTACATATTGTGGTTGTCAAGCAATAAAAATTCAATTTTTTTGATGTTTAAATAAATCTTTATTTTTCAATATGTTATATGAAGCCACGGGGCGCAGAAAATCTACCCCGGCGTGAAATAATACAATATGAAGTGTGGCAAATTTCGGATATGCCTATATGAAGGGGAGGATTTTTCCTAATTCCAAGGGTCCCGGGACAGAGGATCTCAGGCGCCGGTTTGGGTTTCGCTGAAAGGTTACGGCTCGAATTTTTCCAGGTTTTGGGGCAATTCGTCGAGGAAGCGTTTTTTGATTTCGTAGAGGGATTTGTTACCTTCCACCCGGGCGAAAAGTAAAGGCTGGCCATTGACGGGTTTGCCGATCGACACCTCCCCCAGGACCGTGCCTTTGGCGTTCCACAACGTGATGCGGGCGGCGGGAAGGTTGAGTCCGGTTTTCGCTTCGTCCATGGAGGGAGAGACGAGATGGTCGAATTCCATCGTTTTCAGCGTCCACAGGGTGTCGTTGCCCAAAAAGGCTTTAATTTTTTTGACCGCCCTGGGCTGAACCAGGTTCCAGTCGTCTCCCTCCTTTTCCAGTTCGAAAGTCTGCTTGGGGTATTCGAGACGGATCCGGTTCACCTCGTCGGTCTGGAAATGCAAAAGCTTTCGATCGCGCAGGCTGTTAAGGTCGCGGAACAGTTTTTGAACGGTTTCCGTTTTTAAAGAGAAGACGGCCTTCTCTCCCTTTCTTCGCGCAAACTGGTGAAGTTGGTCCTGGGTGGTGTTGCCCAGTTCCAAAAACCAGACGGCCTCTTTCCCGGAAAAGGCGGTGAGTTTCTTTTTGGGCCGATCCAGTCCGAATGGGACGGGATCCACGATTTGGGTTTTGACGAATTCTTCGATCCGGGCCTCGCGCAGGTCGGCCAGCAGGGTATTCACGGTCCCCGTGTCGGTGTCGGACTGGATGGGAAATTCCAACCGCCACTTTTTGTCTTCGCCCGACTCGCGCACCAATCGAATCACTTCGTCCCCGCTCTGGAAGTCGAGCCGGGTGGCCTCGGCCGTATTGAAGTCGGCCAGAACCCGGTCGATGAAGTCGACCTGCTTTTGCGAAAGGTGTTCCACCAGGGATGAGGGAACCAGGAGGACGCGGGGATCATCGTCCGTTTTGGCAAAGTAACCTTGTTCTTCCTTCCGGTTTCCGATCAGCAGTTTGATCGGCGGCTCGCCCTCCTTTGCGGTCAGGGTGAGGGTGAGAGTCGGCTGGTTCAGATTGAACGGCGCCAGGGAAGCCGGGGTCTCGTCGACGAATTCCCGGATCTTTTCACGCCGCACCTGGTCGAGAAAATTGCGGACCTCCGCCGGATCGGCCTTGAGAAATTCCTCGCCCGGGAAGCGCCATTGGTCCCCGGATTTTATCAGCGTGAGGGGCTTGGGCTGGCGTTCGATGTCGATGCGGGTAATGTGATCCGGCTCGAATTTCAGAAGGGTTTTGTCCCGGAACGCAAACACCGATTTTTCGATTTCATTGCGGGATGCGGGAACGAGGAGCACCTTCGCATCGGCCTCGGTTTTCATATAGATTCCCGAGCCCATCGGGTGCTCGTCCCCGACAAGCAACTTTAACTCCTTCCCGGATTTCGTTTTAAGGGAAACGGTCAATGAAGGGGCCTGCAATCCAAACGGGGCGAGGTCCTTGGCCGACTCTTCCACCAGGCGTGACGTTTTGAGGGATTGCAAACGGTCGAGGAACAGATCGACGGCGACCAGGTCGCCGGGAGCTTCCAGGGGTTTTGTGAGTTCCCATGCGTTTTCCCCCTTGCGGTGAAGGGCGAGGGTGAGGTCCTTCCGGTTGAGGACGAAGGATTCCACCTCGCCCGGTTGAAACGGGAGAACGGTTTCGGATCGTTCCTTCTCTTTTTTTTCCTTTTCCTCCCGGGGCAGATCGACCGCATAGTAATATGCGGCGAGCCCGGCCAGGATCAGGATCAGCCAGAGTGTTCCCTTGAACTTCATGGACTTCCTCGTTTGAATCGGCCCGGTCCGGGAGGAGGGATCACAGGCGGCGTCGCTTCCACCATCGGGTTACGCCCACGGCGAGGACCATCGAGGGGAACAGGATGGTTCCCAGAAGAAATAGCGCGCTTCCCTCCGCGCCGGTCAACTGGACCGGATTATGCTTGCGCTCCCGGGGGCGGATGGAGATGAGGTTTTCTTCCTCGGCCAGCCAGGATATGGTGTTGAGAAACAGGTCCCCGTTTCCGGAAAAATTGAAATAAGTGTTGCTGGCGAAATCGGAATCTCCCAACACCACGAGCCGCGCCTTCGGACCGGGCTTCGCGGCCTCTTCCGTGGCCGGAGACGGGGGTGAATCCTTTTGACCCAGGTCCCGGGTGGCGACCACCCCGATGGGCACGGGGCCCTTCACATCTTCTCCAGGATCGAAGCGGACTTTGGATGACCCGAGTTGGGACTCGGCCCAACTGTTGGCTCCCGATTGCATCAACTCCACCGTTTCCACCCCGGGCGCCTTTTGGGCGCGAACGGAACGCAAAATGGGAAAGATGGTGGGGAGGGTGAAGTCCTTGGTGATATCGTGAAAGATATATTCATTGACCACCGGAGCCGCGGCGTCCCCGCCGAACAGTTTGGAAAGGGGATCGACGATCATGTCTTCCCGCAATTCCACACCCCAACCGGCGAGCATCCCGGCCATTCCAAATTCCGACTGGGGATCGACCATCAGGAAAACCGCGCCCCCCGTATTGAGGTAATCCTCGATTACCTTTTGCTCTTCGGGAAGGATGGGACGCAGAGGACCCGCGATGACGAGGAGGTCGGCTTCTTGCGGAACCTCGGCGGTTTTCAGGATGAGAAGTTTGTCGACCTTGAAGTCATCTTTTTCCAAATGCTCCCGGGCCGTCTTCAGACCCAGGCCTTCCATGGAATTGATGTCTTTTTCACCATGCCCCTCAAGGAAATACACGGTCTTGGTTTCATCCTTGATGACTTTGAGGATGCCGTTGGTCAGGTTGTCTTCCGTCGGATTTTTGATTTTGGTTTCCTTGGATCCGCTTTCCAGGGCCACGGTTCCGTAAGTCGTGATTCCGTACTGCTTGGTGATGGCGGGATTTTTGTCGGGATCCACAAAGTTGAGTTCGATCTTGTCCGTCAATTCCAGGTAACCGTTGACGAGGTCCTTGAACCGGGTCCTTTCGGGAGCCTCGGTCTGGAAGAAGGCCGTCATCTTCACTTCGCGGGGCAAACTGGAGACGATTTTTTTCGTTTGCGGGGCGAGGGTGTAAAATCCGCCCTCGGTGAGGTCGATCCGGTTCTTGTGCCGGTGCGTCAGCAGGTTGATGAAGGTCAGGATCCCGAGTACCACGACGATCAGGACGAACGAATTCGCGCCATGCAGGGCGGCCCGCGTCTTGAGCGCGTGCCGCACCGCGTCCCGCTCCATAAATGCATAAAACGCGGCATTGGCCACCGCCCCGGCCAGCAGGACATAGGTCAGAAGGTAGAGATGAGGGGCCACGATGTAAAAAAACAGGGCGAAGAACCCCATCAACAACGAGAGCCATCCGGAAAAGTTGACCACGGTTTTCATAATTTCAACTCCACCGCTGTGAATCCAGGATCCGGTGTGTGAGGAATAATCCGAAGAAAATGAATGAGAGGTAATAGGTCAGGTCCGACGTGTTGATCACTCCTTTCACCATCGAATCCATGTGTTCGATGAGCGACAGAAACTGCAGGACCTGTCCGAAGCCCGGACCGGTGGCCTGCGCGGCCCAGCCGATGACCCACATGAACAGGGCAAGGCCGAACGAAAGAACCGCCGCGATGACCTGATTGTCCGTCAGCGATGAGGCGAAAATTCCCATGGAAATGTAGCATCCCGAAATGAGCAGAATCCCCAGGTAACCCGAAAGGATCGGTCCCACCTCCGGCGACCCCACCTTGAACAGATACAGGATGGAATAGGACGATATCGCCACCATCACGAGGACCACTCCCAGGCAGGCGAAAAATTTTCCCAATATGATTTCCTTGAGATGGATCGGGGAGGAAAGGAGAAGAGTCATGGTTCTATTCTTCTTCTCCTCGGCGAAACTTCGCATGGTGATGATCGGAACCATCAGGAGAAGGGTCACCGCCATATTGTGAAACGAAGGTTCCACCACCATTTGGTTGACGTTGAGAATGATACCCGCCGCCTGGATTTGACTTGCTTGCAGACTTTGGAAGCTGAAGAAATTGAGGATGTTGAAAAAAATAAAACTGTACAGCACGAGAAAGACCGTGGTGACCACATAAAACATGGGGGAACTGAAAAAAGAACCGAGATCTCTTTTGGCCACCAGCCACGCGTTCCTCATACCTCCACCCCTTTCTCTTCCAGCGTCAGTTTGAGGAAGATATCTTCCAGCGTCATGGCGAGGGGTTTAAGTTCCACCAGGCCCCAGTCCCGGTCCAAAGATAATCTTGCCACGCGGTCCTGGAGACCGGTGTTGTGGTCGCACTCGATCAGGAATCCCCCATCCTCCTGGGAGTGAACGGATAATACCCCCTCCAGCGATTTGAGTTGGGAGGGGATTTCATCCAGGGTTTTCCGCACTTTCAAGAGGATCCGCTCGCTTTTATGGAGCGAAGTCGTCAGACCTTCCAGCGAATCGACCGCGGCGATTTCTCCCTCATTAATGATGATGACTCTTTTGCAGATCTGCGTGATTTCGGGAAGGATGTGAGAGCTGAGAATAATGGTATGCGACTGCGCCAGTTCCTTGATCAGTTTGCGGATTTCAATGATCTGAATGGGATCCAGACCGATGGTGGGCTCATCAAGAATTAAAATATCGGGATTGTGGACCAGGGCTTGCGCGAGCCCGACCCGTTGCTGGAACCCTTTCGATAGCTTCCCGATAATCCGCTTGCGGACGTCCTTCAGGCGACACGCATCAATAACCCGGTCCAGCGCCCCGGGGATGTTGCGGGATGCCACCCGGCGTATGGCCGCGGCGAATTTCAGGTAATCCTCCACCACCATGTCCTGATAGAGGGGAGGGGTTTCGGGAAGATACCCGATGATCTTGCGGATCTCCAGGGACTGTTCGAAGACGTCGAATCCGCATACCCTGGCGGTCCCGCTTGATGCGGGAATAATACAGGCAAGAATATTCATCGTCGTGGATTTTCCCGCCCCGTTGGGCCCGAGGAAGCCGACGACCTCTCCCTTATCAATCGTGAAAGAAAGATTATTGATGGCCCTTCGGGGGCCATAAAATTTAGTCAGGTTTTCAATCGCGATCATTCTGAATATATTTGAAGGGTTAAGCCGCGGTGGAGGGTGCGGACCGGTTCCTTTGTTGCCCGAATTCGAATGAATCCACCCTTCATCTTTCGACAGGTTCAGGGCGGCAAATCAGGGGCGTGAAGATTGGGTCACCTCACAGCCCTGAAGATTCGACTACCGGCAACGAGGTAATTTGACATCTCTAAGGGAAACCTTCAGACGGTTAGAAGGTTACAACAGAGGCTCTTTTTTTTGCAATTAAATTTTTTTAATCTTCGGGCCGGGTCAGGTCCAGTAAAGACCGAGAATCCAGAGTCCGTAACAAGCCATGAACCCGCCGCCCCAAGGCAAAGCGCGCCGGACCGAAAATTCTCCCGAAGGGGTAAAGCCCCGCACGATCCATCCCAGGGCGCAGGTCACCCACCCGATGAATCCCCCCACGGCGACCAGCGACCAAAACGTGTGCGGTGGAACCGAGCGGGAAAGAAGATTCAAAGCATCGGACTTTCTCTGATCGAACGACTTACTCCTTTCCATTTCGGATGAGGGAGGGAGGAGGGCCATGAGCCGGGCGATTTTTTCATTGCACCGCTCGATCCATGATACATCCGGAGTGTAAAGGCTCCGCACCGAGTAAATGGAGCCGCGGAGCTGGCGGTAAACACTCAGGGCTTCTTCAAGCTTTTCCTTGTCCTCGAACTGCTGGGCCACGTTCCACATCCCCTCGGCGGCCTTGTTTCTCGAAGGCAATCCCGGCAGGTACCAATGGAGGGATCGCCCATAATGAAGGACGGCGTTGTCGAGGTCGCCTTTCGCGGAATACGTCCCGGCAATGGCCAACTCGGAGGTGGCATTGAAGTAAACTTTGAACAGGGGAATCAGGAAAAGAATGAGGATTCCGGCAAGGAGCCACCGGTGGGTGGGGGAGAGGGTTAAGGTATCCGAAGACGTTTGCCCTGGCATTGTGCGGATCGGTAAACGGTCATGATGACTTTGAGTGCTTCCAAACCGTCCTGGCCGGAGGAGCGGGTTTCCTGGCCTGACTGGATGCACCGTACCATATCGCGAGCCCCTCCTGCAAAGGGGCTTTCCAATTTCCGGGGAAGGGGGAAGTTCGCCCGCTCCAGTTCGTGGAATCCCGTGAACCGCTTGCTGGTGCGCGTGAGAAACAGTTCGCGGCCGCCATTGCCGATCAGGATGCGGCCTTCCGAACCCTGGATATCAAGTTCGAAGTTGAAATATTTCCGGGCGCCGCCGCCCTCGATGAATCCCATCACACCGTTTTTGAATCCGAGCATGGCACAGGCGGTTTCCTCGATACACTTTTTTCCGTTCGACCGGAGTTCATAACCCGAAACCCAATCCACCGCCCCACCGAAGTAGAGAAGCAGGTCGGTCAGGTGGGTTCCGTCGTGAAACAGCGGTCCTCCGCCATAGCGGGCTTTGGAAAATTTCCCGGGTTTCCAACTGAGGGTGTTTCCGATGATGGTGCGAAGCTCCCCGATTTTTCCCTTTTGGATCAGTTCCCGGGCTTTAACGTAATAGGGATCCCACCGGCGTTCATGATTGATGAGAAGCGGAACCCCATGCCGGCGGCAGGCGCGAACCATCTTTTTTGCTTCGCTGATATCCACCGCAATGGGTTTTTCACAGAAGATGCCCTTGACCCCCGCGCGCGCCGCGTCAATCACCATTGGGGCATGGAGGTGTGTCCAGGTGGCGATGCACACTATATCCAAAGTTTCATTGCCCAGCATCTTCCGGTAATCGGTGTAAAGTCGGCCGGTTCCCCAGCGGCGGCCGAAGCGTTGCAGGCGGTTGGGGTCGATATCGCATCCCGCCGCGATTTCGACGTTCTTGAGCGCGGAAAATCCACCCGCGTGAGTGCAGGGTTTGCCTCGCAGGGGGTCTTCCTCCAGCAAACTGCCGATTCTTCCGCAACCGATGATTCCGACTTTGAATTTACGCATGGATCCAGATGGATTGAAAGGTTAATCGG
>Ga0210019_1001252_pt1 | contig 27931 bp, 30 predicted proteins | sample CryGeyCG2114_020_2_FD_183969 | JGI IMG/M metagenome (GOLD analysis project Ga0210019, IMG submission 183969) | Groundwater microbial communities from aquifer - Crystal Geyser CG11_big_fil_rev_8/21/14_0.20 (SPAdes) (version 2) | ecosystem: Environmental > Aquatic > Deep subsurface > Groundwater ...
CAAAAAAGCCCCGCCCCGAAAGGAGAAACGATTCCCATGAGGAGATTCCACGCCGCCGCGGGCTTGAGCCCCGGCACGTTGCTTCCCGCGACGCTCGTCACCGGATTCCTGTTGGTGGCCATGGCCATGTTCGGCCTCATGGTCGCCACCACCCCGACCTTCGCCGCCAACGGACATATCGCTCTCGCCACGACCCAGCCGGTCATCGGCCAGGAGCAGACCATCGAGCCCGCCATGACCCCCGGGACCACGCACCAGTCGCAGATGTCGGCCCTGGGTGAACCCACGGACACCGGGCCCGTCGGAACCGCCGCGACCAACGAGAAGGCTTTTGCCAAGAAGGCGATGGCCACCAACATGGTCGCGAACATGCACGCGGTTTGCCACTCCCCCTCGCAGGGGACTTGGCATGGCTTCACGGACACCTCCCCTACCATCGTCGACCACCACGAAATGTTGGCGGTGGCGGGAGACGGCATCGGGCCGGTCCCTGTCGGCCAGACCGATGAGGAAGGGTTCACCGACACCGGTCCGCCCCTCCTCGCGCGGCTCCTCGGTACGCCCGTCCAGTTCGCCACCGAGGGCCTCGGCGGCAGCTACGGCTACACGGCAAGCAACTTCGCCGACGACATCTGCTTCGGGGCGGCGGACAGGACGACACACACCCCTGCGACCTCCTGCTCTCACTTGTCGCCGACCAACGTGATCGCCATCGTCGGCCACTTCGAACTCTGGGCGGCGACGCCCAAGCCGACCGCCATCGTGGACACTTCTCGCCAGACCGCCCACGGGCTTTTCTCGAGCTGATTCGCTAGCCGCGGATAGCTCGATATAGTTTCGTGGGGGACGTGCTTACGACACGGCGTCCCCAAACTCGCCACGCGCGGGCGAGTGTAGTACCGCCCCCGGGCCACCCCGTAGTATGAGGTGGCTCGGGGGTATCCCATTGGATTTTAGGATGTTGAGATTAGCTCCGTCCCCCACAATCCCGACACCTCTGGTGTGCGGGATTTTGTAATTCAGGAGAACGCCTCTTTATCCACATACAGAGGGTTCCCCTCTGTATGTGGATAAACCTCGGTCAAGAATGTCTCAAGGTTGCGCTTTCTGTGTGCAGGAGCTTCGTTTTTGCGCCGGGGCCGCCGCGGTTGTATTCGCCCACGGTGCCGTCACTCCGGACTACACGGTGGCAGGGGATCAAGGGGTTGAAGTTCTTCCGCATAATGGTCCCGATGGCCCGCGCCGCTTTGGGGTTGCCCGCCTTGGCGGCCACCTGCGCGTACGTCGCGGTGTGGCCTTTCGGGATACTGCTGACGACCACAAGCACGCGTTCTCGAAAAGATTTCATGGCTATTAAGTTGGCCTATGGCTTATTTACCATTTAGTAGCCTTGCTACTAAATGAGTGGAGTATATGCTATCGGTTTGTGGTTGAATTGCCGTATGTTTGCAGAAACTCTTCTTTAAGCTTAAAGAAGGTGTCATTGAGAAGTGAGGCGCGCATTTTTTTCACCAGATTGACAATAAAGTGGAGGTTGTGGATGGAGGCTAAGCGGTAGGCGAGGAGCTCTTCGGCCCGAAAAAGGTGGGCGAGGTAGGCGCGGGTGTAGGACATCTTGCTAATGCCGATTGGTGAAGCAGTTTGCGAAGGAAGGTATGGGTTAGGACCATAAGATCTACCCCACCCCAGCCCTCCCCCGGCCGGGGGATGGGGCATACCACCCGTACAAACACTACAGGTGCAGGTGGGGTCGATAGGGGAAAGGTCGGTGCGATAGCGGGCGTTCGTGATATTGATGCGGCCTTGTGCTGTGTAGAGAGAGCCATTGCGCGCTTGGCGGGTGGGGGCCACACAGTCAAAGAGGTCGCAACCGTTCTCGACTGCCAAAAAAAGGTCACACGGGTCGCCGATACCTAAAAGGTGTCTCGGTTTTTCTTCAGGCAAGAGTCTGTTTACCCACGAGACAGCGTCTCCCATGTCTGCCTTATCAAAAGAGCCACCGATGCCGAAGCCGTCAAAGGCAAGAGAGCCAATGAAACGGGCGCTCTCTTCACGCAAATCTCGGTGTCGGCCACCTTGTACGATGCCGAATAACGCTTGCGTGTATGGAAGGGGGTCGCTTGTTTCAAGCTCGCGGTGGCGAGCGAGCGAGCGCTCTGCCCAACGGTGGGTGCGGGCCATCGCTTCGCGTTGGTAGTCATAGGATGCTGTGGGGGAGGTGCATTCGTCGAACGCAAAGATGATATCGGCGCCGATATTGTGCTGGATCTCCATCGAGCGCTCCGGCGTAAAGAGATGCTTCGAGCCGTCGAGGTGAGACCGAAAGGTCACGCCATCCTCATCGATGCGCACTAGGGACTTTGGCCCATCGTGCGCCACGGACATTTGCGGACTAGACGCCGACTGACGCGGACTGGATGCGGGCTCATTTGTGAATATTTTTAGGGTATTGCGTGGAGGGGTTCTATCCGCGCCTATCCGCTCTACATTTGCGGTAATCTGCGTGGCGTAGGGCTTGGAGAGTTTGGAGATTCCCGATCCAAGCGCTACGCCAAGGGAGAATACCTGGAACCCGCCGGAGTCGGTCATGGTGGGACCATACCAGTTCATGAATTTATGTAGACCACCCGACTTGCAGATAAGCTCGTCGCCCGGTTGGAGGTATAGGTGGTAGGTGTTTGCGAGCACCACCTCTCCGCCCAGAGAGGCCACCTCTTCTGGGGTGAGGGCTTTCACGGTCGCCTTGGTGCCGACTGTTACAAAAGCGGGCGTATTGATGACCCCGTGGCCAGTGGTCAAGATACCGGCTCGAGCAAGAGCGCCTTGTGCTTTTTTATCTATCGAAAACTCCATGATTGACAATCCTAGCACGCTTCTAGTAAATTGAGGACAGAGAGGACAAAGGAAAGGAGAGGAGAGGATTGATGGTCAAGAGAAGAAAAAAGACCCCACGAGTGTCGAACAGAATAGGTAGCTCGCTGACTCAGCGAGGAGGACGGGCTAGCGTGCAAACCCTCGACGTCGACTTCCGCCGTTTTGTCGTCTGGTTTGCAGGTCGCCATGACGGATGCCGGAAGGGATTCGTCTGGTGTTCATATGGATTGGTGGAGCTTCAAGAAGGCTTGGAGGGGGAGGTTTTTCGTGTTATTCTTTTGGACCTGGCTCTTGCTTTTGAAAGAGCGAAGTACCGGCGGACCCCACTGAAGCTTCAGGGCGGCAATATTAGTATCCGCGCCCTTCCGGACGAGGTGCACATTTTTCGAGGGTCGGGCCGAACTGCTTTGCTCTGGGGGCGCTTCATGAGGCAGAACTTCGAGCGACTGATTGAAGACGTAAGCGAGGCCTTTTCCGGACCTGTCAGGTCAACATAGACAGCAAACCCCGTACCCGCCCGAGGCAGGACTCGTCCTCGCGGCGGGTTCTTGTTTTCTATCCACACATAAACACTTAATGTTTATGTGTGGATAACTAAGGCAACTTGATAGCTTCTAAGTATAAAAACAGCGGAAACTCTTTTCTCGCGGTGTCCTCCGCCTTGGCGTGTGGTCCGAGCGCGCTCTTTTTGTGCGAAATCCACTCCTCGAGGCCGGTGACAGCGAAGCCACATTTGCGCAGAGCTTTTACGTACACCTGCAGAGGGCGGTGGAAGCTTATGGTCGTTTCCGAAAGTTTTCCTTTGCTGGGGGCCATGGCGATCTCTGTGTGTGATTCAGAAAGATAGCTATCCAGACGTCTATATTGAGTACTGCTCCCCACATCAAAACCCCAGCGGCTCTCTTTGGGGATACGAAAGGCAGGGTGGTTTAGAACTAAGTATAGAGAACCCATCGGTTGCAGTACTCGCTGGCACTCAAAGAGGGTGGCTTCAAGATTGCGAATATTCTGGAGGGCGAGCACTATTGCCACTTTGGCAAAGCGTTGGTCGGTGGAAGGGAGCCTGTCAGAGGGAGCCACTAAAAACTCTTCTCCATGAATGGCTTTGCGCTTAGCCAGAGCGATAAGTTCCGGGGCTATATCAATGCCAGTGACACTAGCGCCCGTTTCCGCGAAGCGATGTGCGAAAAAACCGGAGCCACAAGCAAGGTCTAGTACTTGTTCACGAGGTTGCAGAGCCATAAGGCGAAGTAAGTGCGGGAGAATCACCTTCATTTGGTATGACTCACGGTTTTCTACACTCTCTTCGTACCACGAAGCCACCCCACCCCATGAGGTACTTTGCGGTGATTGTCTAGCCTTTGATGATTTTCGTTCTGAACCGGAAGGTAGTGACTGTATGGACATAACAAAACAATACGCGACTCTTGTTGCGTCGTCAAACGAGCACCTAAGCATCTATGAATCTCTGAATCTAAGAGTTCCGACCCTTGTATCCGCTTAACTTCACCGCCTCCCAAGCAATGAGAACACCAATAATGACGACAGTCCAGCTTACCCACATTGGGATCACCCAGCCATTGATTATGGCTTCCCAGCCATAATAAAGTCTTACGGCATGGACAAGTGCAATCATGGCAAATAGGATGCCAGAGAGAAAAGCGTATGAACGAAGAGTGACGTGCATAATTGTAGTTTGATTAATTATTATCTCAAAGTATATCACTGCGATTCAATATCAAGGTGTGTATAAACAACAAGGGACTCCTTTGGACCGGCTAAACCAGCCACTAGCCACCAGTCCCAAGAAGTGGTCCGTGGGCCTGGACAGTATGCGTATTGTGGCGTACAGTAGAATGTCTGCTTTGCCTTGAGATCTGTCGGAAAGAATAGCTTAAAGACTACGTCGTATTGTATGGAAGTGCCAGATGTAACTCAACAGGAATTTCTGAATGCCTATGACCTATATGCAGACGCCATCTTCAGGCACTGTTTCTTTCGGACGTCTAATCGAGAGCACGCAGAAGATTTGGCTCAAGAGACATTTCTTCGTGTCTGGCAGTATTTAGAGCGAGGGGGAAAAATAGATAACATTAAGGCATTTTTATACCGCGTGGCTAATAATTTGGTAGTCGATGGTTTTCGCAAGAAACGTTCTAGTTCGCTAGACCGAATGCAAGAGGAAGGTTTTGATCCGGTAGACGACTCGCTTCCCTCGGAAGAGGTACGTCTTGACGTGGCGAGAGCCCTTCGTGTTCTTGATGAGCTTGAGCCACAGTTTCGTGATGTTATGACCATGCGCTACATAGACGAACTTTCTCCGCGGGAAATTTCTGAAATATTGGGCCAGACAGAAAATGCCGTTTCTGTGCGCTTGCATCGTGGCCTAAAGAGAGCGCGTGAACTTCTGGAGTCGGCGAGAGTCAGGGAGGGTGCCTTACTTGAAGCGAAAAGAGAACAAGATGAATATAAACAACAATCAATTAAACATGCAAGATCTTCTTACTAAGGTGAGACAGCACATTACTCTGGGTGAGCGCGCAAAGAGAAATGCGCGCATAAGAATCGTGTCAAGCATGTCTGCCGGTAATGCAAATAGCGACGTAGTTCCCACTTTGAGCGCGGTGAGTGCTCAACAGTATCAACAGTGGAGCGTCTTTTTGGGCTATCAAATGCTGGCGCGTCGGCGCGTTGTGGCCTTTCTTGTGGCGGCATTTGTTATTCTTGGATCAAGCGTTTCTCTCGCGGCGGCCGATGCCTTGCCTGGAGAAGCACTTTATGTGATTAAAAAGGACATCAACGAACCTTTTCGTAGAGCTCTTGCTGTAAGTAAGGAGTCTCGGGCGAAACTCGAGGCCGAGCTTGCTTTACTTCGACTAGAAGAGTTGGCCACTCTTGCGGAACGCGGTAGTTTAACTGTGGCCAATCGAAGCGCGCTTGAGGCCGATTTTCTCGGACACATGGAAAAAGTAAATGCGAGCGTTAGTAGTGTTGTTCAGGGACAAAAAGCAGGGGAGAAGGCTTTTTTTGCAGCGGAGTTTAACTCTGATCTAGAAATCTCGCTTCAGGTGCGCGAGAAAGTCCTCGCCTTAGTATCCGCCGGCAATGATGATAATAGTGTGGCGCAAGGAGATATTCTGGTGGCGCTTGTGGCGGTGCGAGAGCAACGCGAAGCGGTTGCCAAAGAGCGTATGAAAGCCGAGGATCTGGTGGTGGTTCAACCCGACCAGGTCGTTGACAAGATAGTGGTTGCAAAGATTCGCAATCTCGATACTCTAATAACACGTGCTGAAGAGACTGCTAGGCGCTCTCTCTTGGTTGCCGATACGGCGCGTGAGGAGTCGAGCGCGTACCTAGCTGTTGCAAAAGAGCTTATGCGCGAGGCCAATCTGAAGCTAGAGGCAGACTCTTCGAGAGAAGCATTCGGACTCGCCCAGAATGCCAAGCGTATTGCCACTGAAGTACTCTTGTTTTCCGAAGAAGCTAGTCGTCGTCCACACATTGCCACGCACGATCTCGTAACTGTGTCAGTCGGCGCGCGTCTTAATGAGGGTGTGGCCACGGGCACAAGCGCTCCCTCTGCCTCTGTTATAGGTGAGGCACCGCGGGATGCGACTTCTCCCACGGGGACTACTATTGTGAATGCCGTCCCAGCAGCCACTACGACAAACGCGCAAGCCACACCAATTCAGTCTGCAAACTTTGGAATAATGCCAGAAGCAAATAATACAGATAGTTCGTCTGACACAAAAGATAAACCGCAAAATGATGCGGATGTGGGGGCGTCGGTAATAGAGCTCGAAACGGTCCCGAAGGTAGCACCAAATATTCCAGGCAGTCTTGTGCCTTAGGCGAGACTCCCAACTCGTGCGTAATAAGACTGTGAATTACGAAATTGCCCCTCCCCCTGGCCAGGGGGAGGCTGGGAGGGGGTAGATTGGTGATACGTGGCTCAACCACTACCTCACCCTAACCCTCCATACGGGAGCTGTACACCTTTTCGAGCTTTTCCTTCGAGTACTCGGAAAACCTCTGAAAAGGTCTTGCGACTTGGGTCCCTGTCCCAAGTCTCACCCTGGCCAGGGGAGGGAATAAATCCGAATTTCGTAGTTCACAATAATAAGAATCGTGGCTTAATTAAACAAGTGGTGGACAATCTCGAAGCTTTGATTTGCTGACTCAATAACGGAATCAGCCCCGGTAAGTCCGCCTGCAATAAAAAGACCGGGGACATTTGTCTCAAAATGCTCGTCGAACTTCGGCTTACCGCCCCCTAAACTCTCTTCGACTTCAATGCCACAAGCGTGCAAAAAATCGAGTGGCTTCTCGTAGCCAGCGTGGATAAAAATGTGGTCGAAGGGGAGCTCTTCTTGCACCCCATTTTGGTGAATGACGACCACGCTTGCCTGTTTAATCTCACTTAGCACTGTTTCGTAGCGCACCCTTACCTGGCCGGCGGTCACCGCGGTCTCCAGGTCTTTTTTATTTCGCTCGGTGGCAGTCTCCGCGAAATGGTTTTTTCTCACTAAAAGCGTGATATGATTTTGCTCACAGTACTCAAGGGCGGTCTCTAGAGCGCTGTTACCACCGCCGACTACAATAATCTCTTTGTTTTGGTACTCCCCGTAGTAGTCCGTGGCGTAGGCCACTTTGGGGTTGTCCGCTTCGCCTGGAATGTGAAGTTTGCGTGGATTTTCAAAGGTGCCGGAAGTAAGAATGACATTTCTGGATTGGTATGTTTGCGTAACTGTTTTAATGGTGAATAGGCCATCCGTATTGCCGATTGTTTGCACGGTATCAATGATAAGCACGAGCCTCTCTTGCTCGGCCTGCGTGCGCCAGAGACGGACAAGATCGGCCCCGGTCAGTCGGTCTGGGAAGGTGAGAGCACCTTTCAGTTTTGCCGTGTTGCGACCATACTCATGGTAGAATTTTTTTTCCGCCATGGTGTCGAAGATAAGAGAGCCGACGGCGGATTTTTCCAGCAAGAGGTAGTTTATTTCGAGGCGCTTGGCTTGCAGAGCCGCCTCAAGGCCAGCCGGGCCGGCTCCGATGATTACCAAATCATATGTTTTTGCCAAAGTTTGTTTTTCCATTGAGTTTTGGCGGATAGTTGATAGAGTTACAGTAGATGCATTTAAGCATAAACGAAATTATGGCTCTTCGGAGTTTCTTGGGGTATTAAGTGTGGTTGCTCCCTCCCCTGGCCAGGGTGAGACTTGGGACAGGGACCCAAGTCGCAAGACCTTTTCAGAGGTTTTCCGAGTACTCGAAGGAAAAGCTCGAAAAGGTGTACAGCTCCTGTAGGGAGGGTTGGGGTTGGGTAGTAGTTGAAGCACATGCCACCCCAATCTACCCCCTCCCAGCCTCCCCCTGGCCAGGGGGAGGGGAAATACCACAAGAAAGTTCGAATACCCGAAATTATACCACACTCTCATGTATAAAGAGGACAAGAAGCGTGTTGCGATAATTGGTGCCGGGATTGCCGGACTGGCGGCAGGGTATGAGCTCAAAAAAGCCGGGTTCGAGGTGTTTGTCTTTGAGAAAGAAAAAACTGTCGGCGGGCGTATGGAGACCAAAAAGAAAGGAGGATTCACTTTCGACACCGGTGCCGACTTCTTCGTAAATTGCTACGACCTGCTCTATTCGTACGCAAAAGAGCTCAATATTCCTTGGGAGTTTAGTGTCGAGGGCGGTCGCCATCGCATCATCCGCGGGGGAGTGGCGCATTACATCGACCTTTCGGGCCCTTTCGACCTTCTGCGTTGGAAGCTTCTTTCGCTAAGAGCCCGCGTTCGTTTTTTGTGGTGGGTGTTTACCCTCAAAATGATCCGCGGGCCGCTCGATTTCTTTCACTTGTCTAAGAACTCGTCCACCCTCACTACGATTTCCGCAGGGGAGTATCTTCGGACTCGAATTTCACCGGAGGTTGCCGATTTTATCGCGGACCCTTTTACCGGCATCATGAACTTTCATCGAGTCGATGAAATCAGTGCCGCGGCCCTGTTTTCTTTGATGCGAATGATGACCACCGATGGCGGTTTCCGCATGTGCTACACAAGGGGCGGAATGAGTGCCATTCCAAAAGCGCTCGCGAAACTCCTGAATGTGGAGACCGGGGTCACTGTAACCTCGGTTTCCTCAAAGGGAAGGAGTGTGGAGGTGGTCCACGGAGGAGTGGGCGAACTGTTCGATGCTGTCGTGGTGGCAACGACCGGAAATGTCGCTCAAAGGATAGTGAAGCCCTTGCCCGCAACCGCGGAGCGAATGTTTTCCGCTCTTCGGTACTCTGCCACCATGACAGTCGCTTTCGTGATCCCGGCGAACCTCTTTACGGACGGCACCAGACTCACTTATGTACCATTTGTCGAGAGTAAGATAGTTTCTGGTTACGACAATCAAATCAAAAAGAGCGCGGACATGGAGTTGCGGGGCCACTCGCTCCTACTTGTTTACTTATATGAGCACGCTATCGCGGAGCTTTCTAAAAAAGATGATGAAGAGTTCTTCGCCATCGTGCGCGAGGAGATGCGAAAGGTTTGTCCTGAGGTGCGCCATAACCCCAGCGTGCTCCAAGCGCACGATCTGAAGTGCTGGGCGCAAGCCATGCCGAAGTTCAGTCCCGACTACGTTGGCACCGTGGTTGCCTTCGAAGAGCAGGGCCAAGGTGAGAACAATATCTACCTGGCCGGCGACTATCTCAACTCCGTCTGGACCGAAGGCGCGGCCCGGTGCGGGAAGCGAGTGGCGGAGATGATCACTTCCCACCCAAAAAGCCTAGATATTCGTGCGAGCTAGGCATTGTCCGCATGACAGGTTCAATCTTTTGTTTTGAGACACCATTCTCGAGCTTTTCGTTCTATTGCCTCTGGAGTCCAAGGATCTTTGCCAATAGCTCCAATTGTGCGACCGGTTTCATCAACAACTCGGAAAAGATTATTTTCAACCTCTTCAATTTTACTAGTAGGACTCCATTCAGTGGCCTTCTTTTCAACAGCACCCCATCCAAAGACTTTTGCAAATCTTGGTTTAATGTCTTCCTCAGATTCTGGCAACGGCATGTCACTGTTTCTTTTTTCTGACATAGTTTTGTAGGTTAATAATGCTGATAAATAAAGTGCCGCCCGACCACATACTAGCAAATTGCCAGAAATAATAACTATTTCATATAACACCCACTCTTATGCAAAGTTTACGACAAAAGCTCTGCTTTTGGAAGTAAATTTTGCATAAGCGCTGTTATGCGGAGCTTTGCGGAGCATGACAGCGCTGTAAGCGCGGGCATTATGACGGAATGTGCGAAGCGAAATTCCGTCATAACGTTTCTGGATAAAAGAAGTTGGGCGTAGCCCAATTTGGACGAAGAAACCTGCAAGGTTTCGTAGTCTTTTATCCCGTGTTAAGTGAGTGCGTTAGCACCGAGCCAGAGTGCAACGTCCCGAAGGGCTGGCGAGAGTTCAAGCCCTCGCCGTCCTCACTTTTTAGCCATATCCTCCGTCAACTTTTAAAATACTGCCTGTAATATAACTGGCTTCATCAGAAGCTAAAAATAAAATTGCCTTGGCTATTTCTTCTGGTTTGGCAAAGCGTTTCAAATAAATTTTTTCAATTTCCTCTTCAACAAAATCTTTTGGCAAGTCTTTGTTCATTTCAGTATCCACCCAACCCGGAGCAATGGAATTAACTTGAATTTTTGGAGCAAGTTCTTTGGCCAAATCTCTTGTTAAAATAACAATACCTGCTTTTGAAGCGTCATAATCCATTGCATCGGGGCTAAAACTGTTTATGCCATTTGTTGAAGAAATGTTAATTATTTTTCCGCCACCTGTTTTAAGCATTTGCTGTGAGGCATATTTGCTACAAAGAAATGTGCCAAGCAAATTGACATCCAGAGTTTTTTTCCATTGCTCAACTGTTCTTTCAAAAAATGGAACATCAAAGACTATTCCTGCGTTGTTAACAAGAATGTCAATTTTACCGAATTTATCAACGGTTGCCTGAACCATTTTTTTAACATCCATTTCTTTGGAGACATCACATTTAATAGCAATTGCCTCTGACCCAATCTTTTCTATTTCATCTACAACAGCAAATGCTTCTTTTTCAGAGGAAAAATAATTAACCGCAACTTTTGCCCCTTCTTTAGCAAAAAGCAGGGCTGTCGCTTTGCCAATACCACCACTTGCACCGGTTATTAAGGCAATTTTATTTTTTAATCTCATATTCATGAGTATAAGTTATTTTAACAAGTTTAAAATACTTTCTAAAGTTGTATAGGCAATGGCTTGAATTTCGCTTAATGCCTAGCTCATGCGAAGTCCCCGTAGCGAAAGCGAAGGGGATTTGGGCCCTGCCGCATAGCGTGAGTTGTACGTTGCTTCGCTCCTCTATTATACCACTTTGCGTAATACAAGCGTTAGCCCAAATACCTCGTGTGAGGTAGGCATTGTCCGCATGAGCGGAGCGAAATTGCGGACAACGTTCCAGAATATGCGATGTTTGACAGCGGTATAATATGCCCGAAGGGCGACCGCTGGCAAATATGGGTGGAGTGACCAGCGGGAGCGAAACCGCATATTCTGTGTTGTACGATGTGCTAAAAACATTACTCAACATCATCTTTCGTGGCATCAGTTGTTATCATTTCACCTTTCTTGATATCACGGAGAGCGATGTCCGCCTTTTGTATATGATCTTGATATGTGTTCGGACTGTCAGAATGGTTCACATATCTTTCTGGCTCTTGGTAAAGGAAAATTTGGCCGCGATAAGAGTGAGTAAATTCCTTTTCACTCTCAGGTAGTTTTTCGTAATCCTCTTGTGATAGCGGTATAAGATGATACTGCACAACGATTTCTCCTTTTTTAAAATCGCGTGCCGCAAACACACCTTTGCCGGCCAATTTTCCTTTACCTATAAGGACATCGCTCATAAATGTTTGGTTTTTAGCATTTCGTACAACGTCAGGATTATGAGAAGTTTGCGGAACGAAGTGGAGCAAATTTGGGAAAATGCCGAGCCGAGGCATTTTCCTCATAATCCTTGTTATACGAGGGTGAACGAAACGAAGTGTAGTGAAAGCGCAGCGTCCCCTTTAGCGTTTGAGAGTGTGCCGTTAATAGAATTCTCTGTATCTGAAAGAACCAGGATGACCTTTAATATCAAGCAACAAACTTTTATGGTAACCAAAGTGAGATGACTTTATGATAAAATTGGTCTTTTCAAATTTCTTCATCAATTTTTCATAAAGCTCTTTTGCGACATTTGGTTTAGCAATATTTTTAGATAAATGAACAAATGGAGCAATCATCAAATTGGCTGTCTTGACTTCATCAGCGGTTTTTAAAATCTCTTGATATAATTCTCCGAGTTGTTTTTCAGTATCTCCATTCTCAACACAGAAGAAAACAACGAGACAATTTTTCATATCTTCAGCAAGAGATTTTCTCTTTTCAGGTTCAATACCTTTAGGCCAATTTGATTTAGTAATCACTTTGGTTCCGAATTTATTAGCATGAAGTATTAATGCTCTCATATTTTATATAAAAAAGTTTGTTGCTTTTTAATGTTTCGCTTTGTTAGGCACACTCTCAAATGTCGTATAACTGGTTTATATACACATTGTTCTTGCATATAGTACAGGAAATAGTAATATATTTACACTCTCATACTCCAAAAATCAATGCTAACCCTTATTGATATTGTAGAGCGAGAAACCAAGCTTCGCAATTACAGTCCTAGGACAACGGAGGCATATTCCAGAGTCGCCAAGGATCTGTATAGTCATTTCAAGAAGCCGTTGCGTGATGTAAAGAGAGATGAAATAAAGACATATATTTCTTTAAAGCAGGCCAAGGGATTATCGAGCCAGAGCGTATCTCTCTATGCCAATGCCATAAATTTCATCTACCGCGAGGTATACAAGGTTTCCGGTTTTGAGGGCTTACGGCATCCGAAACGCACACAAAAGCTTCCTTCTGTGCTCACCAGGTCAGAGATCGCCTCCCTCCTTGAATCTATAAAGAATCCAAAACACAACCTTTTACTCTCTCTTTCATATTCCGCTGGTCTTAGAGTAAGCGAGGCGCTATCGCTTAGGGTGCGCGATATCGATATCGAGGAAAAGACTGTAATGATTAGAGGGGGTAAGGGAGGTAAAGATCGCGTTACCGTGCTTTCTGAAAAGTTAGTGGACGGTATTGTTTCAATCTCAGCGCTAAAAGAACCCACATCGCTCCTCTTCGAGAGCGAGCGGGGTGGAAAACTATCAACCGTTACTGCGCAGAAGATATTTACCGTTGCTTTAAAGAAAGCGGGTATAAATAAGCCAGCCACCTTTCATTCACTCCGACACAGTTTTGCAACACACCTTCTTGAAAACGGTACGGACGTAAGATACGTTCAAGAACTTCTAGGTCATGCCAATATCCGTACCACACAAATTTACACTCATCTTACCAACCCAGCGTTAAAGAATATTAAGAGCCCTCTATAGAATGTGGATTACGAAGTATGATTGATGGATTGAGCGCTATTCGCAAGAATTAAGTCGTTACTAAATGCCGCTATATGGATTCCAACAATTTAACGGTACAACAATTTAACAATGAGCCGGTGATGAGCAAACGTGTTGCGATAATAGGAGCCGGCATCGCCGGGCTTGCGTGCGCCTACGAGCTCCAAAAGGCCGGCCATGAGGTGGTGGTGTACGAAAAGAACGCTGATGTCGGCGGACGCATGGCCACGCGGGTAAAAGACGGCCTAGAGTTTAATCCGGGCGCCACTTTTTTGAGCAGGCATTACCACACCCTCCGAGACTATTCAAAAGAGTTTGGGATTGAGTGGGCGCCACTCGACGCTAAACGTACGCACCGCGTCGTTCGCGACGGAAAGGCCTATCCGCTCGGTCTTAAAAATCCACTCGAGGTGCTAAAACTGTCTGTGCTTTCGATGAGTTCTCGCCTTCGCTTCCTCTGGTTTTTGTTGAAACTTGCTCTGCAGAAAGTGCCGGGGGACTTCTTCGACCTTTCGACGACGCCTGACGAGCTTGATTTTGATAACGCGAGTCACCACTTACGAGAGCAAGTGGGGGACGAGGTTGTGGACTACATCGCGGACCCGTTTACGGCCACCCTTCATTTTTATCTTTCAGACTCGGTGAGCACGGCCATGATGCTCACGCTCTTGAAGTCGATGGTGGGGAACAGCGAGTTCTGTGCTGAGTATCCGCAGGGCGGGGTACAGGCGATCCCGAATGCTCTCGCTAAGACACTGATAGTTATAAAAAATGCCAATGTTGTGTCTGTCACCCCGGCGCAGGCCGGGGTCCAGGTGAATGTTGGTGGGCAGTTTGAACTCTTTGATGCTGTTGTGTTTGCCTGCCCCGCTCCAGCGGCAAAAGCCATGCTTGCGCATCCCACCCAAGCGCAGACAGAGCTTCTTGCCTCGGTCTCTTACGGCAGTACCATCACACTTGCCTTTAGGGTGCCGGTTGACCTATTTGCCGACAGCACCAACTGCATCTATGTGCCCTATGTAGAAAATAAAATCATCAGTTCTTGTATTTTTGAAAAGAGTAAAGGCCCAGCCCTTGTGCGCGACGGCAAAACGCTCTTCAACGTGTACTTGCACGACCAATCAGCAAAAGAACTGATGGGGAAGAGCGATGCGGAAGTTCTCGCCACAGTGCTTCCCGAGCTTGAGAAAGTCTGTCCCGAACTGCGTGACTTGCTCCACAAGACTGCCCTGTGCACAAGGGGGTTTGAGTTACGAAATTGCCCCTCCCCCTGGCCAGGGGGAGGTTGGGAGGGGGTAGATTGCAGAAATACGGCCAAAAATCTACCCCACCCTAGCCCTCCCCTGGCCAGGGGAGGGAATAAGTCCGAATTTCGTAATTCAAAGACAAGGGAAACTTGTGACTGCATAGCGCCGGTGCATTTTCATGATATCGAGCGGTGGCCCCATGCCATGCCCAAGTATCTCCATGGCTACGTGACGAAGGTAAAACAGTTTGTGCAAGACCGCCAAGGTGAAAACGGCATCTACTTCATCGGCGACTACATGAATAGCCCGTGGACGGAGGGCGCGGCACAATCAGGAAAGCGAGTGGCGGAACGAATTGCGCACGACTTACGAAGTACGACTTACGACTTACAAACAGAAAGCCGTTCGTAGGTCGTTGCTCAAGATGGATTTGCCGAGTAACTGCTCACAACCCCGAGTAAGTGTCTTTGCGAGGTACTCCGAAGCAACCTAGGTTTCTTCGCGCAATGCACTGGATTGCTTCGGTTCTCGTCCCGCCTTCGGACGGGACCCCGCCAAAGGCGGTGGCAAAGACGGAGCGAGATATGTTGTGCTAGTTAGCCGCCACTCGTTTTTGTGAGCAGTTACTTTGCCGAGACTAGACAAATCAGACCATGTATGATATCATTAAGATATACGTCGGAGCACGGTGCCCGACGGGTTCTTTTGCGGAAAATATACCGAAAAGGTGGTGATTCTGCTTGAAAAGATTGATGTTGCTTGATGGGGGCGCCGTCCGCGGAGCCTTCATGGGCGGGGTGCTCGCCGAGCTTCACGCCCAAGGCTTCGACCGCAGATACTGGTCGAAATACGTGGGCACCTCGATTGGGGGGACGAGCGCGGCCTACTTCTGTACCGGCCAAATCGAGCAGGGCTTGCGCTTCTTCACCGAGCACATGCCACTCGGGATGGTGCGGAGGAAGTGGGGAGTCGTCCCATACTTCGACCAGGAGTATCTGGAGTGGGCGTACAGGGAGTCACCCGACGCTCTGCGGGTCGACATTCTCAAGGTGAGGCAAGAGGAGGTGTGGATGCCTTTGAGTAACCCGAGAACCGGTATGGCAGAGTTTGTTTGCCTCAACCGAGCGCCAGACCCGGCCAGGGCAATGCTATTTGCCACCAACACCCCCATGTCCCACCCCCGCTTGCGTTCGGAAAGGTGTTACTACGATGGTGGCTTCACTTGCCAGCCACCAGTGAGCTTTCCCGGGCTTGAGGAGTTCGAGGAGATCTGGTTTCTCTCGCCGTATCTGTGGGGCCATCGGACAGGACATATGAAGTCGCTCGCCTACAGAGTGGCGAGTGCCGTCTTGGGTCTTTGGGACCCACTCGCGGCTCGGCTTCTCGCGGGAATGAACGGCCGCGAGAACAGTGCTCGCGTGGCCCTGGAGCGAATGAAGGACAGGATTCACATCATCTGCCCGGAGCTACCTTTGCTAATCAACTGGCGTTCGCAGGATGTTCCTGCAATAGTAGAGTACCATCGAGCTTGGTCGCACCGCCGCTCGAGTCCATCTGCGCGCGAACAGTATGATTTGAGAGAGGTTACTACTCTCTCCGGCCGCCGCCTTCGTCAGGGCGGCTTTTGTTTTACTGGAAACTAAAGCCTGTACGCCAGTGGGTGGACCTAGCCCCTCGCACTTGTTGAGGCTAGCTTTCGGGTATCCTCGATAAACTCCTTGTCAGTGGGGCCTTTGGTAATGTCGTAGAAGCGGTCGCCCGTGAGCTTAGCATAGAGGCGGATGCCGTTACTGGTGGTGCCGTAAATGCCGGCGTAGCCGGCGGTGGCATTACAGAAGTAGAAGTTCTTGAAGGGGGTCTCTTGTGGCAGGCGGCGCGGACCAATCTGGTGTGGTGTGCAGGGCTCGCCGTAGGCTGTCCCTTTCGGGGCCCAGACCCACTCTTCGTTTGTGGTCGGACTGCCGACCACCTTCACCACGATATGTTTGCGCAAATCGGGGACGTAATGTTTTTCCACCAAGTCTAGTAGTTGCTCGCCGAGAGCATTCTTTTTAGCTTCATAGGCCTTATAGTCTGTGTCGTGGAGCTCTTTCCACTCTTTGTATTCGGTGTAGGTACCCACCTCCATAATCTGATGACCAGGCGGGGCTACGCCCGGCTCGGTCGAGTGATGGGTAGGCATGGAGATAAAAAAGAATGGCTTAGAGAAATCTCCGGCGCCCTGCTCTTTCCAAATCTTATTCATATCCCACTGCTCCATGTGCCAGACGTTGCCGTTTGAGAGCCCGTACTTTTCAAAATCAAAATCTTTGAGGCCAAGGTAGACCATTAGGCTCGAGCCGGAATAGTCATAGTCGAGTTTCTTGCGCCAAGTGTCGGGGAACTTTTCGAGACCAATCATCTCGGCTGCTTTTTGAGGGTCCATGTTGCAGACTATCTCCCGTGCGGTGAAGGTTTTACCGTCTTTCGTGTGGACCTTAGTGATATGGTCACCATCTGCTTCAATGCCCGTCACCATACTCTTATAGAATATGTGACAACCGCGGTGCTCGGTAATGAAGTTGGCGATGCGCTCAAAATAATGCTTGTAATGCTTGGTGGGGTAGAAAGCGCCGTTGCCGTAGCCACAAAAAAGGCCGGTAAAAGCAAAGACGGAGAGCTTTTCAGGTGGGAGCATAAAGTCCGCCGCCTGGGCGCAGAGGACCGCTTGAGCCTCTTTACTCACCGCGCACTCATCGAACACCTCTTGCAAGGTCTTCTTTTTGTATTTTAGGAGAGTGAGGAAGCGCCAACCTTTCGCCATGTACTCCCACCAGCGGATTTGGTGGTCGGGAACGCGTACCATCTCGTAGCGGATGCGCTCGATGATGTTTAGGAAGCGACGCACGGAGTCTCGGCTACCGGGATAGGCCTCCTCGATGTTGTCCACGAGCTGGTTAAAGCCGTAGGGAATACCGACAATCTTTCCGTCCGGCATGGCCATGCGGTCGTAGCCGTCGGGGTCAAAAAGCTCAAAAGTAAGCTCACGCTCAAGTCCGATCTTTTTCAAGAACTCGTAAATCTGTCCGCCTTGGGTGTGGCCGGGCGGTGGCGGGTTGCATCCCCAGATGTAGTGTACTTGGGCGCAGAATTGAAAATCACCCCACGGAAAGGTGTGGGCGTAGCCGCCCGGGTATTCGTGGGCCTCAAGCATGCACACCTTCTTGCCTGCGTTCGCGAGAAGCGATGCCGCCGTCAGGGCGGAATTGCCGGTGCCGATAAAGAGGTAGTCGTATTTGAAATCATCAGACATGGAAATACTAAGCCAGTTTAGTTTGCGAGATAAGATGACAGTAAAACAAAAACAGCAATGAAATACAATGTTAGGGCTAATGCTGAAATGGGGTAAGCGCCCCTCTTGCTTGCTGAATCATTCCTGACTACCTTTATGTGGACGAAAGCAATTAGAGTTCCAAGGATAAACCATGCCACCATAACAATTACCAAAAAAGCGGCCACCACAAGCAACTCAAAACCGCCCGTAGAAGGCAGACTGATAATGTATATCAAGGTCAGTATGTATATCCCGCTTGATAACAATGAGGAAATAAATGCAAGACGAGTTATCGCCTTGGGGTATATGTCTTTCTTGCGAGAAATGGCAAGCGGAGAAAGGAAGTATAAAAATAAAAGAGAGTAAAAAATAATTGACATAATTTTGTAAAGCTTTCTGTTTTGCCACTAGAAGGGAAAATGTCTTTTATATCTCTGATAGGATTGTACAAACTGCGGACTGAACTGCTCGGGATTTAGGCGCAGGAGTGTCTCCATGTCTTGGCGGCGTACGCGGCGCACGTTTGCGAGCATGTGGCCGTTCGGCTTGACGTTGGCGTCGTGGACACAAAAAAATACGCACATATGGCGCTTAGTGCCGTCATTGAAGGTCTCAAAGGTGTCACCAAGATGCACGAGCTTGCTACTGTATATGGCGAGGTCGTTTACAAGCGCGCGAGTGGCCGCCTTCTCGCACGACTCACCGTGTCGTACTAATGTTACCGCCGGCGAGCCTAACTTGCCCTTGTAAATCTTTTTTGATAGGTGCTCCTCTGTAATGGTGGCAAGAAGCATCTCTCTTTCCGGAGTAAAAACATACACAAAGGCGTTCCGCAAAACATCGCGTCGTCGGTCCACTTGCGGCCATGGCTTCGCGCCGATTGGTTCGCCCGCATCGTTAAAAATATCCACATCGAACAGTTTTTCCTCGTCTTTAGTCATCGCTTGGATGTGCTACTATTATGATTTGTCTCTTTTGTAGCTCGGTTTTGACACACGTTTTGACACACATTGGTCTCGGTTAGACGCAGTTTTAACATTATAGACCTCGCAATCAAGAATGCAAACCAAAAGGAGCCTATCTTCTCTTTGGCATCAGGGCATAGTGCCAAGGGAGTGAAAGTAAATACCAGGCCTTTCGTCATTAGAATAAGACCACTAAGCATCTTTTTCCTGATTTCTCGCACAAAAAAGATAGCTCTAATACTGTGAGTTACGAAATTGCCCCTCCCCCTAGCCAGGGGGTGAGAAGTGGGTAGGGCCCCACTTCGCAAGACCGGAGCGCGACGGCGCGAGGTGGGCTCGCGGCCTCGGCGAGCACGCCGAGAGATGTGAGGTTGGGAGGGGGTAGATTGCAGAAATACGGCCAGAAATCTACCCCACCCTAGCCCTCCTTACAGGAGCTGTACACCTTTTGGCTCTTTTCTTCGCTCCACCTGTCCCGACCGTAGCGTCGGGGCTCAAAAACAGCTCAAAAGGTCTTGCGACTTGGGTCCCTTGCCCAAGTCTCACCCTGGCCAGGGGGAGGGAATAAATGCGAGTTTCGTAATTCAAAGTCTAATAATATACTTCTTCAATACTATACCATTATGAATATTTTAAAAACAAGACGCGGGTTCGCCGCTCTGCCAGCGTGGAAACAGCGTGAAATCGCCCAAGCTGGCGGCCGAGCGGCCCATGCGTCAGGGCGCGCCCATCAGTTCACATCCGAAGAGGCTAAGAGGGCCGGACGCAAGGGTGGGAAACGAAGCGGGGAGGTCCGTCTTCAACTACGCAAAGCCACGGCCATACTTTCGGCTAAATATTAGCAACCCGCCACCTTAAATCTCACGCCTTTTGTTGTTTAGTAGGACCTGCGCAAAACCCTCTTTTCGTCTTTGCGAGCGCTCTGCGCGAAGCAATCCAGGCTTATTTGTCGGCATCAAGAATTCTGGATTGCCTGCCTGTGGTAGTCAGGCTTCGGTTTACCTCGCCAAGACAGCAATTTGCGTATGTCCTATTTAGTTTATTCCACACCTAAAAACTCGCTTTTGTATGGTGTTTCGGTATGATAGGGGATATGACTCTATCGACAATATACATAACCAAGCAAAATGGGGAGCGACAGCTTTTTGATGTGACCAAGCTCGACGCGTCCCTTGAGCGTGCGGGAGTAGCTTCAGATGAGCGGACGACAATCATTGAGACTGTGACTCCACAGATGCATGATGGGATGTCTACCGCAGAGATTTATCGGCTTGCTTTCAAGGAGCTTCATGGCCGGGCTCGGCCCGCCGCTCTTGGGCGTTACTCGCTCCGACGAGCTGTTGCCGAGCTGGGACCGAGCGGGTTTGCATTTGAGAAGTTTGTGGCGGCAATCTTCATAGAGCGCGGCTACTCCACTTGTACCGACCAGCACCTACAAGGACATTGTGTCATGCACGAACTTGATGTAGTGGCGTGGAAAGATAAAGAGCTCATTCTGGTGGAGGCCAAATTTCATAATGAGTATGTCGTCAAATCAGACCTCAAGGTGGCGCTTTATGTGAAAGCTCGTTTCGAAGACCTACAAAATCAAACCTTTTCCTATGGAGGAGAGAGGAAAATGACAGATGGTCTTTTAATCACAAATACAAAGTTTACAACGGAGGCGGTAAAGTACGCCGCTTGCGCCGGAGTGCGCTTGATTGGGTGGAACTATCCGCATCGAGATAATCTTCATGATATGATTATTGAGACTAATTTACACCCCATTACATCTCTTACAACCTTAACTCACGAAGAAAAGCAGGCTTGCTTGCGAGCGGGGGTCGTGCTCTGTCGTGAGATCGCGGCAATAAGCGATCTTTTTCGCGCCAATGGGTCAAGCCCTGAACATGTTGAGGAAGTAATGACAGAAATAGATCGTCTTTGCGGTCGTTCCGTAAATAGTCATGTCTGATATACCAAAAAATTTTGATACGAGCAAACTTTCATCCGCACACACTGACTCTGTCGACATCGACGAACGTTCGACTTGGTGGCGAGAGCATATTTTAAGATTGCTCGAGGCAGACCTTGGCGCTAAGCGTGAGTTCGTCATACCGCACGACGACCCTAGAATACTCGCTAGCATTTTGCTTAATCTGTGAAGAGAACTTGCAGATATAGGCACCGGTTTTCATGTCCGCCTTGTAGAGCGCACGCCCCATCCGGACGAGAAAGAGCAGAAGGAGTATTCGGTGCGACCCACCGCCTACGTTATGCGTATATTGGTAGAGCCCAAATAAAAATGGCATTTGTATAGTTGCCAGATTCCGCGAAGGGTATATACTCTACATCCATGCGGGACCCTACCCGCTCGGTCGTAATCATTAGCCATAGAAACATATATATACATGGACGAAGAAAAAAAGTGCGAGAAATGCGGAAACGAGCCATGCTCCTGTAAGGCGACTCCCGCAGACGATGAAGAGACCGGTGCGTAGAACAAAGTATGGTTTTGAAGTAAAAACAGTCGGCTTGTGCCGGCTGTTTTTCTTTCAGCTTTCTTTTCATAGTGTTTATTGGCCAGTGTTACTTTGCAAAGATTTTCCACACATCTTTACCTTTGGCGGTTGATTGTCTAGGGAGTGCGTGTTACCTTAAATAAATGATAGGTTCATCTTCGCACTTTACTCATCATACTCAGCTCTCTTTTTTCTACGCTTTTGTAGTGGCCGCTTCAGTGTTGACCTTCTTCATTTTTCAGCCATATATAAGCACCCTCATTGTGGCCGCTTCTATTGCTGTCGCCGCTATGCCTCTCTACTCTTGGCTTCATTTTCGCCTGCGAACGACCTCTAACTGGCCGGCGGCTTTTCTTGCCACTCTTATTCTGCTTTTACTCATTGCGGGCCCAGTTTCGTTCTTTGCGGTCACGGCCGTAGAGGAAGCGCGGGTGGTATATGTGGACGTGCGAGCGGGGGAAGATACTATTCTGGGGCCACTCGCGGGTGGAGTTGAAGAGCTTTTCAAGAAGTTAAACCCGCGGGCCGACTTCGACCTTGAAGCGCTTGTGAGTTCGGGGGCCTCTTGGCTTTTTGAGCATTCAGCTACCATATTTTCCGGAGCCGCCACTATCAGCTTCCACATACTCTTGGCGTTGGTTGCGATATTCTTTGTTTTCCTGCGAGGAACAGCCATGGAAAAAAGCATCCTCGCCCTAAGTCCACTAGATGACTCTTATGACCTTGAAGTGCTCGACAAGCTTCGCCGAGCGGTTATTTCGATAGTGCGCGGAGCCCTCTTAATCGCCTTGATTCAGGGAGTTTTGGCGGGCCTAGGCTTTTTGATTTTTGGTGTGCCTAACCCGGCTTTTTGGGGTAGTATTGCGGTGGTCTCGGCCCTGCTTCCCGGTATTGGCACCGCCCTTGTTCTTGCTCCGGCCATCCTTTACCTGTTCCTTACCGGCTCGGTCGGGGCGGCCGTTGGTCTCCTTGTGTGGGGCGTAATTGTGGTAGGCCTCGTAGACAATATTTTTCTCCCAAGATTATTGAGCCACGGTATCCGCTTACACCCCATGATTCTTCTTTTGGCTGTAATTGGGGGCATAAACTTCTTTGGTCTAAGCGGATTCATTCTCGGGCCGCTCACCGTAAGCCTCCTTGTCGCCCTCTTGGACCTTTACCCCCTCATCACTCGAGGCAAAATGCCGACGCATGCGGCGCATACATAGGCAGACTTCGGTGTCGTTTCAAAAAACAACCCCCCCACCCTTGTAAGAGAGTGGGGGGTGTTCCGTCTCTATTTGTGAAGCCGGTTGTTGGGGCCTGTCGCCAAATATCCATTTCGGCTACTTTTCCCAAAGTGCTACTGCGACTCGGTGAAAAATACTCATGGTAGCCCTGCTACTACTCCGTTTTTTCACCTTCGTCTCGCAAGCACTTTGGAAAAACTAGCTCGAAAGTCTATTCGGCCACAGACCCTCCTGGGCGATCGTGCACACTATGCCAGCCGGCTATTAATAGTTTTAGTCAATAAAAATTATGCCTATAGCAATCTTGATAGTGGCTCTCCTTGGTGGTGGCGGTATGCTTGCCGCTCGCTCTAGTGTACCGGGAGACGTTCTGTATCCCGTGAAAGTTTCAGTAAATGAAAACCTACAAAATGCGGTTGCGGTTTCAGGAGAGTCGCAGGCGCGCGTGGACGCGACTCTTGCGTTACGTCGTCTGGAAGAGGCGGCTACACTGTCTGCGGATGGAAGACTAAGCTCTGAGACCGTGGTCCGACTTGAAGAGAACTTTGAATTACAAGCAAAGCGCGCGGAGGCCCGCATTGAAAAGCTTGCGGAGACTGATGCGCGGGCGGCGGCAGATATCGCCGCAAACTTTGAAGTGGCTTTAGGGGCGCACGAAGCGATACTTGCTAGAGTCATGGCGGATGCTGACATAGAAACAAGTTCAGAAACAAGTACCACTCTGGTCCCCATCTTACTCAAGCTCCGTGAGACACAGGGTCGGGTTGCTGGTTTACGAGCCGCCGCTGACGCTGGGGTTGAGGCACAAGGCGATGCGGATCTTGGGGCTTCTGCCGAAGCGCGCCTAAATGAAGCCAGACTCTCCTTAGAAGCGGCCAAGCGTGCCTCCGCGAGGGCCGGCAGTAGCCTGAAGGCGGGGGCCGAGACACAACTTCAGGCGGCCGCAATCATGCTTGAGCGGGCCGAGGCCGAACTTGAAGCCAAAGCGCATGCCGCCTCTCTTGTCGCCTCGCGCGCGTCCGCGCGTATCTCAGAAAGCGTGGCCACTACCGTCCGGGGGGCAACAAGACTAGACCTTGACCTCTTGTTGCCAGTTTTTGATTTAAGTCTAGGCTCAGAAGTGAATCAAGAAAGCGGAGCGGACACTGAAGGCACTTCTGGTAATGCGGACGAAGCCAACGATGGCCTTAATCTCGAAGTTGGCGGGGGAGTGAATGGCAACGCCGGAGATAGTGGAACGTCGGGAGTGATAGAGGGTTCTGTTAATGCAAATGTGGGAAACGGCCTCCAGCTTGGTCTGTAGAATAAGTATAAAGATAGACCCAACAACCGACCCCAACCGGGTCGGTTGTTGCATTTTGCCAAACTGTGCTACACTGTGATGATTAGTCAATAATTAGTAACCTCTTAGATACTATTATGGTACGAACAGCAAACCCGGCATTGATGAAGCCACTCGAGCTTTCCGCGGAACTGGAAGCGGTGGTGGGTAAGGGTCCGATGGCCCGTGGGGCGGTGGTAAAAGGATTGTGGGCCTATATCAAGAAGCACGACCTGCAGAACCCTCAGAACAAGCGTAATATATTAGCCGACGACCTCTTGCGCCCTATTTTTGGCGGTAAAGACGAGGTGACCATGTTTGAGATGACGAAGCTCGCCTCCGGGCACATGAAGTAGCCCTCACCACTGATGCGGATTCACGCGGATGGTAGGCGGACAGACGAGGATAGGCAAAAAAACGGCGCGAGCCGCTTTTTTGTTTTGCGACTGTAGTCGCAACTACTCACAAAAACGAGTGGTGGCTAACTAGCCTAAAATATCTCGCTCCGTCTTTGCCTGCCTGCGGTAGGTAGGCGAGGTACTCCGAAGCAATCCAGTGCATTACGTGAAGAAACCTAGATTGTTTCGGAGTACCTCGCCACCGCTTATAGCGGGGCCCCTCCAAAGGCGGTGACAAAGACACTTCTCAGTCTTGTGAGGTGTTACCGGCAGTCTTCTTTACTTTTCGCTCGCTTACTGATTGAATCACCGAGGAGGAGTTCCCGAGTGCCCATGGTGGGTGCTCGACGTGCCTTGATGATGGTGGCCAAAGGAGGCCTGGATAATGAACGAGAAAGCGGAGGGGGCGAAGACGGCGAACTGGAGCTGGAAAGACGGCCAGGCCCCTGTGGTGAGGCGGATGCTTGACCTTCCCCATGAGTTTGTGGATTGGCTGGCAACCGATGTGGAGGAGGAGGAGTATATCCGGCGCTACCATCTGCTCTTGCGCGTGGCGCATGGCGAGGTGGTCTCCGAGGGCGAGGCTCTCACCGTACCGGAAATCGGCCAAGGGCTCGAGGCCCTCGCGCGAGCCCTGCCCGTCCCCAATACCGAAAGGGAAACGCGAGACTGGGTGCACAGACTGCATGCCATGACGGAGGAGGTCCGCCGACAGCGGGTGGCAGACGCGAGCCCCGTGGGCTGTCAGATAGCTCGGTACACCAAGCTTTTCGGGGATTTCTGGCGGGCGTTCGCCGGAGAGGACATCAACTTCGTCTCCGAGCTTCCGATTTCGAGCGAAGCCCCACCCGACGGTTTCAACTTGCCCCTCTTCCGCCCACCAGTGGCGGTGAAGCCGGAGACTCTCTGGGAGCGCACCATGCGCATGTGTTTCCCGGCGACGCACTCTTTGGTGGTCCCGCCGGATTTTTCGAAGATTGCCACTGCATATCCCGCTTAGGATCCTCTAGGTGACTGGAGGGCGGTCTGGGTGCGCGATACTCAAGGGGCCGACCCTGTGTGGATGGGCAAGGAGATGACTCGCGAGGTGAACAGCATGAGGAATGGTTTCAGGCGGTTTGAGGATGTCTCGCTCTACCTCATCCACTACGCCTGGTTCTATTGGAGGCATCGCGAGATTCTCCCGTGCCCCTACCTGGATGCCGGAGAAGGAGAGAGAACCTTTACCACCTGTCCGACCCAGACGTTTGCCAGCCGGGGTCGCAGAAACCGCACTACTCTGATTCCTGTGCTTTACACCCAGATGCGCGGTAGGGACGATGAAGCATTTTGGCAGTTTAATCTACCAGAAAGCAATTTCTGCCAGCCCGGTCGGCAGTCCGGGCCCCGCGAGTACGTCTACGCGTAGGCATTGGGTCCCAGTGCCCGGCCCGCTTCCTAAATTGCTAGGCAGGACTGCTCACTTTCTCGCCGCGAGCAGTCCTGCCGGCCGAGGTCGGTTGGGTCGGTCGACGCTGTCGCCGACCATTGCAGGTGGTCAAAATCCCCTGTGTCGAGCACGCTTCACCGCGTGCTTTTCTGATTTCCATCATACTCCCGGCGTTTACAATCCCCAGTCACTAAGTGACTGGGGATTGTAAAACATCTTCTCAACAATTAAGACACCAGATGTCTTGCGACTTTTTTCGAACGGCCTGACTGAAGAAAACGTTTTTGTGAAGCATTTAGTAGTTCATGTTCCAAGTATGATATTATGAGGTAATGAAGCTTGCGCGCGTCATTGTTACCTTGCTGGTGGTGTTTATTGTCCTCCTCCTCGCCACATTTAGCAGTCAGTCGGCGACAGTCATACTTCCGCCATCTGATCCTGCCTCTCTGGTCGGAGAGACAGCTACCGCCATGTTCGCGGGCGGGTGCTTCTGGTGCGTAGAGGCAGACCTTGAGAAGGTGCCTGGGGTTGTCTCGGTCGTCTCGGGCTATGCCGGTGGTACATCTGCTAATCCCACCTATGCCGACTACGCCGGTGCCGGCCACCGCGAGGTTGTGCTCGTCACTTACGACCCCGCGGTGGTCTCTTATGCTAACCTGGCCGAGTGGGTCATAAAGCACAGCGACCCCACTGATGCCGAGGGCTCCTTTTATGATAGGGGAGCGGAGTACGCTCCAGCTCTTTACTACAAGAGCGACGATGAGCGCAGAGAAGCGGAGCGTCTAGTAGCCGCGATTGACACTCTCGGGGTTTACGACAAACTCATTGCAATCGCTATATCGCCGCGACCGCAATTTTGGCCGGCGGAGGATTATCACCAAGACTACTACCGCAAAAACTCGATAAAGTACTCCTACTACCGCAATGGGTCGGGTCGAGACGCCTTTATTGAGCGTCACTGGGGCGCGCAAGCGGGGAAGTTTACGGTGAGTGTTGCGCCCGAGGCAACGTCACCATGGGCAAGCTTTGTAAGGCCGAGCGAGACTGAATTGCGCGCACAGCTTACCCCATTACAGTATCGTGTGACGCAAGAATATGATACCGAGCCGCCTTTTGATAATGCCTACGACACCAACAAAGCGGAGGGGATTTATGTTGATGTCGTCTCGGGTGAGCCGCTCTTTTCATCACGCGACAAGTACGACTCTGGAACAGGTTGGCCATCCTTCACGCGCCCGATTACCCCGGAGGCGGTAGTATTAAAGCCAGATCGCTATCTAATCTTTGTCCGCACAGAAGTGCGCTCGCGCTACGCCGATTCGCATCTCGGACACGTTTTTGAGGACGGCCCCACGGACTCAGCTTTAGTCCAATCAGGCTATGCCGCCGGCCTCCGCTACTGCATGAACTCCGCCGCCTTGCAATTTGTGCCACTCGCCGACATGGCCACTGAAGGCTACGCCGACTATATACGTTTCGTTACTACAAACTAAAAACTGTAAACTAAAAACTTAAAACTTAAAACTGAACCATGCATAAACTAAAAGAAGTCCTCTCCTTCTCCTGGGCCCCCGTGGTGCTCGCCTCGCTTTGTTGTCTCTCACCCGTCATTTTCGTTCTGCTCGGCGTTTCCACCATCTCTTTTGCCGGGTCGCTCGCCGATACGCTCTATGGCGATTACAAGTGGCTCTTCCGCACAATCGGCCTCCTCGCTCTCCTTGCCTCGTTTGTTGTTTACCTACGGCGGGCTAAGGGTATTTGCACCATCGATGAGGCGAAAAAGCGCCGTAACGAGATTTTAAACTACCTCCTACTTTCTCTCATTGTCGGCATCGTCGGCTATTTCTTCTTCCTATACGTGGTGGTCGAGTACATCGGTATCGGCCTCGGCATCTGGGGATAGTGAATTAACCACTAGCAACTTAGTTCAATCCCCAGTCACCAAGTGACTGGGGATTGAACGTTGGGCACCAGTGTTTTAGCGGTCGGTGGTATATTGCTAAGTTTGACAAGCAAACAAAAGGAACGCCGACCCTTGTGGGGTCGGCTGGAGGTGAGGCTAATACTGGCGCTGTTGCCGCGCTGGGAAATATCAAACTGGCGTTTCCGTTTGGTCATGCTCCATGGCGGGGAGGAGG
>Ga0210019_1001256_pt1 | contig 27911 bp, 12 predicted proteins | sample CryGeyCG2114_020_2_FD_183969 | JGI IMG/M metagenome (GOLD analysis project Ga0210019, IMG submission 183969) | Groundwater microbial communities from aquifer - Crystal Geyser CG11_big_fil_rev_8/21/14_0.20 (SPAdes) (version 2) | ecosystem: Environmental > Aquatic > Deep subsurface > Groundwater ...
ACTAATATAACTAAATTTGCCCTTTCTGACTCACTTGATCTGGCATCCAAATGGAATAGCGCCCCATTCAACACCTCAGATTATCCTTCTGGGAGATATCGTGTCTTTTCTTTCCTGCATGATAATCAGACAAGGAACTTAAGGAACGAAGATGGCAGCTACATCTATGCATATGATGAATTCGATATTCAAACTGACCTTGGACTTCCCGTGATCAATTCGATAGTCTTCACGACACCGATCGGATATGGACAATCAGCAGATATCCTCGTGAATGCATCTGACAACACCGCTATCGACGGTGCATGGATCAATATCACACAGCCGGACGGCACGAGCCTATTCGAATATATGTATAATATCTCGAATGGCACATACCTGTTCAATTACAGCGATTATTTCCAACATGGATCATATCCGTTTGTCGTCTATGTTAACGACACAGGTGGCAACAATATCTCTGGTACTGATACATTCACATTAGCTGCATCGGTGGTTGTGAATATCTCAACTCCGCAATCAGTGTATTATGAAAATGATATGGTACGTCTTTCTGGTGGATACTGGTGGGATGACAGATGGAGCTATCGGGTGAATGTGACTGTCGATACTGGCTATGCGCCAAGATCTGGAAATACCCTGATGAAACAGCTCATCAATTTTACTGCACATCTTGCATCCTTTGGCGTGACATCATACACTTTCGATAACAGCAGTGTACGGGTAACTGAATCTGACGGGACGCAAGTGCCGAGCGATTTTGTAAGATTGCTTGGCACTGGTGAAGGCATGGTGCGATGGAAGCTTGGAAATTCAGCCGCACTTCTGTCAAAAGAGACTAGTTATACCTACTATGTCTACTTCGATGTACTTGAGAATGGAAAAAAGCCCTTCTACAACGCTACTATGCCAAAAGAGTTCATTATCTGTCCATCTCTTTATAGCGCCCCATATTCTTATGCATGGAGCAATTATGATGGAACTTTCACTTCTTTTAAGAACACAAGCGAAGGAGAGCAATATTCAAGGCATGGTCTTGTCGCAGATCTTGATAATGACGGAGACTTTGATATGGCATATTCAATGACGCAAGGGACTGCTGCATATCGTGTATATAAGAACACAAATGATAATATCTGGAACATGGTATATAGTGGCGAGACATATAATGCCATGGATGCGAATTGGGGTGGGATGTGTCAAGGTGATTTTGATGAAGACGGTTATATTGATATCATTGGCATGGGTGATAATGGGGATCCATATCTATTGACAAACAACGGCGATGCGACATTTATCCAGTCTGCAGCGATAGCTGATCCTACTGCTGTCGCGGCAGGAGTGCCTTCTTGCGGTGACTTTGATGGTGACAATAACCTTGATTTTGTCACAGGCAGTAGAGGGACGGCTATGTATCTTTATTTGGGAGATGGCGCAGGGAACTTCATATATAATGGGGCGATCGCAGATTCACTTGCGTTGACTATGGATCCTCTTGGTCACTGGTCACTTGATTTTGATAGCGACGGAGATCTTGATATGCTCGCACTTGATTGGAACAATCTTGTTTATTTCTTCGAGAATGATGGCGCTGGAAACTTTCAGAACGGAGTGAGCATAGCGAACCTAGCTGGTGCGAATCGTGGCGGCGGTTCAGCATGGGATTTCAATAACGATGGCAATCTTGATCTTACCAGGGGAGATTACACAACCACCAATCCAAATACTGCACGTATCCACTGGGGCACTGGGAATCCTTCAAATCCATTTGGCACGATACAGACTATAGGAAACATAGATGTCGGGACATATCAGATGTCTTGCTATGGTCCTGAACATTATCGGCATATTATAATCACTGAAGGACATGCACAGCATGTACGTGATTCTGGGATGCCTGCATCGATCGCGAACAACACTGGTTCGACAGACAATAGAATGTCGATCATCATGAAGATAGGACAGAATGAGACAACAAATTTCAGCTATGCCAGGACTGTTGAGGTCTCGACAGGTGCTGGCGCTGCCGGCGCGGTCACGAACACATATTCGGATGATGCAGCATATTATTCTTTGTCAGAGACAGGTGATCCTGGAGATATCGATCTTGAATTCAATTTCACGCATGATGCTCGACCTGGTGACATCATCGAATATATAAAAGTAGAATTCAATGGCCGATTTGAAGATGCCGAGGACGAGAGTCTAAGGCTGTGGTTATATGATTTTATCTCGCTTGATTACGATGCGCTTCCAAATGATATCTCAAGAAGTTTCGTCGACCAGGACACAGACAACATAATATATTACAGTGATGCAGTGCTTGAGAATTACATAGATGGCGCGACATCGACGCTTATACTAAGGGTGACAGATGTCGATGATGGCAACGATGATGATGGCACTTTGTATGTAGATTATCTGAATGTCACTGTAAAATACTATGATCGATTCAACATCACAGTCAATGAGACACCAATAGCATCACGAGAAGTGAACGCATCAAATACATTCGATATAGCTAATCTATGGAATTATATCTATGATCAATGGAACACGACAGATTCATTTGATGCAAATTATTGCATCGCGGTCAGTTTTGTATCACCGAACGGGACTTCTCTTGAGAATGACGATGGGACATATATCAGAAACTTGGCGAAGTTCACATTGACTTCTGATTGGCTCGGGCCGGTCATCAATGATGTCTCCTTCTCACCGTCACTGACTGGATATGGGGATGATATATCTGTCAGTATGAATGTGACTGATCAGACAGATGTCGATTCAGTATGGCTCAATATAACTTTGCCAAATGGTTCTCAGGAAATTGTCGGCGCTCTCGTAGAGAATTATTATCGCTTTGAGAATCATATCCAATATTTCTATAATGGGACATTCAATAATACATGGCAGAAAGGCATGTATAACCTATCTATATTTGCGAATGATACGATTGGTTATCAAGTCAACACCACAAAATACCAATTCCAGATAAAGGCGAATGTCTCGCTCAGCATCAATACGAGTCAGGTCGAGTATCCACCAAACACAAATGTCACTCTTGAATATGGATCACGATCAAGGATAAATGACATCGGTCTGACAAATATGTCTTATCATCTATTCATGTATATCCTGAACGGCACAGGTGATTTGATAAACACAACAATCAATGAGACTATGAAACGGACCATCGATTCAGGTTCATATATCAGTGTCGCAGATATATATAATCCGTCATGTTTCAATACAAAAGATTATCCTGATGGGAACTACAGCCTTCATATCGAGCTTAGGGCGTTGAACGCATCTGTTCTTGAGAATGATATAGTGCCTGTTGTATTGATGCAGAATTCAACTAACTTCACGATCAAGATAGATACCACACCGCCTGCGATAAGTGATATTGTCTTCACACCATCGTTCCAGGGGTATGGAGAGAACGTCTCTATAGAATTCAATGTGACTGACAACGGTGCAGTCGATAAAGTATTCATGAATATAACACCTATGAATGCTCCGGGATATTCTTATCAACAGATGATGACGCCCGCGTTCAATAGCACATATCAGTTTGAATATAATGATACTTGGTTCTATGGTTATTATAACGTGACCATCATAGCGAATGATACTGTCTCAAACAATGCCACGAGAAATATGTCATTTAAAGTGGCTGTCAACACCACACGTAATATATCTACTTTTGAAGATAGTTATCTTCCAAATGAAATCGCTGAGCTCACCTTGCCATACGCCTGGTGGAACACTAGCTGGAGTTATAGAGTGCCTGTGAAAGTCAATCTGACCTCTTTTGAGAGGCATGACGAGGCCATCATAATCCGGTTGAATTTCACAGAGATAATCTCACAGCGTTTTGGTATAACTGCTCAATTCGATATAAATTCATTAAGAGTAGTCGAACATATGCAGAATGGGACGATGCTTGTATGGAACAGTTCTAAAAGCGGAAGCAGCAGATATATTGTCAGATATGATTATTGGAATGAATCCGGATTCGATACATCAAACAATGCTGCTGTACGTATGCGTTGGTTCATGAACGGTACGACTCCTGCGAACACTGAACGGATCTACATGGTCTATTTTGATATAGTAGAAGCCGGGACAAAGACAAGTCCAAATTATGTTTCTGTTCTGCCTAAACCATTCTTAGTGGTCGGAAACACCAATGATGCTCTTTATTACATCAATATTACTGGGACACGGACATTTAAAACACCAGGCCTGACAGGTGGCGATAGAGGGGGGAATATGCGTGGCACAGCGATATTTGATGTAGATGAAGATGGTGATTTTGATATCATCCATGCCACTGATGGTGATGTATTATTGCTGAATCAGACATCTCCATTCATCTTCACTGATATCCTGACACCTGTCTCTCAATCACCACCTCCGCCCTTTGAGACATTGAGCATGGGTCTTGCGTGGGGAGACTTCAATTTTGATGGGCATGTCGATTTTGTCGGTTCAGGCAATAATCTTGGAGCTGACGAAAATGATTTCTGGGTCTTCTGGGGAGATGGCCATGGAGGTTTCACAAACGAATCGCTTGTCTATCCAAACCCGACAGGAAGCATATATCTCAGAGGAAAAGATGTCGAAGATTTCAACAATGATCAAATGCTTGATTTCGCTACTTCTGATAGTGGCGGACGTGTCTCTATATATTATAATGATGGCGATGGCACTTTCACTTCTGCTTACAATGTCTTCCAGTATGCAGGAGATGCATATTGCCTTGCCGCAGGAGATTTCGACAATGATGATAATGCAGATATAATCATCGGTTCTAGCCAGGCGAACCCAAGTCATATCGCGATATATTTCGGTGATGGTACTGGATCATTCTCCGGACCAACTGATATTGTCAGCAATCCAGCATTGCAATACTTCGGCTGCGATGCATATGATCTTGATAATGATGGTAATCTTGATTTCATTTTCTCTAACACGACAGACGATGACATATTTATCATGTATGGCAAAGGCGATGGAACATTTGAATCGACGGTCTTATTGTATGATCAGACAGTAAGCAATGATCCTTTTGATCTATCTGCTCCGAATCATTTCATGCCACAGCATGTCGTTGTCTCGGCAGGAGAGATAAAAGCTTACACAGACAGGCCATCTATGATCTTGAATGATGGATCAACTACATTCAATTCTTATCTCCTGATCCGCATCTTCAATAAGACTGGAGCCGTTGTTAATGTGTCTGTGAATGAGACGATCCCAAGGCAGAGGATGACTGATCAACTCATCAATCTAAGACAGCCATTTTTCACTGCAGGGAACTGGAATACTTCGACATATGCTTATGGCAATTACACTGTACAAGCAGACTTATTGAACAAATATGGTGACGTGCTCCAGAATGACGATGGAAGTTACATAAATACATCTTATACTTTCTATGTCGGTCCTGATTCAACACCTCCGAATATCACTACATTATCTTTGACACCTGAGCAGGCTGGATATGGACAAGATATCAATTTCACGATATATCTGTCGATAGCTGACACTGATTCGGATGTCGCTGTGATAAATATTACCTATCCAAACAATGGTTCGATAACCACGATACAGACGAACAAGATCGGGACTTTCTCATATACCGCATTGTTCAACCAGACATGGAAACTGGGACAATACAATTGCACAGTATATGTCAACGATTCATCTGGAAATATGGCTTCGCAGAATGTCTCATTTGTCATAAATTCGACTATGCAATTGTCCGCAGCAACTGAGAAGATAAATTATCTAAGGAACAAGACCGTGAAATTGACATCACCATTCAGGTATTGGAACACTTCATTCAAATATCGCTTTTTGGTGGAGATCGCCCCTAAAGATTATCCAAGAAGGAACATGATTGTCAGTGAACAATTCAATCTATCTGGTAAATTGATGGATGATATCAATCTGTCCAGGACAATCGATGATAATTCTATCCGTGTTGTTGAATATTATGCGAATGGAAGCATGAAAGTCTTCAATAAATCGGCAGGTGGCGACAACCGTTATGCGATCTCGTATCAGTTTGTCAAGAATGAAAGCTTCGATGCAAGCCTTAATGCGCTTGGAAAACTGACATTCAATGCATGGAATATCACCGCTGCGAATGAACTCAGATATTTCATGGTATATTTCGATGATACAGTCAATGACACAAAGAGCGCATTCGCATACAATAGCTATGTGCGGCTTCCAAATACCTGTAAGGACCGTTACGTCGCACTGGGAGATGTCGGGGGCAACTTAAGTTATATAGCAGCCCTTGATAATGGCGCATTTGAGAATGGTTCATCAATATATGATATAAATGACACGGCTGTTGATGACAGGACATGGGGTGTCGGGATAGCTGATTTCAATGAAGATGGCTGGTGCGATATTGTGACTGGTGACGGAAATAATCAATATCTCTTATATTTTATAGAAAAATTAGGTGCAGGAAATAATTTTGCAGCACCTGTTCCTGTTGGCAGTTTCACTGCAGCCGGTGGATATATCATGGATATGGCTATAGGTGATTTCAATAACGATAATCATATGGATTTTGTCTTCAGCGGAAACAACAATGATTATGAAATTGCTAAAGGGATCGGTGATGGTGATTTCAATATTGTCGTCATAGACGGTTCAGGTCCTGCAAATGGTCGCGGCAAGGATTCAGGTGATTTCAATGAGGATGGATGCCTAGATTTCCTATCTACAACCAGCGGCACAACTGATATATATCTATGGAAAGGCGACTGCGCAGGCGGCTTCACAAAGACGAATGTGAGCAACACAAGGGGTGCAAACACTTATGGTCTTGCTGCAGGTGATTTCAATCTGGATGGCCATATCGATTTTGTAGTAGACAATGTCCGGACATCTGAATGGTATTTGCATACTGGTAATGGTGATGGAACATTCAGCAAAGGAACGATGATCGCGGATTGGTCCGTGAATGATTACAATCCCATGGACGCATTCGATTTTGATGGCGATGGCGATCTTGATATGGTCTTTGTCGATTATGATTCTGAACAGTTATGGTATTCAAGCGGTGATGGAGCAGGTGGTTTCAGCACACCTGTGCAGCAGTTCCAATCAATTGGAGGCAACGCTATGATGGGTGTCGCCGCCCCATATGAATATGTCGCTGAAGATAATCTCACGATCAGAAGTATCGAGAGAGTAGCTGAGAATGATACTTTGTCATTGGGGACTAATATTGGGGATTACACCATGAAGAGCTTCACAATCATGGAGATATTCTACTATAATTATTCGACAGCTAAATATGAATACATCCAGACAATTGTCAATGACACAAATTCGACTGGTAGTGTAAGGAGCATCATTCCTGGTGGTCAGTATAATCTTCGTAGGATATTTGATGATGCGGGGAATTGGTACACAGATAGTCAACGCATCGGTCGATATAAAATTGCAATCAATCTGACTGATTCATATGGGAATGTGCTGTCTAATCACGATGGGACAATGATGAGCACTGATTGTTTCTTCAATATTACCTTTGATCTTGGAAAACCATCAATAACCAGATTTGATATAATACCTAATTCGACTGGACATGGCTATGTGGTATCTATGACACTCACAGCGATCGATCCAGAAGAATCAGCGATCGTGGATGTATATGCAAATATCACTCCTGATGCAGGGGGATCTTCGATATTCTCTTTCACTGAACTGACCCAGACAGATTTCTATCTGGATTTCAACGATGATTATCGTGTTGGTAGATATAATATCAGTGTCTTTGTGAATGATTCTGCCGGAAATGTCGCCAATATCAATGGTTCTTTCAATGTGGTCGCGAACACAACTGTCAATGTGGTCACATTGAAGGATTCATATTATGGTGATGAAATAATCGATCTTACTTTCGCAGTGCCATGGTATAACTCATCATTCAGATATCGGGCACAGATTGATGTCAATACTGGTTATGCTCCAAGACAGAAAACTACAACAGTGAAACATCTTATAAATTTCACCACTCTTCTGAAATCATACGGCATCGCTGACTTTGTCGATGAAGATTCGATCCGTGTCACGGATAATGCTGGAAACCTACTTGACTATGAAGTCGCAAAATGGTGGACAACTGATGGTGACGCGCACGGCAGCGGCATGGTCAGGTGGAGACTCGGGCAAGGCATCGGTCTTTTGTCAAAAGAGACGACGTATACTTATTTTGTCTATTTTGATACGGTGAATAGTTCAAAAGTGGCTGGACCAGTCAGCAAACTGCCACGTGAATTTGTGATATGCACCGGCGCTGCCGGAGCGGCTGCGCAGCAGGATTATCATTATGCATTCAGCATGATGAATGGTTCAGTATGGGACGGGACAACCCTCAATGCTTTCAAGGCTGTGGAAGGACTTGGTTTCTTCCCAAGACGTGTCGATATCGCAGATTTTGATGCTGATGGAGATTATGATTTTTTCCTTGAGGATTATGCCGTCGGTGAATACAAATATTATCAGAATCTCAACGATAATGGGACCAATTGGTCTATCGCAAGCGCGGTGAGCATCAATTATGATCCGACAGACTGGTCTGGTATGTGCCATGGCGATTTCGATGAGGATGGTGATCTTGATCTGATTGTTCTTGACGGCAACAATCCAGAGCTGTTAGTGAATACTGGTAATGGGGCATTTGATGATACTGGGAATTTGCCAGTGAACGAAGCTGGGGCATCTAATCCGAGACAAGTCGCGTGCGGTGATTTCAATGGAGATGAAGATTTTGATTTTGTCGCGCTCACTGTGAATAGCGAAATGAAGATATATTATGGAAATGGAGATGGATCATTTGAAGATGGTGTGCAGTTGAATAGTTATATCGATGATTGTCATGCTCTATTTGTAATCGATGTAGATGATGATGGCGATCTTGATCTCATAAGCCAAGTCGATTCGGCGAATGCTGATGAAGTGCAATTATATAAGAATACTAAAGGTGTATTCGCTCGTACTGATCTCACTGATCTCGGGACTAACCTGATAAGAGACCAATGGGGAGATGGTTCTGTATGGGATCTTAATAATGATGGGTACCTCGATATAATGAGAGGAGACTATACAAATGGGGCCACTTATTTCTGGGTGCATTGGGGCAGTGCGGGGAACACAAGTCCAAACTATGGATTCTCTGCGCCAAATAGAATGAGCACAGCGATGGACAATTATCATATGGATTGTTCTGGTCCGGAGTATTCCAATGATCTTGATATCGCGTTCAACAGTGTCGATGAGTATGATATTGTCTTTGGGACATCGAATTTAGATGTCTCAAAGATCACAGATGTCGGCAAGACCTCGATGAAACCATATCTCAACATGAGCATCGATCATTGGAATGGTACAGGGTGGTATTCAATCTTTAATCCAGTGAACAGCAGCCAGCGGACGCTTGCCTCTGGTGGTTTTATCAATCTCAGAAGCATATGGAAAGGAATCGGTTCATTCAATACATCAAATATAACAAATGGTACATATAGATTCAATGTAGAGCTTAGAAATCCGACATATTCGTATCTTCTGGAAAACCAGAACGGTACGACGATGAATTATTCATATGGATTCATGATTCTCTATGATGCAGAACCGCCAAAATATTATGATGTCTATCAATATCCGACTCCAAAAGTATATCGTGGTGAATATCTGACATTATATTCAAGATGGGAAGACAACTTCTATCTCTATCGCGCGGTTCTTGCTGTGAATCAGACGGCATTCAACAAGACTAATCTTACGAATAACACCTTATCATCTCCGATTGCGATGAGCGGAAACAGTTCTGTGTCTAATTTCACGATGCTTGTCAATCAGACATTCATCCCCGGGACAATGGGTTGGAAAATATATGGCGAAGATAGATACAGGAACATAAATATCACACCGAAGATGAGTGTCGAGATATGGACTTGGGTGAGTTTAAACCAATCTAATCTCACACCAGATGCATTGTATACTGGTGATTATGCTTCCATGAAATGCCAAGTCATAGATGATACTTATTCAATTCCTGTCACAGGAGTCTTAGTCAATATATCCGGAGAGCTTCCTGATCAGTATGGGTATGCTTATACAAATGAATCTGGGTGGGCTGAAGTATCATTCCAGGATAATATCGAAGGATTAGAAGATATCTATTGCAAAGTCTATAATCAGAAATATTTCAACGTAACAGGAGTCACGTCGATGAACCGGACGCTCAATACAAGCGTATCATTTGTCAAGCTGAAAGTCTGGGATACAAGTGATATCAAAGTGGTGTATGAAGATACGCCGATGTTCATATATGCGAATTATACTGATCAATACAAAGCAAGCCCGACAGGCGCGGCATGTAATATCCTGATTTATGAGAATGGTTCTACAGTCAATATGACCATGAACACATCGACGAATAATGTGACGCATTATTATAATTATACTTTTGGTACCGCAGGCGTGAAACTATTCAACATAAGTTGTGATTCCGATAAGTATCTTACAAGCAAGAACAGCTCTTTTGCGATCATAAATGATTCACGAGGTCCTCATATAACCTTGAGATTGCCATTGAATAATTCTGTATTCTCACCTGGGAATATATTCTTTGAATACAATGTGACTGATGATACTGGTGTGATGAATTGCTCGCTTGTGATCAATGATGTGATCAATATCACGAACACATCGATAAACATGAGCAAGCCGCTCAATTTCACTTTGGATTTAAATGTAAATGGGCAATACAATTGGTCGATAAATTGTACTGATAAATCTCCTTTGCATAACCACAATAGAAGCAATCTTTTCAATATCACAATAGGCGGGCCTGAATATAATATCAGTCTTATAGAATATAGTGATTCTGTTTTTGTGAATGATACAAATCGGAGGTTTGTGATCAATGTGACTAATATTGGTGATCTTCCAGGATATAATATTAGCTTCAATTTCACAATACCTTCTGACTGGGTGCATGTCAATACATCAAATTACAGCTTAAATATCCTTGATGCTGGAGATCATGTCGAATATGCCTGGCTTGTCAATATCAATGCGACTGCCCAGATCGGACGAAAAGAGATTAATTTCTCTGTCGCTTCTCGTGCGAACAGCGCGATCCGATTCCTAAATGTCACTGTGCTATCCAAAGCGAAGATATATAGGATGCAGCCAAACCCTGTCGACAATGATAATGAGATGAAAGTCGCGTTCACAGTCTATAATCCGAACATGAACACTAGTTTCTATATCGAGAATGTATCTGATATCTGGTCTGCCGATGGGATCATCGGAAACATCGGGACAATCACTGAATGTTATCCAAATTGTATCGCGTCTGATGCAGCAGATTCTATAAACTTCAGCGGAAGCCATCTGATTACACCAAATAATTTCACGACATTCTATTATATGGCCGATGTTCAGGGTATTGCCGGTGGTTCTAGCGCGACTGCGCTCACTAAGATAAATGTGAGTAGTCAGACAAGTCAGGGAGTCACTTTCGAAGCATCATCTGCCACCGCCTTTGTCAGACTTTCGCTTGATGAAGGGAACAGATATAATTTCAGCTATCATGACCTCAATGACACATATGATTTCATGGTCATAGTAGAAGAGACTGCCGATGATGGAGCCACCGGACTTTCGGCAGGACAGATAGTGAATATCACTTTGCCATCTGATTGGTTCTATATATCAACCGAACATCCAAATGTTACCGTCAATGGTAATTATGTTGAATACGAAATACAGCAGGATATAATCCGTGGGACTTCGCATCCGAACGAGACATTCTTCTTCAGCGCGACTGCGCCTGACACTAATAATATGAGTCTGTTTGTTACTGAGATAACTGGTACTGATACTGCCGCGCAGGTACATGATGATCTCTTCGAGATGGTATTGACAACTACTCCTGTCGGTCCGAAGATCAGGGCGGATGATACTGAATACATGCAGGGAGAGATTATAAATCTCACTGGATATAACTGGGATGCAGCCGCGGATATCTCTATAAATATCACACTGTCAAATGGTTCAATGATAAATTTCACGACGGCTGCAGATGTCAATGGAAGATTCAAGACAAATTATACATTGCATCTTAATGCGTCCCTTGGCAGCACAAACATCTTGGCATATGATTTAGTCGATCCAATCCAGAACTGGACATTGAATGTCACCATCGTAGACAGGGTCGCGACACTACAGGAGAATGGGAAATTCTTCTCGCCGAATGATACTGTATCTGTCATAGGATATAATTATCGGCCATATGAGAATGTGACTGTCGGATTCTATCTTGAAGATGGTACGCCGATGCAGTATCGTAATGCGAGCACAGATCATGTGGGAAGAATGGTGGAGACTTTCATAGTGCCGTATAATCCTTCGAACCAGACATACAGGATCACCGCGACTGACAACAATAATCCTGAACTGAATAGCACGATCTATTTCCGGGCAGGATATGTAGTATCAGAAACAAGCGATCTTGCTCAGTATTATGATTCAGCCGAAGATGTATCTGGTAATTGCACTGACGACATCGCGACAGCAGGAGATTCATTGTTCTGTCAGCAGGGTGACTGGAAGCATCTTGAATCAGGGCCAGGCAAGTATTCCTTTGTCAATATGACTTGGAACAATTTCACACAGAACAAACCGAACGCTAACTTGACATTCGAGAATGTGTCGGTGCATTTTGATTGGTTTGTCCCAATGAGAACAAAAGGGACTATCGCATATGCTAGAGTCGATCTCCTGAATGAATCGAATTCACAATTCATAAACGGCACATGCATATTCAATCAGACAGTCCGTGAGAATTATGAACCACAATATTATGATTGTGACCTCACCGGATACTTAAATGAGAGTGCTTCAGATAATGTGACATTGAGGATTTTCTTTACTGATCCTCCAAGTTCAAAATACAATTACCTAGATTTCGTGAGGCTTGATGCTTTGTATCATTCCGAGCCGAAGATGATGATCAGCAGGATCAAGTATAGGCAGGGAGATATCGTCCATATAAACGGAACGAGTTTTGGACGTTTCGCGAACATCACTGTCAACATAACGAACACAACCGGCCAGAATCCTCCTGGCGGCCTTTTCTATCTGAATGCGACAGGAGAGGGTGATTTTAACACCACATTCAATCTTTCGTTCGCAGCAGACATGGGATTATACAATGTCAGTCTGTATGAGAACTGGGCACCGACCATCGAGCGACATGGGAATTTCACTGTATGGGACAGGATAGCGTCATTGTTCACAGACAGGCTTTATCATAATTCATCGTATTATGTCGGGCCTGTGGACAATGTATCTATGTGGGGTGAATATTATACCCCGGATGAGAATGTGACATTGCTCATGTATCATGCGAATGGTACATTGATGAAAGGTTTCCCGATGAATGTGTCGACAGATGCCAGTGGCATGATAAATTATACAATAAACACAGAGAATGCGACTGGTATAGGTTGGTACACATTGAACGCGACAGACAACACAGATAACACACTGAGCGCTGTAAAAAAAATCTATTTCGCGATCGCAAGGACAATGGATGCTGCTGTCGCATATTTCGCAGATGAAGAAGATCCTGCGTCAGGCGATTGTACGACAAGCCTTAACGGAAGCGATCTTGTTTTCTGTCAGGATGCTGATCCATACAAGCTGGAATCGACAGTTGCAGGAGCAGATTCGCGTGTGAACATGACATTCACGTATACTGATTCGCCGTATGCATCGTTTAATATGACAAACCTGTCCATGCATTTCGAATGGTATTCGCCGATCACAGACGAAGCAAAAGAGGTGGAAGTGCATGTGGACACGATGGACATGTCTGCTGTGTTCGAGAACAATATATGCAATTATACACAAGATGTGAGGGACTTTGATCGATCCCAGATATATGATTGCAACCTGTTCGGTATATTCAATGATACGGATATCACTGAGAATATAACCACAAGGCTGAACTTCACAAGCACAGAAGCATCGCATGCATCTCATTATCTGGACTATGCGTCGATCGAGATGGTGTATCGGGATAAAGGCACTCTGCGTCTTAATGATTCATCTGATCCACCGCAGAATCTCACTGTGATGTTATATGCTCAATCTAATTTCACGGCGCAGTATCAGACATTCCAGGGTGTCGACCTTCAATATGGAAACTGCAGCATATCGTTTAGTGACAATTATTCTTTGGTCTATAATATGACCTGGGATGCTGTGAACAGTGTCTTCACTTATAATAGATCATTTGATTCTGGCGGCGATTTCGTATGGAATGTCACATGCGGCGCACAGTATTATCCTTTGATATCGGCTTCGAATAATATCACTGTATATGCATATCACAATCTAAGCATAGAAAAGGTGATAGATATTGTCGCAGATGACAGATATAACATCAGTTATTATGTATGGAATTTCGCGGCATTCAAAGAGAAGAATCTGAAAGTATATGACTTGCTCCCTGCTGAATTTGTGACGGATTATGGCAGCATGGCTCCGAATCAAAGCATATATTTCAGCGGTTTTTACACAGGGAACGCTTCTGTATGGGACGTAGATGTACTCGCAGAGAGCGGTTATAGCTTCAATTATTACCTCAATGGTACGGGAGATCACAGCACATCGTTCCTGTATCTCATGGCGCTCGACCCTATATTGCAACCCAGCACAGGGTAGTGTTTTTTGGTAGCGGCTGTCCGTCTACTACCCGGACGGGCAGCTCGCCCTACCTTCTTTTTTCTTTATAAACTCTTTTTAAATGCTTTCATAATATTTATATAGTATCTAGTTGATAATAACAGATATGGGGTGCAGTTTCAAAAGAGGTAATGTCGGTCTAGGACTTCTCATAGCTCTTATCGCTTTCATGATAGTCTCTGCTATAGCAGGAGGAGCCATAATGCTCTCAACTGGGACTTTAAGGACTGCTGCATTCATCAATCTGAAGGATTCAAGAGATAAGATGACTAATTATGCACAAGTCCTTCTTGTCGAAGCTGAAGATGGTAGAGAAGATACCCTGAATCGTTTCGAAATCCATGTCCGAATGCCGCCTCAATCAAACACGATCAACCTCAATAAGACACTCATAATCTTCAAGAACAGGAATGCGTCTGCGTTCCTGACTTTCAATCCTGCATATGAATCTGCTAACTGTTCAGTCCGTGGTCCAAACGGGTATATGACTTTCAGGACTGAGAATTACGGTAGTGCGATAGTCTGGAACGACACGATAGTCAAGACTGGTCTGCCAAGCACCACCATCAGCGCGAACTTTGCGACAAGCGATCTGACATCCGATCTGGATGGCGACGGCACGATCGATCGTGTTTTTGTCTGTTGCGGTGCTCTCTGCTCAGATGTCGATGATTCTACACAAAGCTTCATAAGGTTCAATCTGAGCAGCGTTGGATCAGCCTATGTCCCATTGCTCCAGCCTGATGGAAGCCCGGTCACCGACCTATGTTCTTCTGCTGGATTGAGTATAGGCAATAATATGACTCCTATTAGAGTCGGGGATACTACTTATGGGTATTTTTCAGCCACAACAACGACTGCCGCAATCGCGACAGTAGATGCGGGAGGTGGTGGGACAGGTCTTGCATATGTCTATATGCCAGTCAGTGTCCTTGATCTGAATCGTGACGGACAGAATGATTATCTTTATCTAAACCTTACACATGTCGCTGTGCGGCTCAGTGATGGACGGACCGGTGACATCCCATTGAATGGTTATGCTGATTGGACTGATCCAACGACAGCTATCAATGTCGATCAGGATCTCAGTATAGGTGGTGAATACATGGGCCATATCACGATGGCTGGGGTTGTCGCGACCAATGATGTGTTTCCTGCAAATGGCATATTCAGATTCACGCCAACGAAAGAATATAGGGGATGGTATGCAGTCGAGCCTCTTGTCGAAGGCGCTGATTATCAGACAAATCATCTATCTGCTGGTGATGTCATCAAATTCTGCTTTGAATCGCCTGCGCCTATCGAGCCTAGTGACTCGATAAACATCGGATTTGTATCTAGTACGCAGGAGTATTATGTCTCGCTTGGGATAGATGTCTTTCCGTTTGAATCCATGAAAAGAGTGGGCCTTTATCCTTGATGCTTGCATTCACCCAAGAATAATATGTTGATTTTGGTATTATCAGTACCATACTTCTTTTATCCCAAGAAAGTAGCCAATCACATTCGCAAGGAAATGGACCGCCAGGTTCACGATCATCAGGGTGATGATGATCTCTTTGCCCGGGATGTACATGACAAAGCCAAAAAGCAGGCCAAAGACCGTGAAATCAAGTTGGTCAAATGGGAAAAAAGGCCTTCCTGGCTTGATGTCAAGCTGTCTCTTTGCGAGGCTTTCTATCATGTCTCCGATGAGCGCGCCGCTTGACAGCAGCAGTCCCCAGAAGAAAAGATTCATGTTCGAATAATCTAATATCGATATCGATGAAAAGAAACTGAATCTGATAAGATATCTCTGGAGATATGCGAATGCGATCCCAATCGCTACACCAGAGAAAACACCTCTCCAGGTCTTGTTTTTTCCAAGAAGCGACCTGTTTCGCAGTTTGTATCCATTGTCGACAGGTTTTTTCAGAAAATCAAGCCATTTAATCTTCGCTGCGAACACAGGTGCCATGTTGGCGAAATAAGCAGGCACAAAGAACCACATGGCTGAAAGGATTGTATGCATGATCTCCATACTTGTCCCTCGGGTTTTAGTGGTTTATAAAACTTTAGCCAGCTTCAGCCACCGAAAACTTTAAAATAGGCTCTTCTCTATTTCTTGACAATGCATATGAGGAGGATCTTAATTTGAAACAAATCGATATAAACGATAAATTAGAGAAAGGCGCAGTGTTGGCTAGGCTTGTCGTTGAGCTTCTTGGAAAACCAAAAGAGCATATAAATGAGACTTTGAGATTGGTCGTGCAGCGGATGAAGGATGAAGAAGATATTCATCTTATAAAGGAAGAAGTCTATGAAGCGGAATTCCGCGATGATTCGCAGATGTTCTCAGCGTTTGTTGAACTTGAGGTGCTTGCAGAGAATATACCTTCCCTTATCGGGTTGTGTTTCTTTTATATGCCTTCATCGATAGAGATTGTCGAACCGTCTCATATCCATCTGCAATGCAGTGACATAACTGATCTGTTCAATGATCTCATGGGAAAATTACATAAACTTGATATGACAACAAAGAATCTGCGTGCTGAGAATGATTCGCATAAGATTGCCATGGGAAAGCTTCTCAAATCGAGCATCAAAGCTATCGTCGAGAAAGAGCGGACCGCAAAAGAGGTCGCTGATATCTTGACTATACCTGAAGATCAAGCAAAATCTATCCTTGAACATATGGAAAAAGAAGAGAAGTCGATTGTCAGAAAGGGGAACCGCTATGGAACAGCATGATATCCTTGATAAGGAGATTGATAACAAGAATAAGATAGAAGCGCTTCTCTTCGCAAGCGCTGACGGTGTCAGAGTCGAGGATCTTGCACGGATGTGTAACATAGCTATGCTTGACGATGTGCATTCCTTGATCTCTAAATTGAAAGGTGAATACAAAGAGCGAGATTCACCGATAATCATCACTCGGGAGAACGATCTTTATAGATTCGCAGTATCTGAAAAGTATCTTCAAGTCATACAATCGATAAATACCAACACCGAATTATCTACTGGGATCATGGAGACTCTTGCGATGATTGCTTGGCGTCAGCCAGTCATCCAGTCTGCCATCATAAAGATCCGTTCGACAAAAGCATATGATCATATCGCTGAACTTTTGGAAAAAGGGTTCATCTCAAAGGAAAGATTTGGTAGAAGTTATATGTTGAAGACAACACAGAAATTCGCTGAATATTTTGACATACCATCAAAAGAGGCGATCGCGAAAGTCTTCAAAGATTTCGAAGTTGATCTTAAACGTGAGGATGGTCAGCAGACTTTGAAGATCGCTCCTCATCCATTGGACGATGATGTCCCACATCTTGGAAATCTCGAAGTATATGGGCAGGAAGGAAATGCGCCTGTCGGTGGTGTAGGATTCCAGACATATAGCACTGAAGGCAAAGAAAAACTCGCTGATGACTCATCAGATAAGATAGATGATGTTTCTAAGATTTCTGAAGAAGAGAACAAAGACCAGCTAAAACCTATGCAGTTCGATGTGAAGGAAAAGGAAGGATTGCAAGTCAAGGCACACAGTACAGAAGAGAAAGAACCAAAGGATCAATTCACTTTTCCAAAACCTGATTCGTTGGATAGGACGGATAAAGACAGTAAGGGTGTGAAGACTGCCGGAAGCTATATCAATGTTGACTTTACAGAGGACGCAGATGCCGACAAAGAAGAATATGGCGACGATGCAGACCTTGTAAGAGCACGGGCAAAGGAGATTCTCGATGATGAAGAATCTGGTGTTGTATCTGAGGAGACAGATAGGGACCCTGATTCGCTCAGGCTTGGGCCCTATCCGGTCCAACAGGCGAAATATGAGCTTGAAGGCATGAAATTGAACCAGCGGGCAAAGAATCTTATGGATGAACTCACGCATGACGAAGCAGGTCTCTCTTTTATGACTGATGAAGTGGATTCTGATAAGGCCGAAGAGATGGATTCAGACAGCGAAGTGGATTCCAAGCAAAAAGAGCTCGAAGCCGGACATAGTAACATAGAAGACAAGATGCCTGAACTTAAAGATAAAAAGATTGCCCATGGGTCAAAAGACGAAGAGACCAATGAAAACCAGGGGTAAGGAGATTCTTGTAGTGTTGTTTATAAATAAATTTATATATAGTTAGTCATAGATATCATCATATGGACAGACTATCTGGTTATATCCAGCATCATCTGACGGATTATATAAAGAGAGAGCTGGATCATGGATATTCGCTTGATTCTGTAAAAGATGTCCTTCTGAATTATCATCATCATAATATTGTTGATGAAGCTATAAAACAGCTGAAAAGCGAGGGTTTCAGTTTCCCAAAGAAGAAGAAGGCAGGCAAGACAAAGATGCTTGACAAAAGGCTTTTTCTTGAGACAGTAAATCTTCTCCAGGATTATATAATCCGGCAGAAGAAAAGGGGATACAAAATCGAAGGGATCAAGGAAGCCCTGACAAATTACGGTCATTCAAAAGAGACTGTGAAAGCCGCGATCGATGCTGTCGAGTATGGGGTGCGTCCGCTTTTCATCGAGCCATTTGATTATGGAAGATTGAGACGGTTTATCTTCCCAATCTCACTTGTAGGTTTCTTTATATTCACTTTTTGGCTCGCAGCCTCGGTGGATGAGAGCCTTGTGAGAATAATTGCCTTGTTTTTTCCTACAATCCTTACTATATTCCTCGTGCGAGGGTTTTTCAGCACATTTCGCTATAAGCAGGCGTTGCTTGCATTTCCTCTTTTTTTGATTCTTATGTATTACCTTATCGGCTCGACAGGCCAGCTTTTTTTTGAAGATGTGGAACTTGTGAATCTCAGTGTGTTAAACGCCATCTTCGCTTTCATGTATTCTTTCTTTTTCATCGGTGAATCAGCAGAGGTCGTCGAGTCTGAGAAAGAGGATTTGCGAGAAGCTATCACTCATGCTGATGCAGAAGCTCTTGAAGAAGAATTCGGGAAAGCGAAGCTGTCTGAGAGAGAAGTCGATAACATAATAGAAAAAAGGATCAAGGAAGAATCAAAAGGTCTACAACCGATCAAGTTGACTGTGAAATGAGCTATCACTCGGGTCTTTGTAAACTTAAACTATTGACTGATCGAGAATCTAAGAATAAGCAAGGCCAATGACTGGATCAATCGTCTAAGGAATTATTCGTCATGGCCGATTTCTTCCAATCATATAAAAACATTGCTAGGAATGTCTTTTAAGAATGTCTTTTAATATCATTTTTGTATGTTGGAATCAATCATTATGCATTTCCTGACCAAAGAACATATAAAGATTCAGTCAATCTAAATGGATGCGAATTATAATCTTGCATTTCCACTAGTCAATTGACTGATGGTGATTAAATGGAAATGTAAAGGTCCGAGAAAACGACCCGGAGCGAAGCAGAGCTAAGTTTGCTAAATTCTGCTTTAGCAGAATTTAAAACTGCTTTGCAGTTTTAAGCAAATTTATAATTCGCTTTGCGAATTATGCCACTGGTCTGTGATCGTTGGTGGTCGTTTTCGATTGACTTGATTATGTGATAAATATGTCAAACGCCAAAATTGTAGCAAGAAACATTGCTTTGCAGACTGTCTCGATATTGATTAGCATAATACTCTCTTTATTCATTTCTGCAATGATAACGAGGTATCTTGGCGATGTAAATTTCGGTGTTTATTCTATTGCAATAGGTCTTGCTACTTTGATTGCTTTTTCTTCAGAAATGACTCTTACGCAGACTGCGAATGTTGAGATCTCAAGAAATAGAAAAAATACCAAATTATTATTTTCAAACATTTTATTTTTGAAAATAATATTGGCGTTCATCGGTTTCTTTATCATGCTAATAGCAAGTAAATTGCTTGGCTATAGTTCTGATTTTTTTGTTATTCTAATTTTTATTGGGATCTACATATATTCGAATTCATTTAGGCAGTTCTTCTTTGCTGTAATAAGAGCATTTGAAAAATTTGAATTTGAGGCAGCTATGATAGTGATCGACAAAATACTTACATTAGCTATTGTCATAATAACTATGTACTTCAAGTTTAGTTTATTGGTTTTTTCGCAGATTTTAATGATTACATCAGTGGTATTGTCAATTGTGAGTTATTTTTACATCAAGAAGGTCTATAATATCTTTTTCTGTTTTGAAAAATTTTCAAAAAAAAATTTAATAATTGTTATAAAAACCGCGACTGCTTATTGCTTATGGAATATATGTGCTTATGTACACATGCAATCCGGCCCAATTATTCTTTCTAAGATTGGATCAATGCAGATGGTCGGGTGGTTTAATTCTGCTAATCAATTATTTGTTCAGCTTTTTTTTATTTGTACTATTGTATTCAATTCCCTCCTTCCTACAATGGCAAGGTTCTCAAAAAATAATTCATCTCTATTGAATTTTACATATAATCTTGGTATGAAATATCTATTTTTGTTATCTTTACCAATTGCTGCTGCTACGACTCTTCTTGCTAATAAGATTATATTGTTATTGTATGGCGAACAATTCTTCAATGCTGGAGGCGTTTTGGCTGTGCTTGTTTGGGCAATTATTCCTTATTATCTTGTATGTGGTTGCGGAAACCTGATTCTTGCAACAGGCAATGCGAAAATGGGATCATTGCTGTATCTTATTACTGCAGTAATTTCCGTCCCGATATATTTTGCGATGATCAATGTTTATGGGTATATTGGGCTTGCGTATGGGATGATAATTACAATTATTTTACTTTTAACACTTCTTTTTATTCTAGTTGATCGGAAAGGTTATAAAATCGGGCCTGTTATGCCTTATCTTAAAGGTATAGTTTCAACAATAATAATGTATTATTGTTTGACTTTTGTATCGCAAAAGGCTTTGTATATTTCTATTCCAATAGGGTTCTTTGCATATATGATTCCTCTTGTATTCATTTTCAAAGTATTTTCAAAAGAGGAGAAGGATATCATGAGAAGCCTTCTTAAATAGAATATATTTATAAATGTTCTTGATACTCTATGCTATTATGCCTGAAGAAAATAAACAAAGAAAACTGAATTTCAATATCACAGATGGGTCACTTTTCTTTGCTGATGAGGTCGCAGTAATCCATAATCTCGCAAAACTGTTTGTTGATTTCAAGAACACATCTCCAAGGGTGGACATAAGATATAACGAGTTCCAGCCGATGGTTCTTGAACATAATGTGATTATGATGGATTTATGGACCGCAAAACAGCTGCATAAAAGTCTTGGTGAGAATATAGGGAATTATGAAAAATCGTTCGGCAAGATAAAGATGCCAGAACCGATAAAGAAAAGCGAAAAGATGGCTAAAGATGCCCAGAAGATCGCATGCAAGCCAAAGCCAGTGAAGACCATCAGTCCACCTTCTTATTTTGGCTAAATTACTTTTTTGGGGGGAAATGACATGAAAAGATTTACAAAAGGATTAGTAGCATTGATCACAGCAGCGACTATAGGAACTTGTGGATATTCGACTTGTTCAGGTCCTGATCTTGAGATGAAGGAAGGGTATTCTGATCTTGATAAGTCGATGAAACAAGAAGTATCCATTCCATTTGTAGAAAAGTTCGATGTGCGCGATAACCGTATGAAACCAGTCTCAGCAGATGAATTGCATCAAGAACTTTCTGGATTCATGTCCTTACGTAATAACAAAGACAGGGAGAAATATGGCATATTGCTTTTTCTACAGGCTGGATTCAAAGAATCGGATATCTCGCGACAGAGGGTGAATTCGGACTATAATAATATTATTGTAGAAAAAAAAGGTAAATCTGACAAGACCATAGTTATCGGTGCCCATATCGATCGCGTGAGCCAGGGGAAAGGTATCATCGATAATGCTTCAGGATCCACGCTTGTGACAAATCTCGCCCAGGCAATAAGGGGTGAAGATACAAAATACACTTATCGTTTTGTGCTTTTCACACTTGAAGAAAGTGGTCTTATAGGGTCAAGAAATTATGTCAAACGAATGACCAAAGACGATAAGGATAGATTCGCCTACATGATCAACGCAGATTGTGTTGGTGTTGAACATACTGTGATATATGCGAACATATCAAATGATGGTCTTGAGTCTACGCTTGCAAAGATTGGTGAACAACGTGGATTTGTTTTCAGAAAAGAAAATCTTTCTCCGTGGTATGGGGTGGATTCACTCTCATTTAGGAGGGCTGGTCTTCCATCGGGAAGCCTTGCAACAACCAACTATGAAGATAAGATCCATAAGCCTTCTGATACTATTGATAAGATTGATAAGAAAGAACTTGCAAAGACATATCAATTGATGTTGGACCTCCTATTTGTCACAGAGAGATCTAAATTGTGATATCTAATGATAAAATCTTTATATCATCAATAATTGCATAAGCTAAATATGGGTGTTTTATGAACAAAAAACTTAATGTTGCATACGTATACTGGGGTAAAGAACCGCATCCAAGAAGAAAGCAATGCGGAATAGCAATCAATTCATCTTTTTATCGTATTAATCGATCACTTTTTCATCCTTTTGGAGAGATTATCGATTCATTTTTTTTGGCTTTTAAAATTGCTTTGAAACGTAAATATGATGTTATACTGGTTGATAGTGTTATTGCACTGGAATGCGCATATTTTTTGAGACGATTATTCTCTCCACGTATCAAAGTGGTTTTTTATGTTGTTGACCCAACTTTCTGGCCAGGAAGCATAGAGAAAAAGAAAATAAGGAAAATGTTCCATTTGATGCTTGGAACAATTGTTGATGGATTTTTAGTTCCATCTGAAATGATGGCAAATGATGTGAAAAAATATTTTCCGAAAAAGAAGATTCAATATGCACCCACTTTTTTGTGGAGAGATGCTAAAAAGTTACGTTCAATAATGCCTGATCTAAAATCAAAAAAGATGATTATGGTTGCTCAAAATCGTCCTGAAAAAGGAGTCGATAATCTTGTAAATGCATATGCAAAAGCAAGAAAAATTAAGGTCCTTCCAGAATTATTTCTGATTGGGGAAAATACTAAAAAATACAAAAAAAGGTCAATCCCTGGATTAGTTGCAATTGGTAGATCCGAACATGTATTGGATTATCTAAAAAAAAGCACTTTCCTTCTACACCCTGCTAAATTTGATCCTTCTCCTAATGTGATACCTGAAGCAATGGCGGCCGGAGTGATTCCTGTTGTGAGCAGGCATTGCGGAAATTATAAAGCAGTTGAATCAATAAGTAAGAAACTTTTATTTGATGGGATTGATTCTGAATCGATCAGATGTAAGATTGAAGAAATACAATCTATATCTCAATCAGAGATCAAAAATTTTTCAAAAAATGCCAGACTAATCAGTTCTGATTTTGAAAAGGAAAAGGGGATCAAGATATTTGTCCGATCTTTCAATGAAATAGTTGCTGGAGTACAATCTAAAAAGCGAATGATAAACCGTCGCAGATAATAATTTGTTCATGAGAAGTGCACGAGACAGATTATGTTCTGAATAAGTTATTATTGAGAACTTTCCGGTTTAATACGAGGAAATACTTTGTATTTCTATACATTGTTCCTTCGGAATAATACTCTAAGGCGAGTTCTCAAGTCAGATGTCAGAAATTTGAAAAATTTCTGATCACACGGAAATGCAAAAAGAATTTCCGTCGAATTTGTTCAGACTATGATGCGAATCCGGTTAATACCACGCCCCTAGGGGTTGTGGATAGGATTTGCTTATACATCTACTGAACAAATTTTTGTTATTGTGTTGAAAAAAGTTCATCCTTTGATAATGGCCTCATTGTATCATCCCTATTTTCATATGTCTTATGCCAGAATTCCAGACACAGAATATTCCATAACTTTTGTGATTCATCTTTTTTCTTGTTCTTGTGATTTGCAAGCAGTTTTTTTACAAATGATTTGGATATGCCATATTTGTGGATACTTGATTTTGCGAAGAGATTATCGCACAGGTCGATTATGCAGTTGTTAAACCATGAACTGAACGGGGGCGCAAATCCGAGTTTTGGTCTGTTGAGAATTCGGCCAGGAATAATTCCTTTCAGCGCTTTCTTAAGCATGTGCTTCTTCTCGATCCCCTTTAATTGCAAACTTGGATGTATCTTGGCTGAGAATTCCAATATCCTGTGATCAAGAAAAGGAGATCTTGCTTCAAGAGAATTTCCCATGGTTGATATGTCTCCTTTTACAAGCATCTCATCAGGTAGATATGTTTTTATGTTTGTGTAGAGGAGCTTGTTGACATAAGGTATCTTTATTTTATTGAAATACAATCCAATGTGATCACGGACTTTGTCTATTCCAACTGAACTTAGCAAAATATCCTTGTCTTTCTCAAACAGATCGAAATCGCAGAGTGCTTTTATGTAGCTTACAATATCATCTTTATCATCAAGACTGATTATGTTCTTTATGCTTTTGTAGGGCCTGCATCTAGGTATATTATCTGGGAAAGACGAGAAGATCTTCTTTATTGGCCATCTGATGGCTGGGGGTATCTTCTTGAAATGATGAAGATACTTAAGGCCAGTATAATGGTAATACCCAGCAAAAGCTTCATCACCACCATCCCCGTTCAGGACCATGGTAACATGCTTTCGACTTAAGTGTGCCACATAATGAGCTGGGAACATTGCGGGATTGGCGTATGGTTCATTGTATAACCAGACCAACTTAGGCACGAGATTCATTGAATCTCCATCGATGTAGAGTTTGTGATGGTCTGTGCTGAAGAGTTCAGATATTTCTTCTGCGTATTTGCTTTCATCAAAATTTTCCTCGTTATGGTAACCAATCGTGAAAGTTTTCAATGGCCTTTCTGTCATCTCTGACGCTATTGCGACAATTGCGCTTGAATCTATGCCGCCAGAAAGAAGAGCACCAAAAGGAACATCGCTTATCATTCTTGATTTGACACAGTCTTTCAGGATCCCCATGATTTTTTTACAGCAATACTCATCGCTCATTTTTTTTGGGGAATACTCAAGATCCCAGTATTGTTTAATTTGTGTTCCGTCTTTTCCAAACGTCATATGATTTCCCGGTAGAAGTTTGCTTATCTCTTTATATATACAACGATGACCTGGTATAGTTCCCCACGTGAGATAGAAGGGAATCACCCCCTTATCTACTGTCATATTTTTTTCCTTTATTGATAAAATGGCTTTCATCTCAGATGCAAACACCATTCTTGAACCATGCTGCCAATAAAAAAGTGGTTTTTTTCCAATTCTGTCCCTTGCCATGAAAAGCTGTTTTTTCCCTGCATCCCATATTGCGAATGCGAACATTCCGTTTAAATATTTGACACAATCTTCACCGTATTCTTCGTATGCGTGGACAACAATTTCTGTATCTGTTTTTGATTTGAATACATGGCCTTTCTCGATAAGTCTCTCACGCAATTGCAAAAAATTGTAGATCTCTCCATTGAAGACGATGGTTATATTTCCATCTTCGTTTGATAAAGGTTGATTAGCGCTTGCTGAAAGATCTATAATGCTGAGACGACAATGACCAAGGCCGCAATAATCTGCAAGAAAATAATCTTCGTGGTCCGGTCCTCTGTAATCAATCGTCCGGATCATCTGCTTGAGTTGGGACTTGTCAGTGGGTCTTTTATCTGCAAGATCTATAATCCCAACTATTCCACACATTTTTGGCACCCCTGCACGTTTTAATCGGTTGTCTTCTTTATCAGATGAGAGTTAGCTATATTTGTATTACTATTATTCTCAAACTGTAATCTGCATTGTTGTATTTATAAGTTTTGTCCCGATGTGGCTCTGTATCAAATGTCTTTTTTATATAACTAATAGATCTATCAGCTTTCCAAATCTCCTCAATACATTTGAATACCATAATACTCGATCATTCGGAAAGCGTTATAATTGTGAATTATGTTACAAGTCCCCTGATGTCTAAATAATTGGCATTTTTTGTAGAATAAACTCGCTGTTGTGCTAACCTGCTGCAATATCAATTGCTTTTAAGTGATTTTGATTTTCTTGCAACTGCGAAAATATCCCTATTAAAAAAATGGTATTTGAAGACTCTATTGAGTCTCAGCAGGTAAAAGAGACTTGCAAGTGGTCCAAATGTTGCCATTAGATCGATATTGAAAAGTCTCAGGTCTATTATCTCAAAGCCGTTTTTTTTCAATAAGTCACTTAGTCGTTTTCGTGTAAACAATTGACAATGTCCCCAATGGTGGAAGACGCATCCACAGTCAGGGCATTTCACTGAGTTTTGGGTAAGGTCTCTCTCTTCGATTGTAGTCAGAACAAATGTACCTTCTTCATTCAGAACTCGTCTTATTTCATTTAATGCTTTTTTAATATCTTTGTCAGAGAGATGCTCTATCACATCTGTTAAGAAGATGGTATCAAAGAGATTATCCTTGAATTTCAGATTAGTGCAACTTCCTTTTTTTATGTCTTTTCTTTTGGGAGATATATCGATGGCTGTGATCTCTTTTTTTTTACCATATATTTTTTTGAAATTTAACATAAGGGCACCGTTTCCAGCCCCAACATCAAGTGCTTTTTTTCCGATGTGCTTTCCTGCCAGCTTCAGCACTTTTTTTGAAACATGTTCACCATGCCAGCCATAGTTTATAAATGACCAGAATCGTTCTTGTTCTTCTTCATTGAATTGTTTCATGATTGTAGCACCCTCTGGGTATTGTTTGATTTATCATATATAAATCTAACGCTCACATCAGTATCTCTAAAGATATGCTATACTTGGTTTTCTTTGACACTTCGGATGCTAATCGCTTACGTGATTCAACACATTAATCAAGTACCACTTGTCACTTTGTAGAATTCAATAGATTGCGATAAACTGTGGAATAAACTACCGAAAATCATTTATATTAAGATTATTCTTTTAGGTGTATGAGAACTGATACAATTATGCATCCGACTATTTCGACTGATATTATGGGAAAAATGCGTATGACGAAGCTGATAAATGCTGTCATTGAGAAGAATAAACTAAAGTCTGTGCTTGATGTTGGTTGCGGACACGGATATTTTGAGTTGCGCTTTCCAAATATTGTAACTGGGCTTGACATAGATAAGGACAAGCTTGAACGGATGAAACAGAAAGGGATTAGG
>Ga0210019_1001259_pt1 | contig 27863 bp, 22 predicted proteins | sample CryGeyCG2114_020_2_FD_183969 | JGI IMG/M metagenome (GOLD analysis project Ga0210019, IMG submission 183969) | Groundwater microbial communities from aquifer - Crystal Geyser CG11_big_fil_rev_8/21/14_0.20 (SPAdes) (version 2) | ecosystem: Environmental > Aquatic > Deep subsurface > Groundwater ...
AATCAAATGGTTTCGTCGTATCTTTGCACGATTTGAAAAATTAGCCAGCCGTTATTTAGCTTTCCTTCATTGGGCGGCTGCTCTCATCTGGCTAAGATAAAATCAAAAAATCAACAGAACCTAGTACTTAACTGAACATCCATAAGCAGGGGTGCTTTTGACAGCCACCTTTTTCCCTGTCATGGCTTGGTCTAAGGCAGCTCGAACATAATTATGAGCGCTTTCAATATCTGCCGGATGAGTGGAAGGTTTATCATCAAGAGCACCTTGATAAATCAGTTGCTGCTTGGAATTAATCACAAACATATGAGGTGTGGTTTTTGCCCCATAAAGATGCCCGACTGTTCCTTCCGGGTCTAACAAAACAGCAGTGGGTGCGGCCCCCACCTTTTCGCTTAACTGGTTAGCAACATCCGGCGGATAATTGCCCCCTTTGCCCGGTGCCGATGAATTGATCGAAAGCCAAATAACACCTTTGGCCGTATATTCATTTTGAAGGTGCTGCATATTGCCGCTGCGATAGTGCTTTTGAATAAATGGGCAATCATGGTTCAACCATTCCAAAACAACAAATTTTCCTTCATATTGAGAAAGCGAATGCGAAACACCGTAGGTGTCTGTTAAAACAAAATCGGGCGCTTCATCACCGACCGTGACATCTGCATGAACAGCTGATGAAACCGCTAAAATAAACATGCCTGTTATCATAGTTAGCACGGCACAATTAAGAAAACCTTTCACAACCCACCCCCCCTGTTGACTTGAAACTTTTAAAACGATGACGGCTAATTCAATCGCGGTTAAACATGAAGGCAAAAAAACTTTTCTTCTTGGCGTTGGGTTCAAACGGCACTTTCACATAAAGCGCTCTCTCTCCACCCGTCAGCCACGGATCAGCGCTCGCCAATACGCCTTCTAATGTTGTCTTGGATTTATCACGGTTTTGAGCAAACTTTAAATCAATATCAAAACCCCCTTCACGTTTTCGAAATAACTGCACGCCCGTATTCTCCACCACGCTGGCTTGATAAGGAAAGAATTCCACTGACGACGGCACTTGTGCGGCGGAGGCATTTGAGTTTAATTGCAAGGTGATCATTTCATTTGCCGCCACCGGTTCAATCCGCCAGTTAGGATCCATGACCGGTAATCGTTTGCGCGTTTCGTTCAACTGCTGAACAGCATGGAGATCTAGTTCCGGGTCATCGCTTTTAACCGGCAGATCAAGCATGATGTGCGATTGACCTGGAATACAAATTTCCCGGCACTCAAGCCAAATGACATCTCCTTCAAGCGTTACCGTTTGCCCTGTTGGCAGTGAAGCGTCTGGTTTTATCGGGATTAATAAATCAATTTCTCCCTCGTAACCAAAGGTGATCAATGGCTCCGGCACGGTAAATTTTTCCGGAATAGGCCATTCGATTTGACCGGCTGTTAGACCATCCGGTAATTGCCACTCGACTTGTGTTGGCAGTCCTGAATCGCCCGGATGCCGCCAATAAGTATGCCATCCTTCTGCCATTTGCATCTGAATAGCCACCCAAAAAGTGGTGCCCGGCTGGATTGAGATCACCTCTGAAATTAATGTCACCTCCACATGTTCAGAGGCGGGCAAAGAATAGGGAGACTCTGCCGCCCGAAGATTTTGGGGCAAATAAATCGATAAAAAACATAGGGTTAAAATAAGAGTTTTTCTTACCATCAGCGCTTCCTAAGCAATCACAACCCGGTTATTAAATCATACACTGCCCGAGCGTCACTCTCAAACGAAAACCATACCTCATCTCTAACCCTATGCCAGCCTCATTGACACTTAATCCGTGAGGTTGACCAGAGTGATGGGTTGGGGGCACTTTGATTTCGCTCAGTACCATGAGTCTGTCGAACGGCTTGTCGAAGGACTCCCCGACCCCTCATTTATCTGTTAATTTGAATGAGAATCGGTACTGCCCGATTTCATCTTTCCGCTTTCAATTAGCGATTCGGAAAGCTTTAGATTTTGAAGGGCATCACGATCTTTTGGGTTAATTGCCAAGGCTCTTTGAGCATATTGAATGGATTCCTTATACCGGCCCAATTTTCCCAAAACATAACTTAAATGCGTATATCCTGCTCCGTAACTCGGGTCAAAATCCATGCCTTTTTTTAACATGATGAGTGCTTCTTCAAATTTTCCGTCTTGAGCTAACACAGATCCCCAATCAATGTAAGTCGGTGAATATTGAGGATCGATCGATAAAGCTTTCTGAAAATATTGAACAGCTTGTCCGGGCCTGCCTAGTCGATATAACGCTAGGCCCATCCCTTCAATGCTATAAACGGAATCCGGCTGTAACTCCAAAGCTTTCTGATAATAAGAAAAAGCTTCTTCGTTTCTGTTTTGCTCTAAATACAAATTGCCCAGGTTCGTATAAGCGTTCGCAAAATCCGGTTTATATTCGAGGGCTTTCTTAAAATGATGTTCAGCTATTTCAAAATGGCCTTGCTTCGATAAAACCACTGCTAAATTGTTATGCGCGTCGGGGAAATAAGGATTCAGCCAGATGGCTTTTACAAAATGCTTGACGGCTTTTTCGTTATCGCCTTGACTTTCATAATAAGCCGCTAAATTATTATGCGCTTTGTAATGATTAGGGTCTACTTCGATCATGCGCGTTAATAAAGTCTCAGAATTTTGCCAAGGCAAAAGCGTTTGGGCGCTGAGAACACTGCAAAACAGGATGCTGAGCGCCGCGGCAACCCCTGTTGTTATTTTCCAATTCTTTCCTTTGCAAGCCAGCGCGCTGCCTATTTCGGCAAGAATTAAACCCAGCCCGATTAAGGGGAAATAAATATAACGATTGGCAATGTAAAGTCCTAAAGCCGGCAGGATAGCGGTGATAAACCAAATAATCCCTAGCAGGTAAAGTGGTTTTGTGTGACGTTTTTCAACAGCGTAAACAGTGAATGCAACCACTGCCAGTCCAATGATGACGCTCGGGAGTACGGTTGAAACATTAATTTTGGTAGCATCATACAAGATAAGTCGGAAAGGATAAAAGAAATGGCGGAGGTAAAGCGGCGGATTAATGAGTAAATTATCAAATCCAAAACTGGTATTCTCCGGTTTAGACAAAGAAGAACCGCTTTGACTCAGAATGATTGCCGAGAAAAACGCTGATAGATAGTACGGCAATTTTTCAAAAATTAATTTAATCCAGTGGGTTTGACCGATTCTCTTAAAAGACCATGCATCTAAAGCATGCAACAGAATGGGAAGCGCTAAAAGTGCCGGTTTCGACATTAAGCTAAACGCAAACATAAAAAGAGAAATGAGGTAAGGCTTCAATGATTGTTTTCTGGCATATGCCGTATAAGAAACAATGGTTAACAAACCAAAAAAAGTGCTAAGAAGATCTTTTCGCGCCGTGATCCACACCACAGCCTCTGTCTGCATGGGGTGTACGGCAAATAACGCTGCTGTAAAGAAACTGACGCCATGCCGCCCGGTTAAACGGTCAAGCAGGAAAAAAATAAGCCATGTGTTAAAAAGATGCAGTACGATGTTGGTGACATGATGCCCTGTCGGATTCAGCCCGGACAATTGTATATCAATAATATGTGAAAGAGACGTCAGCGGCTGCCAATAGTCTACGTTGATTGACTCGCGAAAAAAGTCGGCCGTCAACGCCCATTTCAGACTTTGCCAAGTTAAACCGCTGCGAATGAACGGGTTTGTTGTAATGTAAATCTGATCGTCTAAATTCACAAAATCAAAATAGACGGTTGAGGCATAAATGGATAACACACAGACAGCAAGCGTGAGATAAATCAATAAAACATAACGCTCTGCCAAAGTTGATTTGGGGTCATGGTGCAGATTCATGATTAAATATCACACTACACGCTGCTTCTGGACAATTCAAGAAACAATTTTAATGAAGACGGTAAAAAGCGGTTAGATTTTGGTAAGGTGTTCTTCAAACTGAATCGAATCATCCAATGCCGTTCGAATGGTTGATAAAAACTCGTCGCTCTCAAACGGTTTGGTCAGAAAATAAATGCGGCCGACATTCAAACTTTCAACATACTGCCGTTTATCTTTTAGACCTGTCATCAAAATAATCGGGACTTGGCTGGTTTTGGTTTGACTGCGCAAACAATCGCATACTTCAAAACCGTTTAACCCCGGCATCTTAACATCAGAAATGACAAGATCGGGTCTTTCTGATCTGATGGCTTTCATAGCGGCTGCCGGATCGTCAAACAATTCAACGTGAAAACCATGATGACGAAGACGTTTGGCACAGAGCTCCAAAAAATCCGTGTCGTCGTCGATCAAAACAATCTTTTTGTGTGCCGGATGATGTTTCATAACCATCTGCCAAAAACTCCTTATCCGCAGAAGTGCTTTACATATAAACCATGCCACACCTTATCTGTCCTGTCAACTTAAGGCAAGAGAATCCAAACCGCTTTATTACGGGTTTAAAAAAGTGGCTTTTTTAAGATAAACCGGCAGTTTCTGAAGGCGGCACGGTTGACTTTGGTAAAATTGATCCGTGAAAACGGCTTACTTCTTGATACCGGTTCTAGGATTGAGGAGTTCTTGCATATCCAGCATCATTCCCTGCCGTGAATAAGCGGCCGTATCAATGATTTTCGTATCCATTCGAATGGCATCTTCCGGACAAGCTTCTACACAAAAACCGCAGTAGACACATTTACCTAAATCAATATCAAATTTGGCGGGCCGCTTCTCAATATTGGGGTCAGGATGCTCTTCGGCCACAATGTAAATGCAGCGGGCCGGGCAAACAGTTTCACACATCATGCAAGCCACACAACGCGGGCTTCCGTCATCCCGCTGGGTTAGGCGGTGCCGCGTGCGCGTCCGTTTGGCTAAGGGGCGCTGTACTTCCGGATACTGAAAAGTAACCGCCGCAGGCATATCCTTGCAAAGACCAAACAAATGAAGCGTGTGCAGCGTGATATTGCGGATAAAATGCCACGAAGTAATCCAAATGCCTCTCACCAGCTCCGGAAAATAGATTTTCTCCCACCAGGTCATTTTAGGCTGTTCCATGATTTTCACTTTGATCATGATCCGGCTCCCAAAAAAAGAACAAGAATGGCTGTCACAAACAGGTTGGCAAGTGCGATGGGAAATACAAATTTCCATCCAAAATCAATCAATTGATCATAACGAAAACGCGGCAATGTCCAGCGAATACTCATAAATAACCAGCAAAAGAAAAATACTTTCACGCTAAAACTAATGACTTGCAGCACGCTCACCCACAAGGCCGATAAACCAATCGCCCCGCCCCAAGGAAAGATAAATCCGTTATCATAAAGCCAAGGAACCTGCCAGCCGCCGAAGAAAAGCGTGGCTGTCAAACACGCAATTAAAATGGTTTCCAAGTAATCGGCAAAAAAGAACATGCCGAATTTCATCCCACTATATTCCACAAAATAACCCACGATCTCCGATTCACCTTCCGGCACATCGTAAGGCGTTCGCTTGGTCTCGGCTAATCCTGCCGCCAGAAATAACAATAATCCCAATGGTTGGTAAAAGACGCCCCATGCCGGAATCCATCCAAAAAAGTACTTCCCCTGCATATGAACCATTTCTTGTAAATCCAGGGTTCCAAAAATAATCACAAGGCCCATCAGCGTCAGGCCGAGTGAAATTTCGTAGGAGATCATTTGCGAAGACGCCCTCAAACCGCCAAATAAAGCATAATTATTATTGGAAGAAAACCCCGCTAAAACCACGCCGTAAACGCCCATCGACATCATGGCAAAGATATAAACCAGCGCCACATTTAAATTGGCTACTTGTAAGTGAATCAGTGTTCCGCCGATGGTAAGTGTATTGCCAAACGGAATGGCGGCAAAAGCAATTAAAATGAAGAAAATAGAAAGACATGGTGCCAGCGTGTGTAAAAATTTATTACCACCGGGCGGTACGTAATCTTCCTTCAAAAACATTTTGATGGTATCCGCAAGGGGGTGGAAAAGCCCTAAAAGTCGCAAACCAAAAATGCTGGCGCGATTTGCACCGATTCTGTCTTGCATCACTGCGCTTTGTTTACGCTCTAACCAGGTGTGAAATGCCGCTAAATTGATGACATTGAATAAAACAAAAGCAGCGAGCAGCGTAGGGACTAACAAAGCGCTCATGATGAAAAGACCTCTTTGTCGTTAGCTGCTTCAATCACATTCTTAAATGCCTGATATTCAGCTTGCATATCACGCGCCACATCACCGGCATCCCAGGCAGGCCATGTGATTCCCAGCTGATTGGCCAGTTTAATTAAAATCTCAAGGTCTGATCGCGCTTCACCCAAAGCAGGCAGGGCTTGAGAGAAAAATTGTACTTTTCCTTCAAAATTAGTAAAAGAGCCGAAACTCTCCGCATAAGTTGCGCTTGGTAAAACAAAATGAGCCATTTCGGACGTTAAATTTGAATTAGAGCCGTGAAAAATAATCGAAGGGATTTGTTTTAAAATTTCAGTGATTGGTGCATGCGGCAAACGAGAAACCAGATCTTGCCCAAATACATATAAGCATTTGATTTTATGTTCTCTGATGCGGCGGATAAGGTTTTCAATATTTTCTCCGTCTTCCTGAAAACCGAGAATGGCTGCGCCTTGTCGATTGGGGTGCTTATCGGAACGGATCAGGAGATCATCTTGGTCACCGTCGGCATTGGGTGAAAACAAATAAATATGCTGAAGTTTTAATTCTTCAACGAACAATTTCTTAGCCAAGTAGAGAGATTCGTTGGATTGCTGCGGCGATAGAAGCACCGCTACTGATTCGGGAGAGTCGGTGCACGATTGCCGGATTTGATTGGAAACATCACGCATCAACTCCTGCCAAGTGGCGGTTTGCCGGTGCTCACTTGATCCTTTGACCGGTTCTGTCATTCGACCGTGGTCAATCCACTTATAATTGTAACGTCCGTGATCGCACATCCACCATTTATTGATTGCCGGCTGATAACGGGGTTTTAGCCGCATCACACGTTCGCCATGTCCGTGATGAGGCCGGTCCGTATTGGTTTCCATGGTAATGTTACAGCCCCGGGAACAGCCGGTACAAATTGAATTGGTTTTCTTCAGGTACCAAACGCGGCATTTAAAACGAAAATCGCGGTCCGTAAGCGCTCCTACGGGGCAAATATCAACCACGTTTCCGGAATAAGGATTATTCAATTCTTTGCCCGGATATAAACCGATTTCCGAATGATCGCCGCGGTTAAAAATGCCAAACTCGCTTGTTTTTGTAATTTCATCGGAAAACCGGACACAACGTGAACACAAGATACATCTTTCTGTATCCAACATCACAGTCTGCCCGATTGGCTCGGCCTTTTTGCTTTTTTTAACTTTCTGTTCATCGAGACGCGAATCGTAACGCCCGTGCTCCATATAGTAATCCTGCAGCCCGCACTCTCCGGCTTGATCACAAACCGGACAATCTAACGGATGATTTACGAGCAAAAATTCAAGCACGTGTTCACGGGTTTTTTTCACACGTTCTGATTCGGTATGGACCACCATGCCGTCTGAACATTGCACATGGCAGGCAATTTGAAGTTTGGGAAATTTTTCAACCTCCACCAAACACATGCGGCAATTACCGGCAATGCTGAGTCCCGGATGATAACAATAGCGCGGAATAAAAGTACCTAATTTTTCTGCCACCTGAATAATGGTGGTCCCTTTTTCAACTTCTATTGTTTGTCCATTAATTGTGACTGTGGGCATGAGACACTTTCTTAATTAGAAACCCCTGCCGGTTCTGATTCAACCAATGAGCAGCCGTGCTTAACGTAATAATCAAATTCTGATCTAAATTTTTTCAAATAACTCAAGAGCGGCATTTGAGCACCGTCGGCTAAAGCACAAATGGTGGTTCCTCCCATAAATTGGCCGATATCGATCAAGCGGTCAATGTCTTCAACTCTGCCTTCACCGTCTAAAATTCGTTTTAAAATTCGAGCTACCCAACCGGTTCCTTCACGACAAGGCGAACATTGCCCGCATGATTCATGCCCAAAAAAACGCATCGTCGTATACAGTGCTCTCACCATGCACGTTTTTTCATCCATGACCATGACACCGCCCGAGCCGCCCATAGAACCAATTTTTCGTAACGAATCAAAATCCATGGTGACATCAATTTCATCTGCTGTCAGGACCGCGGCTGACAATCCGCCCGGTACCACGGCTTTGAGTTTCCTGCCGCGCCACACACCGCCGGCATCTTCGATTAATTGACGTAATGTAATTCCCATTGATCTCTCATAAACACCCGGTCGTTCGACATGACCGCTGACGGAATAAAGCCGCATACCACCGCTTGTTTCAGTGCCAAGCCCGGCAAACCAATCGCCGCCTTCTTGCAATATAAAAGGCAGGTAGGAGAGTGTCTCAACATTGTGAATCAGAGTCGGACATCCATAAAGACCGACGACCGCCGGAAAAGGCGGCTTGAGACGCGGAAATCCTTTTTTACCTTCCAGTGATTCCAGCAAGGCTGTTTCCTCACCGCAAATGTAGGCGCCTGCTCCTTGATGGACAACCACCTCAAGGTTAAAATTGGTTCCTAAAATTTTTTCTCCTAAGTAGTTTTTTGCCACAGCTTCGTCAATGGCTTCCCTTAATCTTTGAATCGGCCCTAAATACTCGCCCCGGACATAGATGTAAACCTTATGAATTCCCATGGCATAAGCACAAATGAGAATCCCTTCCAAAAGAAGGTGCGGCGCACGTTCCATAACATAACGATCTTTAAAAGTGCCCGGCTCTCCTTCGTCCGCATTGACAGTGAGATAAATTGGTTTGCCGGAATCACGCGGCACAAAACTCCATTTCACACCGCTTGCAAATCCCGCACCACCCAAGCCGCGCAGTTTGGATTTTCTCACTTCGGCTTCTACGGCATCAGGTTTCATTTCCCGAATCGCTTTTTTGGCCATTTCATAACCGCCCAGTTTTTCATAAACCGACAACATATGTGCGTCGGTTAGACTAAAAAACTGCGAAATTAAATTAAGTCGATTGGTCGGATTCATTTGGTTTTTCCAGAAATAATTTGATCGATTTTCTCTTTCGTCAGTCCCCCGACATATGACTCGTTGATCTGTGCCGTCGGAGCCGTTTCACACGCTCCCAGACATTCAACCAAATGAAGCCCGAATTTGCCGTCTGAGGTTTGTTCGCCCGGCTGAATACCAAGTTTTTCTTTCAAGTGATCAATGATTTCTTCGCCTCCCCGTAACATGCAGCTCAATGTCCGGCAGACATTAAATTCAACTTTGGCACACGGTCTGGAACGGAAAAGTGTGTAAAAAGTCACGATTTCTTTCATATCCACGATGGGCATTTGAAGCAAGGCGGCGATTTCCGTTTCTGCTTCACAGGTAATACAACCATACGTATTTTGCACCAAATGCAAAATGGGCAATACCGCAGAACGCGGTTGGTCATACTGTGCCATTATTTTGGTTGCTTGATCTTTTAACTCGGACGTTAAAATTTTATTTTCTGTTGTCATGTTTCTCTTTTTTCAAGCGTTAAATGATAAGCGTTAAGACATAAGTTTTTTCTTATCGCTTAATGCTTACCCTTAACACTGCTATCGATCTAGCTCCCCGCCAATCATGTTGACTGAGCCAAACGTGGCAATAATGTCGGCTAACATCCCGCCTTCCAACATCAAAGGCAGCGCTGCCATAATGGGAAAACAAGGCGGCCGGACTCGTACGCGGTAGGGCCTGCCCGTCCCGTCACTCACCAGATAAAATCCCAATTCACCATTACCACCTTCAACGGCTTGGTAAACTTCTCCTTTGGGCGGTTCATAACCATGGCCATCCATGATAATTTTAAAATGCTGCATCAAGCCCTCTATATTTCCGTAAGTATTTTCTTTGGCCGGTAAAGACGCTGATTTGTTGCCCGCTTGAATACGATCGAAATAAAATTTGGTACTTCCTTCCAAGGTAGGATCTAACGTAACAAATTGGTGTTGAAATCCTTCTACCATGCCCATTTTGGCCTCATCAACCATTTCAGCGGCCGGGATTTCTTTGCCTTCCAGATTAACTGCCAAAGCACCGCCGGGCATGGCTTGAAAAGCCTGTTCCACGATGCGCATGCTCTGTTCCATTTCTTCCATGCGTACCAAGTAACGGTCGTAGTTATCACCCGTTGTCCCGACGGGAACTTCAAAATCAAATTCATCGTATCCCAGATAAGGCGCATCCTTTCTCACATCATAATCAACACCCGTTGAACGCAAAAAAGGACCTGTGATACCATAAGCGAGTGCATCTTCTTTTGAAATCACGCCGACACCTTTCACGCGATCGACAAAAATACGATTACGCGTTAATAGTCCGTGACATTCTTTAAGGACGTGGCGGGTTTCTTTAAAACAAGTGCGAATAACTTTTTCAAAATCTTCCGGTAAATCAGCTTTCACGCCTCCGACACGCATATAAGAAATGGTTAAACGGGCACCCGTAATCATTTCAACGGCATTCCACAAATTCTCCCGTGCCTTAATCATATAAAGGAAAACCGTAAAAGCTCCCAACTCCATCGCGCTTGCGGCAATGCAAGTTAAATGATCGCAAATCCTGGATAACTCACACATGAGAACCCGAATGTAGCGAGCGCGTTCCGGTATTCGGATATCAAAAAGTTTTTCAACAGCCATCGCATAACCCGCATTATTGATGAGCGGCGAAGAGTAATTGAGTCGGTCGGTGTAAGGAAAAACTTGCAGGTAACCCATGCTCTCGGACATTTTCTCAAATGCCCGGTGCAAATATCCAATTTCCACTTCAGAACGAAGCACGCGTTCGCCGTCGAGTTCCAGAATAAGCCGGATGATGCCGTGCATCGCCGGGTGACTGGGACCCATGTTGAGCATCATGGATTCGCGCTTCAGTTCTTTACCCGAGGGGTCAGCGAAAATTTCTGATTTTTCGACTTGCAAGGTACTCATCAGTTTCTCAGTTTTTTGGCCCAATTAAAGGCTGCCGTTTATTAATCGGGTAATCTTTGCGCAAAGGATGTCCGTCAAATCCTTCGTATAGTAAAATACGTTTGAGATCGGGATGATTTTGAAACCGAATGCCAAACATGTCCCAAACCTCCCGTTCATACCAATTGGCTGCCGGCCATAAAGAAACGATCGAATCGACCAAAGCATCTTTTTGCTCTATCGGTACTTTAATGCGCAGCCGATGTTTCAATGCGAGAGAATACAAGTGATAAACCACTTCAAAGCGCGGTTTTTTTCCCATCCACAAATAATCCACGGCTGTCAAATCCATCAGCATGTTAAAATCGAGTCTGATATCTGTTTTTAAAAATTTCATAATCAAAAGCAGAGCGTCTTTTTGAATCAGGGCGGTTTCATCGCCTCTAAAATCATGTGTTTCAATGATTTTTTCTGGAAATTGTTTGGTTAGGATTTCTAAAACCGGCATTTTTGATCTAATTTGCGGTAATGATATTAAACTTCTTGTTTTTGATGTTGAATCTTTTCCTGCAACTTCATCAAACCATCCATCACATTTTCGGGACGCGGCGGGCAACCCGGAATGTAAACATCAACGGGGATAATTGTGTCGATTCCCTGAACCGTTGCGTAATTATCGTAAAAACCACCCGTGCACGTACAAACACCGAAAGCCACGACCCACTTTGGCTCACACATTTGTTCGTAAATGCGTTTCAGAACGGGGGCCATTTTGTGGCTGATGGTGCCCACCACCATGAGAACATCAGACTGACGCGGACTAAAACGCGGAAGGCCGGCGCCAAAACGATCAATATCGTGATGACCCGATGCAACCGCCATATATTCCAACCCGCAGCAAGCAGTCACAAAGGGGTATTGAAACAGGGAGTATTTGCGCGCCCACCCGATCATTTCATTTAACCGAGACGTGACAAAACTCTCATTACCAGACATCATTATTTTGCATCCAAGGTTTTCGTTTTCCAGGCATAAGCAAAAGCCAATAAAATAAAAAAAACAAAAATACTGACTTCAATCAGACCAACCCAGCCGAGTTCTTTGAATAAAACAGCCCACGGTAATAAAAATGCCAATTCAACATCAAAAATAATAAAAATCATGGCAATCACATAAAAATGGACGGGAATACGCCGCATGCTTGGAAGCGAAAAGGGTTCGACGCCGGTTTCGTAAGGCATTGCTTTTTCCGGTGTTAACTTTTTGGGGCCAAGCCAACTGGCCAGACTAATCATGAGGAAAGTGACAACGCCTGCTAAAATGGCCATCATGATAACGCCGGTATAATCATCGGTCATGGAAAGACTCCGCCCCTTGTTTAAAAGCATTATTATAACTGAAAGCCCGTTAAAATGTAAGCTTTTCCGGTTAAAAACTCGGCTTAATTGAGAAGGGCTTTCATGCGGTTAATTGCGCGGGAAGCAAGTGTATAATCCCGATTGGATTGGAGCGCTTTTTCATAAGCTTCGAGGGCTAAAAACCACTGCCCTTTTTTCTCATGCACACGGCCAATGTTGTAGTGCGGATAACAATAATTTTCGTAACGTTTAGCCTGTGTGGCTTTTTCAAGCCACGTTAAAGCCTCATCCAGTTTATTTTTATCAATCAAATAAGCCCCAATATCATTGTAAGGATTGCCGTAATCAGGATCAATCGTAATGGCTTTTTTGCATTCTAAAATGGCAGCGTCATGATTACCTAAAAAGCTATATGCCCATCCCAAAAATGTATGCGCCTCGGCGGTTGGGTAAAACTCGATTGACTTCTTGTAATTGACAATGGCTTCATTGATCTTCCCTTTCGTTTGCAGTTCATACCCTTTCTGCAAATATTCCATCGCCATTTCATTTTCTGCTTGCCATTCCATAGTAGTCACAAGTCACGGTTTGCGTGGGGTCAGACCCACCCGGGTCTGACTCTGATATTTTGTGCGCTTGCGTGTTTTTATCCTTTCATTCTTAAATTTAAAAAATTTTTTACGTTGTCAAATTGCATGTACGGGTTTGATAAACGTTCTTGTTTAATGGTTGATGTTGGGATCTCTGCATAATTATGACCGGGATAAAGCACCGTATGATCATCCAATTTAGCCAACCGATTCAGACTTTCAAACATCTGTGAAGCATTGCCTCCCGGTAAATCACAGCGCCCGCACGCGCCGATGAAAAGCGTGTCACCCGATATCAATCCATCTCCGACTAAAAAACACTGTGAACCGGGGGTGTGTCCCGGCGTATGAATAAATGTTAGATCGACATCGCCGATTTTTATTTTTTCACCGCTTTCCACCCATTTGACATTGCTTTTGACCTGTTTTAAAAACGGCGCTTCATCTTTCTGGACGTAAGCCACCCCGTCTGTAGCACTTAACAAACTTTCTAATCCGTTGGTGTGATCAAAATGGTGATGTGTCACGAGTGCCCCTTTGACTTTTAAACCATCCTCGGCAACAACACTTAAAATTCGATCAACTTCCCACGCCGGGTCTACCACAAACACTTCCCGCTTCTCACGATCGCCCACCAGGTAAACAAAGTTTTCCATAGGACCAACTTCCATTTGCTTTAGGTAAAGACGCGATTTTTGAGCGGACATGAACGCCATCTTAATCCATCTTTTTTTCTTCGTCAATGAGCACAGTCGAACACCCCTTAATTTTTACCACAGGTTAAAAATGACAAGAAAAGCCGGGCTGGGATAGGACGGAAAAACTATTTCTTTTTTCTTTTGAGAACGCGCTTCACGGCTGCTTGAATATGAGGCGCCGTTAGGCCGTATTTTTCAAGCAGTTCATCCGGCTGGCCTGATTCTGCAAAGGTATCTTGAATGGCCACAAATTCAATCGGCGTCGGACAATGCTCGGATAAAACTTTTGCCACGATACTGCCCAAGCCGCCATAAATTTGATGTTCTTCACAACTCACAACTGCATTTGTTTTCTTTGCCTGCGCAATCACCAGTTCTTCATCAAGCGGTTTAATGGTGTGCATATCAATGACAGCGGCTTTAATACCTTCCTCTGCTAATAAATCTGCCGCGCTCAAAGCTTCAAAAACAAGCAACCCATTGGCAATAATGGTAACGTCTTGACCATCCTGCAAAAGAATGCCTTTACCAATTTCAAAATGAGGCGGCTTTTTTGGATCATAAACCAGAGGGGTCTTTGGCCGGCCGGTTCGCATAAACACAGGACCGCTTGACTGAGCAATTTGAGGTACGAGCGCTTCGGTGGAATACTCATCACACGGTGAAATCACAGAAAAATTGGGGAGTGAAGCTGCCAGGGCAAAATCTTCGATGGATTGCTGGCTGGCGCCATCTTCACCGACCGAAATACCGCCGTGTGAACCTACCGCTTTTACATTGACTTCAGGAAAGGCAACTGACATACGCAATTGATCGTAAGTTTTGCTCATTAAAAAAGTTGCAAAGCTATTGATGAATGGGACAAATCCTGAGAGCGCCAGTCCGGCCGCAATGCCTGCCATGTTGGCTTCGGCAATACCGCATTCGATAAACCGATCTGGAAATTTACTTTGAAAACCTGCCGATTTGGTTGATTTAGATAAATCAGCATCCAAAACCAAGACTTGAGAATTGGTTTCACCCAATTTAACCAAAGCTTTACCGTAAGCATCACGTGTGGCCATTCCCATCTTTCGCTCACGCGCCATACGTTTATTTCCCTTCCAACTCTTTGAGCGCTCGCTCTGCTTCTTCAGCCGTTGGAGCCACGCCGTGAAAATGATTGTTATTTTCCATAAAAGAAATGCCCTTGCCTTTTACCGTATGAGCAATGATCACTGCCGGCTTGCCTTTCACTTGCTTGGCGCGTTCAAGCGCTTTCAGCACCGCTTCCAAGTCATGCCCGTCGATTTCCTGGACATCCCAATTAAACGACTTCCACTTCTCAGCCAGCGACTCCATGTTTAAGATTTGTGCGGTCGCATCACTTAACTGATATTTGTTAAAATCAACGATAAGCGTTAAATGATCCAATTTTTGAAAAGCAGCAAAGGCAGCCCCTTCCCACGTTTGTCCTTCATTCATTTCGCCGTCACTCATCACGACAAAAGTGCGATAATCTTTTTTCTGAAGCCGCCGTGCCAATGCCATTCCGATTCCGATCGAAAGACCTTGCCCGAGCGAACCCGTTGAAGCTTCGACGCCCGGCAAACGACGCCTGTCAGGGTGGCCTTGTAGAGGGCTTTCAAGTTTTCTAAAATTAATTAAGTCTTTGGCAGGAAAATAGCCGCTATGGGCGAGGGCCGCATACAAAACTGGTGAAGCATGGCCTTTGCTCATAATAAAACGGTCGCGATCCGCCCACCCGGGATTTTTGGGGTCGTGCCGCATGACTTGAAAATAAAGAGCAACCACGACCTCGGTGGCTGATAAAGAACCGCCGGGATGACCTGATTTGGCTTCGGCTGTCATCCGAATAATATTTTTTCGGATTTCAGTTGCAACTTTTTTTAGCTCAGAAATTGACACTGCTTTTGTTTGACTAACTTTCATTGAAATGATCATTCACGAAATTGTAATCCTACGAAGAGCCAAGTTGGCTTCTCAGTCATCAGTTTTGAAATATAAATTTAGTGTTGCTGATGACAGTCCCGATCTTCCGATGAATTATATCGGTTGATCGAGGCAGGCTTGACCCCTCTTATTCCCCACTATGCTGCTTAACGGGGTCACCAGTTCTGATCATCCGGCGGGCCGCTCTTTAGAGCTAGCCTCGCCACGAATTTTTCGTTTCTGGTGGGACTTATGATACATGTTTAGACGCGTTATGATAACGAAGAATGCTTGTTTTTTCCAGTATAATTTTTGACTGAAGCCGATATAATAGGAATCGGTTTGTGATGCCGGGAACCTCCTAAAGGAAGCTAATGCCCTCTAAAGCGCTTAAGAAAAATGAAGCCATTTTAATGATTGCTGCCAGCGAGCAGGATGCTAACCTTTTTTATGCCACCAAATTCATTGCCCCAGATGCTTTTATCTACATTGAAACGCGGGACGAAAAAATCATCATGGCAAGCGATTTAGAGCTCGACCGTGCCAAAAAAGAATCAGCGGCCGATACGGTTTTGTCTACTTCCGAGATTATCCGGCAATTAAAAAAGAAGGGGGCTTCTAATATCACGCAGGTCTCGATTGCTGCCTTTGTCCTCAAAAGCAAAGGCATGACAAAAGTTTTGGTCCCCTATCATTTTCCTTTTATCTATGCGGAAGAACTGATTGAAAAAGGAATTGCCGTTCATGCCAAATCCGATCCGTTTTATGAATCACGCACCATTAAAACAAAAGAGGAAATCAAAGCCATTACCGAAACGCTGCGGCATACCGAACGCGCGATTGAAGCTGCAGTCCAGGTGTTGAAACACTCAAAAATTAAAGGAAAATATTTAGATTTTGAAGGCAAACGGCTGACTTCTGAAGACATTAAGAGGGTCATTAACGTCAAGTTGATGGAAAACAATTGCATCGCCTCACACACGATCGTCTCCTGCTTTAACGATTGTGTCGATCCGCACAATCAAGGCTCAGGTCCCTTGCTTGCCAATCAATCGATTATCATGGATGTTTTTCCTCATTCTTCGGAAACACTTTATTTTGCGGATATAACACGTACCTTTGTTCGAGGCAAGGCATCGTCTAAAATAAAAAAGATGTATCAAACCGTTCATGAAGGCCAGAAAATTGCCTTTGCACAAATCCGTCAAAATGCCGATGGTTCAAAAATTCATCGCGATATCCAGATGTTTTTTGAGAAAAATGGATTCAAGACGGGTGTGATGAATGGCCGCATGCAAGGATTCTTCCACGGAACCGGTCATGGGGTGGGTATTGAAATACACGAACCGCCTCGAATTTCAATTTCAAAAGATATGCTTCAAACCAATCAAGTTGTGACCGTAGAGCCGGGCCTTTATTATCAAGACATCGGCGGTGTCAGATTGGAAGATATGGTCGTGGTGGGAGAAAAAAGCTGTACTAATTTGACAAAATTTCCGCTTTATCTTGAAGTTTAGCACGCAGTGTTTAGCGTTTAGCGGATAGGACATTTTATTTATTTTTTCTATCCGCTCTACGCTAAACGCTATACGCTACCGATTTACATTTGTCTTTCCATGGTTCCCCAATCATAGAAAACACAGTCTTGCATCGGTTCTTCTGGAACAGGCGGCAACCAGAAAAGAAGTATTTCACCGATGCCTTGGGTTGTTCTCACCGCAAAATTACTTAAACCGGCACCGATTCCATTCATCACACCGTCACCTTTAAACGGCTGCACAAATAAATTGGTCCAGCCTAAAGCCGTGTTCAAGACGCCTCGAACAAGCTTGCCCGGCGCACTCACGCCCCAAGTATCCGCTTCCGCCCACGTACAGATATCTGCGCGTGCGGGCATGCTGAAACTGCAAACGAAAAGAATGATCGACAAAGAAATCACGGTTCGTTTCATAGAATCTCCTTCTTTTTTGTATCCGTTGGCTATCATAACGAAAATGGGAAACACAAACAAGTCAGATTGTCATTTAAATGAAAAAAGTCTCCAGAAATTTTTTAGAGCGCCGATACGAATAGAGATGGAAAGCGGTGCAAGCTAGGTCCTGTTTTCATATTTCTTTTTCCGAAGGAGACTTATGCCGCTTTCGAAGTTGGCTCGGCGGAAACGAATAAAGACATCTTATCAGGGGTTTGAGCGCCGAAATTACGTCCGCCTGACGTTGGATCAACCGCTGCGCTTCAGAACCATCAATCCTCTTTTTATCAAAGAATTCCAAGTCGGCCGCGCCAAAAACATCAGCCAAGACGGCGCTTTATTTAAAACGGTTACTCCGCCGCCGCGAAAATCTTACATCTTGCTTGATATTGATTTATCTCAACTGAATGAACAAATCCGCTTGGATAAACACCTGGTAGTCATGAATCATAAGATTGTCGGGAAAGTCATGCGGATTCACTTAAACCTAGAAACTGGACTATTTGACGTGGGGGTTCGTTTTGTACGACCCATCGAGAGAGAAAGTCAGGCTATTGAAGCGCTCCTCGAAGAGCATTCGTAGATTTATACGAATTCGACAGCGATTTTTGCTGGCAAGATCCCGCGTTTGAACCCAAGTTCAAACACTTTGCGGATGCCGGCCTCGCCCTTATTGCCCAGATCCACGGTGTAATCATTGACGTACATGCCGACAAAGCGATCGTTTAAATCCTCTTTTAAGCCGCGGCCAAATCGAATGGCATAATCAAGAGCCGGTTTTCGGTTGGCAAGCGCATAGCAAATGCTGTCTTTAAAAACCTTGGAAAGCCGCTGCATGGTCTCATTACCTAAATCTTTACGGATGACGTCGATGCCGAGCGGGAGAGGCAGCTTGGTTTCATCCCACCACCATTCACCTAAATCAATGACTTTGCGGAGCTTTTTTTCCTGATAAGTAATTTGTCCTTCATGAATCACAAGTCCGGCATCGGCCCGGCCGTCTTTGACAGCATCCAAAATTTGATCAAACGGAACAATCACTTTTTTAATGCGGTTTTCAAAAAGAGACAAAACCAAATTGGCGGTGGTTAACTCGCCCGGAATCGCAACCGTCATGCCGCGTAATTCGAAAGGCTTGAGAGGCGCTCGCGCGACCACAACAGGACCGTATTTTTCGCCAATGCTGGCGCCCGAACGCATGATCGCATACCGATCGGCTATTTTGGAAAAAGCATGTACGGAAACGGCGGTGGCTTCTAACTCGCTTTTAAGTGCCCGTTGATTTAAGCTTTCGATGTCCTCAACCACATGATCAATCTTAAAACCGTCGAGATCAATTTTATGGTAGGCAATCGCATAAAACATGAAAGCGTCGTCAGGATCAGGTGAATGACCAAACCGAATGGTATTTTTCTTAGCTTGTGTCGTTAGCATAGGGTATGCTTTATACCATAAAAATAAGTTGAATGCCAGCCACAAACACGTCAAGCATTCATATCAAGCACGGCTTGAATTAAAGCAGCATGCCCGAGTGTCTGTAAAAATGCTTCTGTCGGATCTAAAATACCGCTGATGTCTGCGCGGGCTTTAAAATCGAAGGCTTCGTCCGATAAAATCAGCAGTTCAGCCACTTTTAAAGCGTGCGCTCGATTAATTATTTTAGGCACGTCACGCCGCGTGAGTGATTCTAAAAAGTTTCGCTCGCCAATCACAACCACTTGATTGGTAAAACCTTTGGCATCTAAAGCAAAGCGTGCTTGATCAATTGCCATATTGTAAGCCTGTTGCTTAGAAAGCGTTCTTGAAACGCCCAATCGGTCGCGTGCATATAACTGAACCCGTGTTTTTTGACCCGATTTTCTCCCAAAAATATCTGCTGCCCCCGACAAAGACTGAACGGCTCTTTCTGCTTCTAATCCTGTTTTAAACTCGGGTGCTAAAATGCGAAATTCGATTTGGGCAAATTGATTGCTCTTAATTTCTTGCATTAATCGTGCTCTTAAATTTTCATTCGTCATCAGTTCATGATATGAAATCAAAATGTATCCTTCTGTTTTCGCGTGAAAGGATGCCGCCGGCACTAAACGAAATTCCGAACGTTTCTCATCTCCTTCCGCTTGCACGTCCTGATTGTTCATTTCAATTAAATTGCGCAGTTCTTGGTTTGTTAAATAGCGCCAGGCGCCATCCGGCAAAGCCCCCAAATGAATGTGGCCAAGTTTAATGCGCCTCAAACGCAAAATGGGAGAGCCAAGCGCATCAGCCATTTTTTTAATCTGGAAATAAGTGCCATCATTTAAAGTAAGGTGAATGACGGTTCGAAAATTATTTCGGTCTGTCACCCGAATTTTTTTTGCTTTGACAATAAAAGGGGGGTTTTCTTCACTGATTGCTCTTCGAATATTGATACCCTCAAGCAGTTGATTGAGCAACTCATCCGAAATAAAACCTCTCAAGGTTAATTCATAAGTTTCTTCCTTTTCGTGTCCAATATTCATAACCTTAGCATTTAAAAACTGATCGGGACCGGCCAACATCAAACCGACAGACCGCCGGTCTAATTGATCAACCAGCGAAACCCGTTTCTGTGCATTGTCAGGTAATAAATCGCCTACCACGGGTGCTCGGAGGTTTAAGGGGTCTCTTTCAACAGCACTGATAGCTCCCTTGGGTTTGTTTATCAAAAAGTAAGGTTTTTGAAATGCAATGTCGGAATCGTTAAAACGGTTTGGAAAACGCTCTTCAAAGATAGAACGAATAATGGGATCAAACCAACCAGTCGATCGGATAAAATATTCACGATACTTTCTTCCGGTAAAACGAATGAACATTTGACCTTCATGATAGGTGCTATCGTCATCCCCGTGCAGCACATAGTAATAAGTTCTTTCAAGCCCTTTGTAATTGATTTTGATCGTCAGTGCTTTCCCTTTGTTGTTGGGTAATAAATTGATGCTGGCTCGGTTACTTTTGCGTAAAAGTTCCATTACTTCTTTCAGCTCATCGCCGGTTTCATGTTTAAAAGTAGCATCCAACACTTTTTCCTGACGTGTATAAGCCAAAAACTCGCGAAAAGCTTCTTTAATCTTCTCAATTCCTTCTTCCACGATGGTTTCCACTTCCGCTGGATTAATGTCAAATTCATCAGCAATGGCTTGATTGTTCACTCCCTCAATTAAGCTTTTGGCAATCATGGCCAGGACGCGCGGCGAAACAGCGCGGTTTAAGTTTCCGCTGGTAATAAAATCGCGAAATAAAAGTCCCAATTGGTCTGGCTCCACTTCCGAGCTCGCGACCAAAAATCTTAATTTCCTTTCCGCTTCCCCGCCGGAACTGGTATGGGTTTCATGCTGCAGAGCAGCGACGGAAGCGCGTTTTAGAAGTTCGGTTAAATAAGCTGCTAAGGCTTCTCTGATATATATTTCTGTCTTCTTACTTAATTGAAGTTTCACCAAATGATCAAAAATCCGATGCGCGTCCCATTCCACATCTGCAGTCCGTTTTTTCCGAAGCGCTGCTGACTTAGACATAAAGAAAGCACCCAAAGCAGCGCGGGAAAAATCGTCCTTCGGCAGCGGTTTGAACTGCCCCCTGACAGCTACATTGAAGAAGATAGCCGGCACCTTCTGATCAAACGCTTTCCGGTCGGCTAAACGATCGATGGGCGCACGCACATTTTCCGCTGCATTGATCCATTCATGATAAGAAACGGGTAGTTTGGTGCCGTCCGGAAGGACGATTTCAGAAATATCGCCGTATAGCTCGCGTGCTCGTTTGGTCATCACTAAACGAATGGGCGCTCTTTCTTCTCCTTCTCTTCTTCCCATTTCGGTTAAATGAACATCGATAAAAAAAGGACTGCCTGGATAAAGATCTCTTAATATTTCCATTATTTTTTCCGCACTGGGCGGAGGAAACTCTTCCAACGGCTTGTCTTGCATCAGTGCTTCGGGTCTTTCACGCGCCAACATAGCAGCATTGACCATTTCAACAACCTGCGGAAGCATTTGATTGAAAAGTGCAATGTTTTTCTGAAATCTGGCCGCATGTTTTTCTCGAATTTTAATGGCACTTGAACTGGCGGCATCTTCGCCCGCCCAAACTATCCGCTCCGCGCGCGTTAATGCCGACAAGGCATCCTGTGACAACCGTGCTGATAAAAGATTTTCAAATTCGATAATGACATGAGCGCCGGACACACTTTCCTGACGACTTGCTCTCTGAAAATGTTCAAGGTGTATTTGCCCATTCGCTTTAACAATATCTTCCTGAAAATGCATTAAAATGCGCCCAAACCATTTTTGCTCATCTAACGTGTATTGTTCTTTCGCTAACAAAACCTCCCCTTTGGCAAGCATCTCGGCAAAACGGCTGATCTCCTGCTCCGCTGACCACCCTTCGCCAAGCGGTTGCGTATGGGTTGCCCATCCCTGAAAAGCCAATAGGCTTTCAAAACGTCCGTCATGCGCCAAAGGAGCAACGGCATTCCGAAGCGGCTCGGCCGGCGCATGACGATCGAACAGCACCAGACCCAAATCCTCGCCCCCCATTGCTTGACGGATATCGGGTAAAATACCATGAAAACGGCCTTCCGGACGCACCAATTCTACGCGAGTTAAAATATCTCTGAAAATGCGGCGCGGAATTCCGCGAAGCCTTTGGCTCATCCAGCGATCACGGCGGAACAGATGATTGATGTCTTCCGGCGTTACCCGGCCATGAGCGCGGAGATAAGCGCCCAACTTGTCGGTTTCAATGAGATGTTGAATAATGCGGTTTAAATGATCTTGCTCACCCTCCAACGCACCTGAAAGGTAGATGAGCAAAAGCAATAAACGAGGATCTTTGTTCGCAAAAGGTTCAAAATCTGGATTCTGATCCGATAGCTTTAGCTCAAACAATGCCCGATAAATTTTTAAAACCTCTCCCAATTTATCATCATAATCCCACTCGGGATGTTCTTGAAAACCAACATCCAAACTTCTCAAAGCACTCATAAATACATAGGCGTCGTAGATATTAGACCCGGGCAGGGTCGAAGAAGGTGAAACAGGCAGCCCTTCCACTTCTTTCCCCTCTTCATCCGTACGGGTATCACTCATAATTTCTTTTTCTAGAATCCTAAAAGTGTTTTCACGCTTTCCTGTTGATTTATCAGCACGTAACTGGGCTTTGAGTCGCGCCCCTAAACGTTTGCCTTGTTTACCAATTCCAAACACCGCGAATAAAACTGCCGTTGCTTGTATTTGCCAATTTGAATCGCGCGAATGAATTTTAGTGAGTACTTCATGGCCGGCGGGACTGATGACTTGTGTCAAATAGCGAACTGCCAAATGCCGTAGATGCACCTCACCTTCTGCAATTAGAAAGCCGGCAATCTTAAGATAAAGCGCAACTGCCAATGGGCCGCCTTCCTTAGTGGCTTCCCGCCACCGATAATTCCTTTCGCTTCTTGCCTTTTGTCCGAGCGAAAGCAACTCTTTTTTGTTTTGGCCTTTTGCTGACCGTGCAACTCGGCGGGTTCTAGAATCCAAACGGCTCCACAATTCTCCCAACGTTTCGTCTTGATTCTGAAAAATATAAGTACGGCCGGAACTTTTATAAAATTGTTTTGCACGATCTAAATGTTTGGCGGCTTTCTCAATCTGTTCTTGTGCTTTAAACAATTGGAGGCGGGTTGTTTTTTCCTTTTCAACCAAAAGTGCATGCGCTTGTGAAATGTGCCTTTCGCTATAGGTAAGCCAAATCGTTTTGATTAATTTTGAAATCGTATCCTCCAATTCGTTCGCCGCCGGATGAGAGGAAACTTTCAGTAAACGATGAAAACTTAAAAGGTATTGTGTAAAAGGACCTTTCATTAAATCCCTGAAATACTGGTTTTCAAAACGCGTTTCAATATCTTGAAGAATAATTTTCGAAATGTGTTCCATGAGTTTTTCAAAAAGAGCCATGAATTCAGGATGCTCGAGTAACTGAAAAAGATAGAACGTAAAATCTTTCATTTGCTTTTTCCCCGATACAGACTGCCAAGCCAATCTTAAGAAGTCATATGTCATAAAAGGATTGCCTAAAACAATCGGCAAGGTTTCCATTTGACCCGGACGAGCAAGTTGTTTATACAAACGATTAAGAACGCTTTGAATTGCTACCTTTGGAATCAATGGCTGAGTGGCATCGTAGAAATGTACTTTGGGATGCGCGACATGCACTTTAAAAATATGCCGATTCGTATGTGAAAGAAGTTTTTCAGGAAATTCCAGAAGTGCTAAAACACGGACAACGCCCTTGCTCATGTCCGCAATCACAAGCGGGCTGTTTTCCCAGTTTAGTTTGATTTTCTGCTTAAAATTTTTTCTTTGCAATGTTTTGATAATTTGCTGTCCGGCTCTTTCCGACCCATCGATGAAATCTTGAATCAGAAAATAATCAAAAGCCACCATGTTGCTGTTGCTGGAAATATCCAGATAGACGGTTTTATCTTCACCTTTTACAAGAGTCACATTCATAATTTTGGGTGTTTCAATACCCTCTTGGGTCACCGAAAAGGACTGCCCGGGATGCATCATAAACTCGTTGGCAGCAGATGCCGGCACAGGAAAACCTGCCTCTACTTCATCTGGTACAGTCCGCCATACATCACGAAGCGCTGAAAGATCATGCTGAATCATTTTTGGTGTTCTGAGTTCGGAATGTGTTGAACCAGATGGGACCAAACGACCCGCTAAATCTAAGAATTCCATCAGCTGGTTTTGATTCGCAATAACACCTTCAGCTATTTTTTCCCGTGCATCGAGTACTTGGGTAACAGAACTTCGGATTAAATATTCTGCGATATCCTCGTAAGTTGCATTAAAATCCGGAGGAAGATTTTTTTCTGCGCCTCCGGGCTCGCCGGCGTTAAAATCATTCAAAAATAATTTAACCCCTGTAAAATAAACCAACGGCACCCATTCATTTAAAATTTTTTCAGGCTCGCCCGCAAAGAAATGAAGAACGGTTCCTTGTGTCGCAGCCAGCATCATACAATGCATGATGCTTTTCGCACTTACTTGTTGAGGTTCTCGGTTCTCTCCTGTGTAATGCGCTTTGATTTGAAAATCGATTTCTGAAAATAATTTAAGGTTGGAAAATTCTACCACCCCCATGGACGGACGCGCGTGAAGTCCTAGGCGGTTTTTGACGGCCATCTTTAAGCTCATCTGTGACGATACTTGGCCTTCGTTTAGTATAACCTTTTCTTTTTCTGTGACAGGCGCCGCAAGCTGACCTAATAAAAGCGTCGTGCTGCGCTCCTCCCCATCAAAAGATCTAAGTTCGGAACGCCCTTCTTCTGCTTTTGAAACCGCAACCAATTGGAATGTTCCGCTCGTTGTTACCGTTTGCGATTCGACTTTGAAATTGTGAAGTTCCAATAAGCGCAAAACTAATTCATTGGATGGTAATCTATTTTTTGAAAATAAATACCCAATGCCTTCTCGGTAATTGTTGTAGATGAAAAGCCGGCCGCCCGGCTTAAGCCAGCTTTTCACGCGTGAAATCACGCGGGGGGAATCAACATAATTCAAAACTTCGGGAAGAATGACGCTGTCTACCTGCCCCGCTAAAAGTTCGTCCAGGTTAGCGGCTTCGCTCTCTTCCAATTCCAACAATGTTTTAACATTTTTGATATCGCGCATGAGCTCCGGATATTCAATGTTGCCGCGAAGCAAAAGGCTTCTCGGCGATCGCCATTCGTTGGATTTGGGAGCTCCGACATCAATGAGAATGATTTTTTTATGATCAAAAATATCGGTGGCGGGAAAGCTTGAAGCGCCAACTTCAACAACGATATCGCCTACATGATGTGCTTCGCGCGCCAGCCAACGCGTGACATCATCCGGATGACCTACTTCATTTCCCCACATCTCACGCCACTCTGAGATTTTTTGCAACCAAGGAACAGCCGGAGATTGAATAACGGGAAACACCGTTCTTTTTTTATTGGGAAGGCTTAGCTGGACTTCTCTCTTAAGAAGAGTATCGGCAATTAATCCGATGATAAGAGTGGTTGTCTTTGCGGTGCCTCCCAACACTGAAATGTTGAGCAATTCAAAGCGAAGCATGTTGTGCCAATTAAATGGCCTGCCGGGCGCCAAAGGCAATTCTTCAACCGGCTTGTCCTCTGTTTTCAAAGGTTTCAACTTAAAAACGAAATCTTGTTGAGTAAGCGAAAGCAGGGTTTCATTCCCGTACAGATTAATCCATTCTTGGCCGAAAGCGACCAAAGGATGTGAAATGGCAATGACGACTGGTAAATGACGCGGGGAAATAACGGCTTGATCGCCAGGTTTTCTGAGCGTTTGCAGCGGCAGCCATGCAGTTTGCCTGAGTTCTGAGCGTGCATCATGCAGAAATGCCGGGCCTGTTTCTGTTGCAAAGGAAGGATTAAACAAGTAAAGCGGGAAAAGAATAGCTGAAGATTTGATAAACCGTTTAAACATTTTTTCAAACCGCCGTCCGTCAAAAGATTCCCCATGCATTCGTTCATAATAACGTTTGAAATCGGTTTCTTCGGATACTTGCGGTGTCACCAGCGCATAAGAAATGCCTGATTCCCGCAAACTTTGAACCAGCGATTGTGAGTGGAATCCTCCCGTAACTAAGAAAATGGGTTCTTTTTGATTTTGGGTAGTTTCACGAATGGTTTGTAAGAAAACTGTTTCACGTGCTCGGTTTGTGCGATAAAAGTTCCGCGCAGAATAAATCAATTCGGGATGAATGTAATGGCTATTTAACAAAAGATCAACATCCGGTTTAAACCGCCCGAGAAAAGCAATTTCTTGCGGTGTTGCTTGCAACAATGCCATTTTCTCAAGTGCTTTGGCTAATTGAATGGCTTGATGCACTTTATGCTCTTGAGGATTCGTTAAAAGGCGGGCACGAATACGCTGCTTCAAGATTTCGATCTCATGAAATAAAGCCGCCGATTCAATTGCTTTGCTTAATCGAATGAACTCTTCTTCTTTGTTTTCACCGGATTCGATAGATTTCTCAATTAAAACCAGTGATATCATTTTATCAAGATGGCCTAAGTCAATGCGTTTCACGCCAAGATCACGGCCTGTATCCCATAAATGTGAAATAAGTGAAATGAGATTGTGCTTGTTTTCATACAGATCAATCTTTTCTTCAAATTGTAACCAGGCCGGATGCCCTATTTTTTTTCTTTCGTTAAGTAATTTTGTCATCAAGGATTTGAGTTGCGGAAGAATTTGATTTTGCTGGTCAAGCGCCTGAACGAACCATTTTTTACTTTCGATATAAAGCGCTCTGTCTTCGATTCCGATCAAGCGGTACGGTTTTTGGCTCAAAATAGCTTCGGCTTCAAAACCGGTGATAACAACGTTTTGCAGCCAGAATTTAACTGCCAATTTTTTAATTTCTTGGTCTGTAAATTCGCGCAAGTGATCGAGATCGGCTGTTCCCGATGCGCCTTCGGTTAAAATCGTATGGACACCAAATTGCTTGGAAAGAACTGCCATGATTGCATGAATATTTTCTTGAGCACCTAAATTGGCGTGTGCATCTTGAAGGTAAAAGACTTTCGGACAATCTGATTGGTTGTTTGCGCAACGGCTTGAAATAAAAACGTCTTCTACTTTTCCAAGATTTGTTGGTAACGATAGAGACTCGAGAGACTGGGGGAAGGAAGCGGAGCCCATCTGATTGAGGGGAAGACCTGGCGCAGCCCAAGCAGCAGAGTTTAAGAGATGAAAAAAAACGATGTTGAGCGCTGCCAGACGAGAAAATATTGATTTTCTATTTTTAAAACAGGAAAGCAAGCATGTCACCTCAATCAATTAAATTCAGCTATTTACCGCTTATGAATGCTAGATAACCTAATGAATACTTTATAAAATATTGAAGATGACGGTTAAAAAAAATCCCTGTCTGATGGAAAAGCTTATTTTATCTTAGCTTTCTCTTAATTTCAATCATTTAGACTTCTTGAAAATAAGAGGGATTTTAGAATTATTATATTTGTAAGTTATTTAATATGAACATGTTACAATATATTTGAATAAATCAATAAATTGATTTTGTTGAAAACGAAAAACTTCTTCCCTAGTACCGCGCGACAATTGATTTGATGGGAAGGCGGTACCAGTGCTCACTGAAATTGCGGTTCTAAGTTTCAATTTTAAGTATCAAAGCGTACTAGGTTCTGTTGATTTTTCGAAATACAGGCCGATAAATCTCCTATAAAATAAGGAGATGCCAATGAATCAACCCTGTTTAAACAAAAAGCAATGGGACAAAATACAGTCTTTTCTAAAAACTCAAG
>Ga0210019_1001263_pt1 | contig 27833 bp, 36 predicted proteins | sample CryGeyCG2114_020_2_FD_183969 | JGI IMG/M metagenome (GOLD analysis project Ga0210019, IMG submission 183969) | Groundwater microbial communities from aquifer - Crystal Geyser CG11_big_fil_rev_8/21/14_0.20 (SPAdes) (version 2) | ecosystem: Environmental > Aquatic > Deep subsurface > Groundwater ...
CGTTTGGGGGGAGAAAATATTCCGGACTGGGGGTGGGGGGAATTTTGCCGGCCATGATGGAAATGACCGAAGAAAAGCTGATGGTGATCAAATCCGACCTGATCTGATTTGCGTATTCACGAGGTTTCGGGACGAAACAGAAACCGGGCATAAATATACGCGATCGATTCGTTGATTACCGAGCGTACTCCGGCGCTACTTTTCCACCATTCATCCTCATTGAATCCTTCTGCGGGCAATCGGATCACTCCCACACGCATGGAATCCCCAAGCGCTTTCTGGAAAAGCAATCGACTTCTCCGCGCATGCGTGCTGGCGGTTATGATGTTCAGTCCGGTGGCCGGGAAATTCAATCGCTCCAATTCCTTCTTCAGAGCTTTTGCAGAGGCATAGGTCCGGTCTTTCCGCACCGGGGGGGACTCGATGGAAATCAGTTTGAGGGGATCCATTCCCAAAGCCTTCAGGGTTTCCGCGCTCAATTGGGCATAAGAATGATATTTGGTAAGGAAGGTTCCATGACCCAAAGGACCGCCGGTTGTCGCCATAATTCTGTATCCCCCCCTGGAAAACTCTTCGGCCGCATGCTTCAGATTCCTGTCGGAGAGAAACCCTTCGACAACGAGAATCTCAGCTTTCACCGGGGCGTTTACGGCAAGGAATGGATACAGATTCAATACCACACCGTAACCGAAACCGGTCATAAGGAGCAGAACCACGAACCAGCCCCACAGGGTGAGGACGCGTTTTTCCTTGACCGTCGTCAATTTGGGTAGGACCATGGGCACCGGTAAAAGGACTCAACCGCAAGGATTGAATGGCATGTCCCGTGGGAGTTGTGGAGATGAATCAACACCGGGCAGGGCAGGGATCCCGGTGCGGGAAAGTCGGTTTTGAACCCGCTCCGCACGACGATAGAGAAGCCGGCGGCAGGGTTCAGGCGCCGTGTTTTTTCAAATAATCTTCAAAATGTTTCTGGTACAGAACATCCCATTCGGGACTTCCCTCGCGGAGTTTTTTGGTGGTGTAAGAGGCCAGGGTTTTTCGGGCGGCTTCGTCGGCGCGGTCCACGACTTTAAGCTCTTCGGTCATCACTTCGGCGATTTCAAGGCGCAAATCATTCAGATCCGCCTTGTAATCGAGCTCCTCGCGGCGTTTGAAATCCTTAATAATCAGGCTACTGATGTGATTGATTTTTTCTCTACCGATTCGCATGATTTTTGTTTTGGAGTTAAAGGATCAGGCCGCGTTCGCGCACCAGTTTCGATTTGACCAGTTGAAACACCCGGCCATAATCCATCATGTTCCGCTCATAATCCTTGGTCCGGGTTTCCAACAGAAGTTTAACTTCCTCGTTCAACCTGTCCTCAACCATGAGATCTTCCGTGATGATGTGGTTGAGGATGCCGATCAGTTTTTCGGGAGCCTCGTCCCAGACCAGCATGTCCTTTTCAATCAGCCTTGAAACAATTTTTTGGGATATCTTTTCGATCAGTTCCTTGGAAAGTCTCATCGCAACTCCATCCTGATTTTATAGGGGAAAAACGGCATCGGGCCAAAAGAAGAAAATGGAGCGGGAGACGGGGCTCGAACCCGCGACATTCAGCTTGGGAAGCTGACACTCTACCAACTGAGCTACTCCCGCACTTAAAAACCGCCGCCAGTTAAATCAGGTTTCCTTTTCTCCTAAAATAAGAAAAATATTATTATCGGTCACCTGGATGTCCAGAATTTTCACGTCCAGTCCATGAATCTGGTCGATGGCGCCATTGACCATCTTTTCAATCGCTTCAGCGCTTTCCTCCATAATATCAATAACCTTAATGCGAGTGATTTTACCGCTAACCAATTTCATAGATTTTCTCGCAATTGGAGTAGTTCAGAATATCTCAAAACGGGGAAATAGCGTTAACTCATTTTAACATAAGGGTTCCGGCGGATCGCCTTGGAATTATGGCCGTATTATCCAATATTTTTCCCAGCGAAACAAATTAATTATAACTCATCTTTCGCGATCGTCCCCGGAGAGAAACAAGAATTGATTATTGTAATCAATCCCTGTTTTCAGTAATATAATTTCGTTCCGGAAGTTAAATTAACTTCTTTGTTTACAAAAAGTTTAAGTTGTCCTGTCGGCGTTAGCCCGTCCGGGCCGCCCGCAAGAAGGGGATGTTTTCCGGCATTTCCGTTTTCCCCGGAACACCCAAGAGGAATATCGTGGTTAAAACTGTCAAATTCACCGAAAAAGTTCCCATCAGTCATCATTTGATTGAGCTGAAAGACCGCCTCATTCAGGTTACCCTGGTCGTCGCGTTATTTTTCGCGCTGTGTTTTTATTTCGTGGACATTCTGATCCTCTGGCTTCAGGATCCGCTTCCAAAGCGCTACGCGGAACTCACCTTCATCACCCCCACGGAACCGTTTTTCACCAACATGAAAGTGGCATTCATGGGCGCCACGTTTATCTCCATGCCTTTCATCCTGTATCACATTTGGGAGTTCATCGCTCCCGGACTCAAGGTCAAGGAGAAAAAAATCACGTTCATGTTTGTCTTGTTCGGAACGCTGTTCTTCCTTTTTGGTGGGTTGTTCTGCTATTTCCTGGTGCTTCCGCTGGGACTTCGGTTTCTTCTCAATTACGGAGTCACCTGGTGGAAGATGCAGGTCACCATCGCGTTTTATTTTTCGTTCTGCGTGAAGTTGATCATGGCCTTCGCTTTTGCCTTCCAGACCCCGCTCCTCATGGTGTTGCTGACGAAATTTGGAGTCATCAACACGATCAAAATGAAGCTGTACCGCAAGTGGGCCTTTCTGGGATGTTTCGCCATTGCCGCCGTACTCACCCCACCGGACGTGATCACCCAAGTTCTGCTCGGAGTTCCCTTGTACGGACTTTACGAATTCGGAGTGATGGTTTCCCGGTGGTTTGAAGACCCCAAAAACCGGGAAGCCGCCATCCGGGAAATGGAACTGGCCCGCGCTCAGCGGCAGGCCGCGGCGCAAAAAGCCGGGCAATCGAAGAAGGCCAACGGCGCCAAACGACCTGCGAATTCAGACAAAACCAATAAGGCGAAAAAAGTTTCCTGACCCGATCCGCATTGCCTTCCTCCCTCTAAAACAGAAATCCAAATAGCGGGATCAATCGCGGATAGACCCCAAGCAGTAAGAACCCCGCCAAACTGCATGCCCCTTGAAAGACGATCGACGCATACAGCGTTCCCGTGCGGTAGAACAACAGGGCCGCAATCAATCCCAGGGCGAACAACCCGAAGGTCAATTTAAAATGGGCGAGTGTGAAGAGGGCGGCTGTGAGGTAAAGCGCCACGGCGGGAGGATACCTGTTTATCAGAGCCCGCCCCACAATGCCCATCCAAAATCCCTGTTCGGCAAAAGGCTCCCAAAAAAAGCTCGACACAATCCCCCTCCATCGGGTTGCGGGATTTTCTTCCAGAGTCAGGGCCGAACCCGCGAAAATTTCTTCCTCGCCCAGGCCGCTGATTTCGAGAATGGCATCGGCAAGGGGAAGGATTATGACCACCCCAAGCCCGCAGAGCGCGCCCGTCAGAAGGTGGGTTTTCAGATATCCGGTGTTAAATCCCCAAACGCGGAGCGGCAGACCGCTCACCCGGACGGCGACGGCCATCGCGAGAGCGCAGAAGAGGGTTCCGCCGTATTGAAACAGCCAGGGGTGTCCACGCAAGACAATGCGCGCCAGAGGAAACACCAGCGCAAAATACGCGGCCAGAAGGACAAAAGGAAATTTGAATCGCGGTAAGGCGGGAAGCGCGATTTTGGGGATCATGCAGGGCTTCCTCAATGCCGCGTTTCCGCAACGATCCCTTCCAGGCCGGGGATCAGGGATTCGCGGTATTTAAAGAGGGATTGGAGGCCTTGTCTGTAGACAAGAATTTATCGGGACCCCCAAGGACGTGAATGGATTCCGGTACCACTAGAGATCCCTCCTGCGGAGTTCCACAGACATGGGCGGCAACGGTCAACGGATGTGAGTTGACCTGACCCTGATCCGCAATATTTTGTTTCATCAGGTTGGCGCTGAGGTAAAATCCGCCAAAGATTAAAGCAGAAAGAATGCAGGACTCGATGAATACGTTCTTCCACATAATTGAATGCCGTTGTTTAACTTGACATTATTTTATTCGTTTCGACTGAAGATTTCAAGTCTGTCTTCTGACCCGGAAAGGGAAGGCCGCCGGGATCGGGGAAATGGCCTGCGCTGATTCAGGCGGGTCCCGTCGGATTGCCATTGCAGTTGACAAAAATGGGTTATTTACATACTATCCGAAAAGGGCCGATAGGGGGCCTGCAGAGGGGGTTTGTTCCCCATCCAAGCAGTCGCCTTTGGAACAGTAAGCCGCTGGTCGTGTTTGATCCCGGCTGGGGGCAACCCCTCACCCAAAGAGACGGCCCGAAGATCTCCGGCCGAATTGGCCCTGCCCCAGCCCAATCGGGAACCTATTCAACTTTCTCCATACGGTTCAACATGAATCCTTTAATCGACAAAATCGTGATTGCTTCGGACCATGCGGGATACGACCTCAAGGAAAGCGTCATCACTTACCTCCTTCAGGAGGGATACGAGGTTGAAGATTTCGGCCCCAAAAACTCGGATTCGGTCGATTACCCGGATTACGGGGTCTCGGTGGCAAAGGCAATCCTTGAGGCCAAGGCAAACCGGGGAATTCTGATTTGCGGAACCGGCATCGGCATGTCCATCGTGGTCAACCGGTTTCCCGGAATCCGCGGCACCTTGTGTTCGGACCTGTATACGGCAAAGCTGTGCCGGGAACACAACGACTCCAATATCCTTATCATGGGAGGACGCGTCGTGGGCAAGGGACTGGCGCATGAAATCGTAAAAACCTGGCTGACCACCTCGTTCGAGGGAGGGCGGCATACCAAGCGGATCGAGAAGATCGAGCAGATCGACGAGATTATTAAAAGAATGACTGAAACAGTTAAGATACGAGGAGATGTCTAAGGTGCTACTTGAAGATTTTGATCCGGAAATCGCAGAGGCCATTCGCGGCGAGTTGGAGCGGGAAACCCATACCCTGGAGATGATCGCTTCCGAAAACTTTGTCAGTCCCCAGGTACTCGAAGCGCTGGGATCCGTCATGACCAACAAGTATGCGGAAGGCTACCCCGGCAAACGTTACTATGGGGGATGCCAATATGTCGATGTCGCCGAAAACCTCGCCATCGAACGCGCCAAAAAACTATTCGGGGCAGATCACGTCAACGTCCAGCCCCATTCCGGTTCCCAGGCCAACATGGCGGTTTACCATGCGGTGCTACAACCGGGGGACACCATCCTTGGCATGAACCTGTCCCACGGGGGCCATTTGACGCACGGCAGTCCGGTCAACTTCTCCGGCTACACCTATAACGTTGTGCCTTACGGAGTGCATCCCGAAACGGAAACCATCGATTATGATGAAGTCGCCCGCCTGGCGAAGGAGCACCGTCCCAAATTGATCGTGGCGGGAGCCAGCGCCTACCCCCGCGTTATCGATGCGGTGCGGTTCCGCCAGATTGCCGATGATGTGGGCGCGAAGATCATGACCGATATCGCGCACCCCGCCGGGCTCATCGCCGCCGGAATCTATCCGTCTCCCGTGCCCCATTCGGAATTTGTGACCACGACAACCCACAAGACCCTTCGCGGTCCACGGGGAGGAATGATTCTCTGCAAGGCCGGGTTTTCGAAAGAGATCAATAAGAAAATTTTCCCCGGTATTCAGGGCGGACCGCTGATGCATGTCATCGCCGCCAAGGCGGTGGCGTTCAAGGAAGCTCTTTCCCCGGAATTCACCGCCTACCAGAAGCAGGTCGTATCGAACGCCCAGCGGCTGGCCCAGGTGTTGAGCGAGTCCGGATTCAAAATCGTCAGCGGCGGCACCGATACGCACCTGATGCTTGTCGACCTGCGCCCGCAGAACCTGACCGGCAAAGCCGCCGAAGAGGCCCTGGATCATGCCGGGATCACCGTCAACAAAAACACCGTTCCCTTTGAGACCCAAAGCCCGTTTATTACCTCGGGAATCCGGATCGGCACCCCCGCCCTGACCACCCGGGGAATGAAGGAGGGAGAAATGGAAACCATCGGCGGCTGGATCATTGAAACCCTCAAGCACATTGACGATCGCCCCTTCCAGGAAGGGATCCGGAAAAAGGTGTTCGACCTGTGCGAGCATTTCCCCCTGAGCGTTCAAATGACCCAACAGGGCTGAACTTAAATGAAGTGTCCCTCCTGCTCCAACATGGAAAACAAGGTCATCGACTCCCGCCTTAACAAGGAGGGCGATATCATTCGCCGCAGAAGGGAATGCCTCAACTGCCATGAGCGGTTCACCACTTACGAGCGGCTGGAACGGACACTCCCGATGGTCATCAAGAGGGATGGCCGACGCGAGGAGTTCGACCGGCAGAAGATCGTCAATGGGATCAAAATCGCCTGCCAGAAGCGCCCCATCAGCATCGAGAAAATCGAAGACCTGGTGGACCGCGTAGAGCAATATTTCCAGGACCTGGGGGACAAAGAGGTCTCCGCCGTCGCCATCGGGGAAAAGGTGGTGAGAGAACTCTACAATCTCGACGACGTGGCCTATGTGCGTTTCGCCTCCGTATACCGGTCGTTCAAGGATGTGAACGAGTTCATGGTCGAGCTCAAGGAAGTCCTCAAAAACAAGCAGGAACCCAAAGATCCCGGCCCCAACCGTCTTTCCTGATTCGTCAAACTTTCCCGATTCGAAAAATTCAAATTTTCCTCAGGCTTCCTTTCGTAAACGAAAGTAGGAAGGCCTTCTTCCCGATAGGCGACCCCCGTGACCGGACTTTCCCCCGGACCATCATCGACATTGAAACAAAGCCTCTGACGTGATAAGATTTTGGGTTCCCAGTTGGACAAATAAGTTCCTGATAACTTGAGTGTTACTTTTGGATTTCTCCTTATCCCGGTCCCATGTTGAAAGTTGCTTTTAACATTGCGCTGTTCAGTTACCTTGGGGCCTCGATAGGTTATTTCGGTAACCTGCTTTACCGGAAACGTTGGGTTTCCGTTGCCACCACCTCCTTGATGGGACTGGGACTGGTTGCCCACACCGCTTTGATGGGCATCCGTTCCAGTCAAACGGGGCATGGTCCTTACACGACGGCGTTCGAGATCGCCATGTTCTTTTCCTGGATCATCGTGGTGGTTTACATATTGACGGAGCTGAAATTCAAGATTCAGGATCTCGGGGCGTTTGTGATCCCCCTGGTGTTTTTGATCCTTCTCTATTCCGCGTTTTTGTCGCGGGAGGTCGTAACGCAGGAGACGGGTTCGGTTCTGTGGATGACCCTTCACCGGACCCTGTCGATTCTGGGGTATGGCGCTTTCGCGATCGCCTTTGCGGCCGCATTGATGTACCTGATTCAGGAAAATCAGGTGAAAAGCAAAAAGCTGGGAATGATGTATTTCCGCATGCCTTCCCTGGAGGTGCTGGACAAATTACTCGACCGGGTCATCGCTTTCGGGTTTCCGCTGTTCACCCTGGGGTTCGTGTCGGGTTCCATTTGGAACACGAAGGTGAAACACGATTTTTTTTCCTGGAACCTGGAAAAAACCTGGCCGTTGATCGTGGTCTGGGGGGTGTACGGCGTGGTTTATTTCGGCAGAATGACAGTGGGAATACGGGGTAAGAAGGCCGCACAGGGGGCCATTCTTGGATTTGTATTGATCATCGTGGCTTATTTCATTCACGTCTGAATATGGCAGAATCCAATCTGATCATGGTGGGGGTCAATCACAAAACGACCCCGGTTGAAATTCGCGAATGTCTGGCCTTTACCGGCAACAAGATGGAGGACTCCATCGAGCGCCTGGTCAGTTTTCCCGAAATTGTGGAACACATCATCCTGTCCACCTGCAACCGGGTGGAAATTTACGCCCGGGTCCGGAATCACGACGAAGGCATTTTTTTCCTTAAGAAGTTTATCGCCGATTATCATGGCCTGCCGCTGGATGAACTGGACCGGTACTTTTACTGTTACCGGGATTTTCAGGCGGTCGAGCATTTGTTTCGCGTATCCGCCAGCCTGGACTCGATGGTGCTGGGAGAGCCGCAAATCCTGGGGCAGGTGAAGGACGCTTACAGTCAGGCCCGCACCCTGAGGGCAACCGGACTGGTGCTCAATCAGCTCTTTGAAAAAGCCTTCATGGTGGCCAAAAAGGTCCGGGAGCAGACGGGGATCGCCGAACGGGGGGTTTCCATCAGTTCCGCCGCGGTGGAGTTGGCACGGAAAATCTTCGAGGACCTCGAAAGCCACAGCGTCATGCTGGTGGGAACCGGGGAAATGGCCGAGCTCGCGGCGAAGCATCTGATCTCTTACGGGGTCAAAACCGTTTACGTGGCCAGCCGCACCTTTGAACGAGCCGCATCTCTCGCCACGCGGCTGAATGGATGCGCCCTCGATTTTGAAACCTTCAAGGAAGACTTGCACAAAGCCGACATCATCATCACCTCCACGGCGGCGCCCAAATTCATCATTCACAAGGATGTGGTAGAGGCGGCCATCCAAAAAAGGAAAAACCGGCCCATGTTTTTCATCGATATCGCCGTTCCCCGCGACGTGGAACCGGAGGTCAATGGTCTGGAAAACGTCTACCTCTACGATATCGACGATCTGCAGGCGGTGGTCGACGCCAATATCAAAGAGCGGGAAAAGGAAGCCGAAGAGGCAATGCAAATCATTCAACGCGAGGTGACCAAGTTCAACAACTGGATCACCTCTCTGGATGCGGTGCCCACAATCGTGGAATTGAGAAACCGGGCCGAAGCCATTCGCCGGCAAGAGTTGGAACGGACCCTCAAAAAACTTTCCCACCTTTCCGAAGAAGAGAAAAATGCCCTGCATCAAATGACCAGCGCCATCATCAACAAGATCCTGCACAAGCCGACCATCAACCTCAAACGTAAAGCCCAGAGCCAGGAAGGCCCCCATTACCTCAAGGTCATCCGGCATCTGTTCCACCTGGACGATTGAATGGAAATAAACCCGGCACCCCCCCCATCCCGAATCGTGATCGGGACCCGCGGCAGTCCCCTGGCGGTCTGGCAAGCCCATTGGGTCAAAGATCAACTGGAAGGTATTCATACGGACCTTAAGGTTGAAATTGTCATTATCAAGACCTCCGGCGATAAGATTCTGGATGTGCCTCTGAACAAAATCGGCGGCAAGGGCCTGTTTGTGAAAGAAATTGAAGAGGCCATGATGCGCCGGGAGATAGACATCGCAGTACACAGCATGAAGGACGTTCCCATGAAACTTCCCTTCGAATTGTGCCTTTCCGCCATTTGCGAGCGGGAAGTTCCCTTCGACGCCCTGGTCTCCCGAAACGGACTTAAGCTTGATGATTTGCCTGAAAATGCTAAAATCGGAACCAGTAGCCTGCGTCGCTCGACCCAGTTGCTGAACTGCCGGCCGGACCTGCAAATCGTGCCCCTGCGGGGCAACGTCAACACGAGGCTGGCGAAGCTGGACACCCAGGAACTCGATGCCATCGTTCTGGCCGCCGCGGGAATGCGCAGAATGGGCTGGGAAAGCCGGATCACGGAAATTCTGCAACCGGAATTATTGCTCCCCGCCATGGGACAGGGCGCCGTGGGAATCGAAGCCCGGAAAAGCGATCCCAATATCCTGGGTTATGTCGGCGAGCTGGATCACGAGGAAACCCATTTCGCCGTCGAGGCCGAGCGGGCTTTTGTCAATGCCCTCGATGGAGGGTGCCAGGTTCCCATTGGGGCTTACGCCGTTCTGGAAAATGATACCTTGCGTCTTACCGGATTGGTTTCCAGTCTGGATGGCCGGAAAATCTTTAAACTGAGCAAATCCGGGGCACCGCAGAGCGCGCGGGAAATTGGCGAAACGATGGGGCGAGAGATCCTGAGTATGGGTGCCGATGCGGTATTGAAAGAAATTCTTCAGTAACTCCAGGGGAGGTTTGCCATGGCACAGGCCTCGATTTTACTTGTCGATGACGAGGAGATCGTTCTGCAATCGGTAAGCTACCTGTTGAAGAAAAACGGCTACGATGTGGTCACTTCTGCTAATGGCAAAGACGCCATCCGGAAGTTGAACGATAGTAGCTTTCCCCTGGTCATCACCGATCTGGCTCTGAAGGATTCGGACGGCCTGACCGTCCTGGACGCGGCCAAAAAGATCAACGATGGCACGAGCGTTCTCATTCTCACCGGCAACGGTTCCCTGCAATCTGCCATTGCGGCGCTCAGATTGGGCGCCTCCGATTATCTGCTCAAACCCTGCTCGGAAGACGAGATCCTCATGCGGGTTTCCAGTTGCCTCGAAAAACGGCAACTCAAAAAGGATATCGTGGAACGTACCCGCGAACTGGAGCAGATCAACGAAAAATTGCGCCAGGAGATCAATTCGCGAAGCCGGGTGGAGGAGGAGCTCCTGGAAAGCCGGAAGCAGTTGATCGAAAACAATCAGGCCCTGCAACGATTGTCCATCCTCGACGGGCTGACGGGAATATTCAACCGCCGTTACCTCGACGATTTTCTGGAGAGGGAAGGGCGCCGTGCCCAGCGCGACAAATTCCCCCTCAGCGTCGTCATGATGGACATCGATTATTTCAAACTGTTCAACGATACCTATGGGCACCAGACGGGAGATGAGTGCCTTCGGCAAATCGCACAACACCTGGAAAAATCCCTGCAACGTCCCGCCGACCTTGTGGCCCGGTATGGCGGAGAAGAGTTTATCGCGGTCCTCCCGGGAACGGGTATTGACGGCGGGGTCCAAGTGGCCGAAACGCTTCGCGAAGCCGTGGAGCAACTCAGCATCCCGCATGAAAAATCCCAGGTCGCCGGCCACGTTACCATCAGCCTGGGAATCGCCGGGGGAATCGTCGATAACAATACTTCCATTCAAGACATGGTGAGCTTCGCCGACAAAGCTCTCTACCGAGCCAAGGAAAACGGTCGAAATCAGCTCGTGTCTCAAGCGGATCTGAAATAATCCCTTTATTCTTATTGTGTAGAATGATTGAGTGGGGAGCCCGGCTCATCCTTCCCCTGCAATTTTTGGAATCCCCGCCTTTACTTCTTCAATCTAAAATTATAGAAATCCTGTCACTCCTGCAAGGAAGTGGATTTCCTATATTCCTGTTTGTGCCGTGGATTCGGAGGGCATCATGATGACGATCACTTTGAACGAATGCAATTGGGATCGAATTCTCAGGGTTGCGTTGGGACTGATTCTCATTGCGGCTGGAATCGCGGTGTGGGGCGTGTGGGGCATTGTATTGGGTCTGGTCGGGATCATTCCACTACTGACCGGGATCATCGGATGGTGCCCGTTGTATGCCCTGTTTAAGATCCAGACCTGCAAACGCTGAGTCCCGATCCCAATCAGAGCCAGAACTCCGGTGCGGGGGCGTTCAGCCGTTCCCGCGCCAGCGCGAGAGCTTCTTCCCTGAAGATACGGTCCCCGGGGGAGGGGGCCGAAAGTCTTTCCATGACGCGGGAGACGTTTTTTGAAACCGTGGAGAATACCAGTTCCTCCAGGTAGGTTTGCTCCCCGTGGGACTCGATTTTTTCCCGGTAGGCCGTGTTGGCGGTGAGTTCCAATTCCACCGCGCACCCGATGACACCCCCCGCATTAACCAGGAAATCGGACAACGATTCAATCCCCCGCCGGTGTTTCAAATAATACTCGGTCATCTTGTTGCTGGGCGTATTGGCCCCCTGAAGAATCACCCGGCATCGAATGCGATCGGCATTTCTTGAGGTGATGGCATCGGGCCGGGCGGCGGGGACCAGGATTTCGCAGGGTCCTTCCAGAATCCAGTCCAGACGGTTCGGTCCCCAGTGCCTCTCCACCGGACCCGTATAACCGGCAAGACCGCAAGCTTCGTGCCGGATCCGATTCAGTTCGGCAAGATCCAATCCCTGGGAATTCCACAGAGCGGCATTGATGTCGGAGGCACCCACGATAACGGCCCCGGCGGAAACAAGTTTCGAGGCCGTCCCCGATCCCACATTCCCATATCCCTGAATAATCACCCGGCTTCCCGCGATTTTGAATTTCGAATCGAGCAACTCCAGCGTTTTAGCGGCGGCAAACAGGCCTTGTGCGGTGAGGCCCCATCCGTCGATGGGCACGCCGCCTTTTTCAGGCGGTCGGCCCGCGCCTCCGCGGCGATGGACCCGGGTTCCCAGCCGTTCCGAATAAATATCGAAAATCCGCTGAATGTCCTTCTCATCGGTTCCCATATCGGGTGCGGGGATGTAGTCGGGGATATCAAATATAGCTTCCGCAAACCGGGTGACCAATTCATCCTTTAAGGTGGGATAGGAGCGCAAAATTTGCGGGTCGGCGACGATCCCCGCCTTGCCCCCTCCGTAGGGCAGGCAGGCCCCGCTGTTTTTCAGACTCATCACGTAAGCCAACCGGCTCACTTCCTCCAGCGAAAGGTCGGGCGCAATGCGGATTCCTCCAAGACCGGGCCCCCGCCGGGTGTTATCCACCACCACATAGCCCCAGGTTTTACCGGTTTTTGGATCATAGACCCGGATTTTTTTCTCCGGGAGAAACCCTTCCGGCCGGGAAAATCGATCCTGAACCGGTTTTTCAGGAATACTCTCCAATTCAAGTTTTTGAGGAACCGTTATCATGCGGGGATTATACGGGCTCGATTGACACCAGAACAAATCTAAAATAGATTACCCTTCACCTGAAGAGCCCCTTTTAGAAACCCTGTCAGGCCGTAAGTTCCCATGACAAAGTCAAACATGCCATCCCACGCCGAGATTCAGGACCTCATTGAGCGGAGCCTGAAGGAAGATTTGCGAGAGGGAGATATCACCACCCGGGCGCTGGTGCCCGAAGACCAGATCCAGGAGGCCCGGGTGGCCGCCAAAGCTCCCTTGGTGCTATGCGGGGGGCCAATATTGAAGGAGGTTTTCATCCGGCTGGATCCCACCGCCGATTTTCCCGGCCCCTTCGCCGAAGACGGAGCCGCCCTGGCTCCCGGAGAAACCATCTGCCGGATACGCGCCCGGGCGGTCTCTCTTTTGGAGGGGGAGCGGGTGGCGCTGAATATCGTTCAACGTCTGAGCGGGATCGCCACCCTGACCCGGAAATTCGTTGAAAGAGCCCGGCCCGTGACCGTACTGGATACACGGAAAACCACACCCGGGCTGAGAGCGTTTGAAAAATATGCCGTCCGTTGCGGAGGCGGGACCAATCATCGGTACGGCCTGTTCGATGCGGTTCTTATCAAGGACAACCATATCATGGCGGCGGGTGGAATCCTTCAGGCGGTCACCCGCGTTCGCCAAAAATATGGAACCACTCAAACGATCGAAGTGGAAACGCGATCCCTGGATGAAGTGGACGAAGCTCTCCAAGCGGAGGCCGACATCATCATGCTGGATAACATGCCCACGCCCGCGATCCGCCAGGCCGTCCAGAGGGTGAACGGGCGGACGAAGATCGAAGTGTCCGGGAATATCGATCTCCAGCGCCTCGATGAACTGGCCCATACGGGAATCGACTTCGTGTCGGTGGGTGCGTTGACCCATTCCGCCCCCGCCGCCGACATCAGCATGAATTTTCTTTAGGGGTAATGATGCGCCGCAGGGTGGTATAATGAATCGAATGGCAAGCCACACCCGATTTCGGTGATTAATTCACATGCCCTGTAAGGACACAACCTCCAGAATAGAAGTGGTCCTGGACCACGACGAGCGCCTGGTGGATTTCGATTTCAACAAAATCACCTGCGGCAAGGAAATCGGCGGCGAGACCGGACTCAAAGACTTTTGCCGGGGGCATTCCCTGGACGAAATTGAGGCCTTCGATGTCGCGCGTCTCGTGGAAGATCTTCAACCCAACGAAGGGGAAACGCAGTTTTTTCTGTACCTGGAATGGGATGCGCTCTTGACCTCCATAGCGCAATACCGCGGTCGAACCGGGGAAATCGACTTGGAACGATACCAATTGGCCGCCATCTCCTACGATGAGGAGTCCATCCGCATTTCCCAGGTGATTCATCCGAACCGGAATATGCCCAAAATCATTCCCTGTGGAGTAAAAGACCGCTTGGAAGAGGAGAGTCAGTCGGGATAAAGCCGGACCAGACGGATATAGCCCTGGGAAAAATCCTGGTCAAAGTTCTGGGCCAAACCGCTTTGATAAGAAACATAAAAAGCGGCGCGCTGATCGAAAGGCAGGCACCATGTGCCGTTACCGCCGCCGGGTTCGAAAACGGGGGCGAGGTGCAGTTCCTGGTTGGATCGTCCGATAATGATCGAATCGGGGACAAAAAGTTTTTCCGCTTCTTCCCGTTCGGCAATTCGCCAATCGTGAAATCCGAGAAAATCATCCTTGTTCATTTCATCCACAAAACTCAATGCATCCTGAAAAGTCAGCCAATCCCGTGCAATTTGCCATGAGTCCTTTTTACACCAGACCAGCCCGGTTTCGTTGTCGGTGATGGTGCCGTCGCCATTGTCCGCAAATCTGGAATCTCCTGCCATGGTTCTCTATTTCCCCCCTATGAAAAGCCCGGCCGGAGGCCGGTGTCCGGATGCAGGGACTGAATTGATAATCGCGTTTGTTCCGGGCGTCATTGATATAACATAAAATTTTGCCATGCCCGATGCCGGATTTGTATTATAAAGGGCCCTTCGAAAAAGAAGGCCGCTGAAAATTTTGGAGGCCCCTGTAGCCCGATTATGTTAACTTAGCCCCCAAATATTGTGAAGCCTGAACTGCCGAGGGATATATTTAATCCGGCTCCCGGTGGTTGGATCGTAGGCCAATCACGTGAGCGGGCGATTTCGATACAAAGGAGGTTGTCGATTAAAATTATATGGCGCTGTTCATATTTGAATGTGAAAAATGCCGTCATCTGATCAAACATTCCCTGCAACACAACATTGGGAAGATTTATATTTTTGAATGTCCCAAATGCAAGGACAACAACCGGTTTAAGTTTGTCAGGGAAGGCAATCCCGATTTTGACTGGTATTCCAACGTGGTTAAAATAAAAAACGCCCGGAGGAGAGAAGGGGACCGACTTCATGCCACGGATATGAGGAAAAAAAAGGAATCCCCTCCCGAAGTGAAGGAGGTTAAAGGTTGAGGTTTGAAAATCCAATGATGATTCGATTCATAAAATGGTGTCATTCCAGGCCGTGCAAGCGGATCCTGATTGTGTGTCTTATGGCGGCAACAGCCCTTGTAATACATGGGAACCGCGTTCAGGCCGCGTCCTCATTTTATTATCAAGGCCGAGTGATCGACTCCCTCGCCGTTTCCGCCACCCCTTCAGGCAAATGCGGAGAGAAGGTCCCATCGGTCGGTTTTTATCAACAGGTTTCCCTGTATTCCATTGCGGCGGGTCTGGGATTTTTTTTCCTGGGCATTTTCCTGGAAAAGAAAGCCCTCAAGCGGTCCTGTTTTCTTCTGGCCGTCATTCCCCTGGCTGGATGGCTCTATGTCCATTTCTTCGTGGACTACGACGCCCTGAAACGCAAAGCATTCACCTACGACACCGAAGCAGAGGCGGCGCTCGCCAATATCGCCGAGGCGCAGGATCGATATAAATCCGAACAGGACACCTACCTGGGAGATCTGCAACAGTTACACTCCCACATGGCGGGTTCCCATGGAGTGGATTCGTGCGTCCGGATCCTGAGCGTCGAGGCCAGTTGGGCCCATTGGACCGCACAAGCCCGCCACGTGTCGAGTCCCAACGTGGTCACCTGGGACAGCACCTCCGGAAGTTCGCTCAAAAAGGGCTGAATATCCCTGCTCTAATCGCCAGAATTGACAAGTTTTTTCCCCGGACTTAAACTGGATTACAAAGGGGGCCTTGAAAAAATACCGGCACCCCAAAATGGGCTCGTTTGCATGGGGTTCCCGTGGATGGGGCATCCAGAATCATGAGGGGTTAAAGAAGCCAGGAAGATTTAATCAAGGACTTTGGGCGAGTGAGGGGCAACCGTGTCGAATCCTATCGGCAATTTTATGAAAACTCCCGTACATTCCATTTCGTCGGAGGAGACCATCTGGCGGGCATCACAGAAAATGCACGAGCATCAGATCGGTTCCCTTCTGGTCACCGATAACGGAGAATATGTGGGGATCCTCACCAAGACCGATCTGATCTACAAGGTGGTGGAAAAAGGGCTGGAGCCACGGCAGACCCGGGTCATGGACATAATGACCCAACCGGTCCTTTCCATGGATGATCAGGCTTCGGCCGTCGAGGCACGCGATTTCATGATCGATCGGAACATCCAACGGCTGGCGGTGACTCGCAACGGGGAAATCGTGGGAATTCTGTCGGTGAAGGATTTGATGAGTTGCCTGGGATAAAACGGGCTCGCTAAACTGAAAATCTTCTGCTTATTCCACCTCCCATTGGGTGACGATGCCGTTCAGCGAAACCATCCCGATGATCTGGTTATTATCCAGAACCATTCCGTACGATACGTTGAAGTTGGTTAGCAGGCGCGCGGCGTAGGTGAGAGGCATATCCGCCGGAACCGAGAGGACCGGTTTGGACATGATCTCATACACATGCACTTCATGCAATTTGCGCCGTTCGGCGATAACTTTCCTCGCGATATCCTTCAAAGTCATGATGCCGTAAACATCCGTATCGTCCCTGGGTTCGATCAGGACGGCGTTGATCTTTTGTTCCCGCATCATTTTGAGGGCATCCATGATCCTCGTGACGCCTTCAATTTTCTTGAAATGGGGCATCATGACGTCCCGGACTACTTTTTGGTAAGACATTCCTCTTCTCTCGGGTGGGATAACTAGAAGTAATGTTCCTTGGCTTCCTTTTCCATGGCGGGGATTTGGCTCTCCATGCCGATGGCGCGGTCGATGGTCCAGGAAAATGCAATGCCATTCCCATGCTTGCCGAGGTGACCGGCCTGATAGATGGCCTCCATGATATCGCTACAGATGAAATCCTCGACCAGAAACAATAACATGTCCTTTTGGACATCCATTTTCAGGCCGAAAAAAGATTTCTGATTGTGGATCCCCTCACCCCTGGCATTAAGAATCGTGACCCCTGTGGCGCCGGCCTTTTTCGCCGACTCGATCACTTTTTCCTGATACTCGTCATTTACAAGAGCCAGAATAACCTTGAAACGCATGATATTCTCACCAAGCAGATTTGCGAAGGACGGGGATTAATATCATCAAAACGATTCAATCACGCCATGGTATCCCGATGCGCTCATATTCCCGCGTGTAGATAAATCCGCCGGGGGAGAGCCATGGCAAATTTTCAGTCGTCCCTTTTCTTCTGGGCCGCACGGGCCATCCTTGCCGTGATCATAGCATAGGCATTTACGCTTATCATAGGGAAAAGCGAGGCGAAGGCGATGAGTCCGAATCCGTCCAGAATAGGAGATCGGCCGGGGACGTTGGAGGCAAGCCCGATGCCCAGCGCGGCCAGCAGAGGCACGGTCACCGTCGATGTGGTCACACCGCCGCTGTCAAACGAGAGGGGAATGATCATCTTGGGAACGAATCGAATCTGGATCAGGAGAAACAGGTATCCCACGATGATATACAGGTACAGGGGACTCCCGACAATGATGCGGTACACTCCCAGCGAAACACCCACGGCAACCCCGAGCGCGACTGAAATGCGCAGGCCCCATTCGGAGATGGATCCGGTCGTAATTTCCCGCGCCTTGATAGCCACCGCGATAAGCGCGGGCTCCGCCAGCGTCGTTGAAAACCCGATCAGGAACGCGAAAACATAAGTCCATCGGTACAAGGTCGGGGAGGGAGCGCTGGTCCCGAAGCCGGACAAACCCCCGGTTAGAAAAGCGGGATCCGTCAACTGCCGGGCCATTTCGGCGCCGATGGGGAAAATACATTCTTCCAATCCGACGATAAAAATGGCGAGCCCGGCGATCACCAGGAGGAATCCGAAGCAAATCTGCTTAAAGTGCGGGAGAAATTTCCGGATAACCACAATTTGAAAAAATGCGAGCACGAGAACGATCGGCAGAATATCCCACAGGGTTCCTATCCCCGCGGAACGGATCAACTCAAAAACAGTTTCGGTTGGGGACATCATTGGCCTCCGAATCCGTAAACGAACATTCCATACCCCATGACACACATGATCGGGGTAAGGCTGGCAAGCGCGATCAAACCGAAGCCGTCAACGATGGGATTCCTTCCCCGGATGCTGGAGGCCAATCCCAACCCCAATGCCGTCACCAGGGGAACCGTTATGGTGGAGGTGGTGATCCCGCCCGCATCGTAGGCGATGCCGATGATCTCTTTTGGAGCCAGGGAGGTGAAGAACATGATCAGGCTGTATCCGACCACAATGAACCATACCAGCGGCCAACCCTTGATGATCCTCACGACGCCAAGCGCGATGGCAAACCCGACCGAAAATGCAACGGTCAATCTCAGTCCCAGAACAAAGGAGTCGATGGATTGCGCGTTATTCGCAATGGCCTTACCCTCTGCCGCAATGTGTCCGGCTTTATTGGCGATCACGCTCAGGGCCGGTTCGGCTATCGTGGTGGAAAATCCCAGGGCGAAACCGAAAAATATGATCCACCCCGCATTTCCGATTTGCGCGAATTGGAGGGCCATTCTTTCGCCCAGGGGGAAGAGGGCGTTTTCCAGACCCATGATGAAAATGAACAACCCCAGAATCACTAGACCGATTCCGACAAGGATCTCATGGAGATTTTCAAAGGGCTTTTGAATGACGCCAATCTGAAAAAAAACGATCACCGCTACGATGGGAAGTATATCGGTGAAGGCGGAAAATATTTTTTTTATCAGGTAATGTAGAATCTGCACCGGACCCTATGGAAATAAAAGGGGATGTATGAGCCATTCATCCTGGGGCCGGAAGGTGGGGGGGAGTGTGATCTTACCTGAGGAAAGGGTTGATTCCTGTCGATGCGCCCCTCAATATGGATACCTGAAACAGATAAAGAACTCGGCTTCAAGTGAACGCGAACCACATAACATACTTGCCCGAACCTCGGCTTCAAGCGGAGTATAACAGATACGGAGAGAAATCCAAATTCTTTACCTCGTCGGCCCTCCGGTGGCCTCGAAATAATCCATAATCTTCCTTCCTTGAGGAATACGAAATGCAGGATGACGAAAATAAAAAGGATGCCGATCTTAAGGAGATGATTCTTGATCTATTTTATTCGACCAAGGGCAACCTGGATGCGGTCAACGCGGCGTTGGACGCCAAATTCAAAATAACGGGCGAAAGGAGTATTTCACTCTTTGAAAAGTTCATCCGTTCCAGGCTGGATATGAATCCGAAAACGCTCCGAATGGCGAATCTGGAGATTACCCCGGTTGAAGCGGTTTATCTGAGCCAATACCCGGGATTGGAGGGAGTGGAGGTGCTTGATTTGCGGAAGAATTCCATCGGGGATACCGGACTGGACGCGCTGGCCCATTCGACCTTGTTGACGAGCCTCAGGGAGTTGGATCTGCGCAATAACGGGATTACCCGGATCGGAATGGAGTCGCTGGCGAAAACTCAGGTGCTGACGCAACTTGAGAAATTGGACCTGCGAATGAACAAACTGGGCAAACGCTGGGAAACCAAATTGATCGAAACCCACCGGTTTCCCGTATTGCGGGAATTGAAAGTGGGCTGACAGAGGGCGGGGGTACCGCCCGGTTCAAAGGATCATGCGATTTTTGTGTTCGCGGATTTTTTGCACGATCTTGTCCGCGATTTCGTCCGCCTTGACCTGGTAATCACCCTGATCCAAAACAGACCGGAATTTGTTGACGAGATCCATCCGGATGTCGGGAGGAGGAGAGCTTTTGATGGAGACCTGAACCCGGGATGCGCTGGAAAGGGAAACCCGGTCGGTTTCTCCATCGGCTACTTTGGGAGATATATCCGATTTTTTAAGCGGGTAAGAGGTCTTGTTGACGGCATTCCTTCGTCCGACCTTTGGGGTGATATCCAATTCGTTCATAGAGCTTTCAGGTTGTATGATTTATAAGCATCCCTGCTTTGATCAAACGGAGCCGGGGATTCCGGAGCGCGGACATACCTTGCCCCTGCCGGAATATTCCAGCCCAAAATCTATTTTCCTGAAAGAAATGAGTCTTCGAAATGTCGTGTGAAAGACTCGACGACGTCCATTTCCTCCCTGTGGCATCGATGGGTCGAATCCTTTGCTTGTTAATGAAACCGGGGTTTCATTTCTCCTCAAGCAAGAATCGGAATCCGGGTGCCGCCCGGACTCATATATAAGATTACGGTTTATTATTAAATTTCTTGAGCGTGAAGGCGGTTTTTTTTCAGAAAATTCCCTGATTTCCATAGGTTTTCGCGGCGGATACCCGGAATTTTCAGGATTCCCAAATTCATTAAATTTATATAAATTAGATTAAATTCCATATAATCTTGCATTTCCCGGTTGCAGGCCCTATACTATTCCCAAGTGTAGTTCTCCCCGTTAGCAGGTCCGCTTGCCGGGAATTAACCTCTCCGTCCGGCAAGCGGATCTTTTTTTGCGTAGTCCACTTCCTATCCCGCCTGTTAAATCACCGCCTGCGTTTCTGATTCAAACACGATATGCTAGAATCTCCCATCAGGTCTTAAGATCCCCAGATCCGTGAAATGCGGGAGAATCCTTGAAAAAACACCTTATATCATGGGTTATCTTTACGTTGGCCGGGGTGGTATTACTCTCCATCCTGTGGGAATTCCGGGTTGAGCAGGCCTTCCTGGAATTCGTTTTCAACGAGGCCTCGACCGATACTCTGGAGGATCATCTCGAACTGGTCATTATGGTCACGCTATTCACCGCCATCGCCCTGACTTATCCCACCCGAATCGCGCTGAGGGCCATCTCCGATCTCCAAAAGCGGGAAGAAACGGAAAGGAAAAACAAGGAGCGATTTAAAAGTTATTTCGATTTGCCTCTCATCGGGATCGCCATCACGACACCCCGGAACGAATGGCTGGAGGTGAATGATCGTCTCTGCTCGATTTTCGGTTATTCCAGGGACGAATTGACGCGCATGAAATGGACGGAATTGACTCCCCCCGACGATCGAGCCAATGACGTGGACCTATTCAATCGCGTTCTCGAGGGCAACTCCGAGGGATATTCGACGGATAAACGTTTCATCCGCAAGAATGGAGAAATCATCCATGCTTCCATCCATGCGCGCTGTATTCGGAAAGAGAACGGCCAGGCCGATTACTTTGTGACCGTGGTGCAGGATATCACCGACCGGGTCCGGGCGACGGAGGAGTTGAATAAATACAGGACCCACCTGGAGGAACTGGTTTCCCGGAGTACCGCGGAGCTCAAGGCCACCCACCGCCAACTCCTGCACACCGAAAAATTGTCCGCCACCGGGAAATTGGCCGCCAATATCGCCCACGAACTGAGCAACCCTCTTCACGGCATCCGTAATGTGCTGAACAAGATCCGGAGGAAGGTTCTGCTGGAACCCAAATATGCCGAATATCTCGATCTCGCCCTCAGCGAAAGCGAGCGGGTGAGTCACCTGATTCAAAAATTGCGGGACCTGCACCGCCCGACTTCCGACGTCATGGGGCCGGTGGATTTACATGAGACCATCGACGCTATGCTTCTTCTGATGGCCGACCGATTCGCAAAAAGAAACATTTCGATTGAAAAGAACTTTGCTCCTCATTTGCCCCATATTCATGCCGTGTCGGACCAGGTTCGGCAGGTTATCCTCAACCTGCTCCAAAACGCGGACGAAGCCATTACCCATGAAAAGGGGTGCGTCCATATCTCGACTTCCCTGCAACCCTCTCACGTCCATATTTCCATCCTCGACAATGGCCACGGAATCCTGCCCGCGGATATCGAGTACATTTTCGATCCGTTTTTCACCACCAAGAAAACCGAAGGAACTGGGTTGGGGCTTTCCGTGTCCTATGGTATTGTTAGCATGCATCAGGGGACCATCCAGGTAAACAGCATTCCCGGCAAAGAAACGACGTTCACGGTGATAATTCCAATCCATCCCGAAGGGTGCGCCACTTGAGTCCATCCATATTACTCATTGACGACGAGCCTCATGTCCTGGAACTCATCAGCGATGACTTGAAGGAAGAGGGGTTCCAGGTTTCCACCGCAAAAAACGGGGCGGAAGGAATTCGCTTGTTCAAAAAAAAACCCTGTGATGTGGTCATCACCGATATGGTCATGGAAGGACTGGTCGATGGAATTCAGGTCCTGAAGGAGATCAAAAAGATCGACCCTTCAGCACCAGTAGTGATCCTGACAGGGTACTGGTATCAGGATACCGCCCGGGAGGCTTTTCAGGCGGGAGTTAATGACTTCATTCTCAAACCCTGCAATAGCGAAAAACTGGTGGGGGTGATTGAAAATTGTTTGAATCCGGTTTTGGTACAGGCGGTACTGCCCAAACCTCGGACCGAATCCCGGGGACACTCGAACGATGATTCTTCTTCCCTCGCCCGATTGAAAAAAGCCCTGATCGAAGTTTCCCTTTCGCAAAGGGAAACCGAGGTCATTTTACTGGTGAGCGATGGAAAAACCGATGCCGAAATCGGCCGGGAATTGCAGATCAGCACGGGCACCGTAAAATCTCATCTTAAAAACATTTTTCGCAAATTCAAAGTCCACAGCCGGGCGCAACTGATTGCTCACCTGTACAAGAAAGCCATTTGAACCGGAAACCGATAAGGAAGATTGGCCATGCAACATGAAACGCTGAAGGTCGAAGGAATGAGTTGTAACCATTGCGTGGAAACCATCACGCAATCCGTTAAAAAGCTTTCCGGAATCAAAACCGTTCAGGTGGATCTGGGGAACAAAGAGGTATCGGTGGAATATGACGATGCCCGAGTTCAACTTGAGGAAATTGCGGCCACGATTCAACGGGCGGGATTTGAAGTGGAGGGGGTCGAGTGAGGAATCGAAAGTATAAAAGGCGCGTGAAAGGCCGGAATAATCAACAAGATGCTGAAAAACTCTTGCGGGTGTCATTCTGAGCCGCAATGCGGCGAAGAATCTTGCCCGAAACCCTCGCCCAGCTTGAATTTACCCATCCGGCTAGATCCTTCGCGGAGTTTATCCTGAGCTTGCCGAAGGACTCCGGATGACATTTTTGTAGTTTTTCAGCACTCTCTTAAGGGGATCTCTAAAAATTGCCGTTAGCCATGAGCTGGCCCTTGCGAATTAAGGGCCAGTAAATGGGCGTCCGGGAAAATCGTGGATGGTTAGAGGCGCCCTTAAAGAACTCTAAAAGTACATCCTGCCGATTATGACCCGCAAATCCTTTTCCTGCCCCTCACGCAGGATGCGAATCAGAATCTCTTTCCCCACCTTCGTTTTGGCCACCATCATTTGAAATCCCCTGGAATCGGTCACGATGCCCCCATCGTAGAGTACAATAATATCTCCCCGCAGGATTCCACCCTCCTCCGCAGGGGTTTTTGACTCCACGCTGTTGACGAGCACCCCACGGATTCCCGGAGGCAGGTTGAACGAATGCGCGAGTTCCGGAGTGAGGGACTGAATTCCAACGCCCAACCAGCCGCGTTCCACCGATCCCCGTTGGATCAGTTCCCTTGATATGGCCAAGGCCATCTCAATGGGAATGGCAAAACCCACTCCGGATCCCAGTTCCGCCACCGCCGTATTGATCCCGATAATGCGTCCCTGGAGGTCGATCAAGGGACCGCCGCTGTTGCCGGGATTGATCGAGGCATCAGTCTGAATAAAATCCTCATAGGTGGTGATACCGACGTCGTTGCGGCTCTTTCCGCTGACGACCCCCACGGTCACGGTTCCCTCCAGCCCAAAGGGGTTCCCGACGGCCATAACCCAGGCACCCACATTCACCTTTTGCGAATCGCCAAAGGAGGGGACCGGCATCCTCCGGAAAGTTGAAATTTTCAAGACCGCCAAATCCGATTTGGGATCCGACCCTAAAATTTCCGCGAAGTATTCATGCCCGTCGGAAAATTTTACCATAATTTTGTCGCTATTCTGGATGACGTGGTTGTTGGTGAGAATGTGCCCCTCGCTGTCCAGATTGATGCCGGAACCGACGCTGTCAACCACGTAGCGCTTCCTTCCCACCGTATCGACAATCCATTCTTTCAACCGGTAATACCAGGGGAATGCGGGAGCATGAACATCGTACCAGGAGGATTTCAGGGTTCGTTCCTTCACGTTATTGATACTGACCACATGAGGCTTGATCGTCTTGGCGTTGCGAATGAACGCCGCCTGAAGTTCCATCAGGTCCTTGTATTCGGAACGGTCCGCGAAGGGAGAGGGTGTTTCGACCCGGGATAAGGACCCCCACAGCATCTCGGGGGAGAGAGATCCGTGGTTATAGTAAACAGCGGAACCGATCAGGAACATTCCTGCCACCAGAAGCAGGGTTCGCCAGACTGTGTGAGGACGACGATCAGGCTTCATTTTTGATCCCGGAATAAAGTGTCACTATCCCGAACGTCAAATCGCGGTAAGCCACGTTTTCAAATCCCGTCTCTTCCATCATCTTGGCAAAACCGTCACGCGACGGGAACCCGGACACGGAACGAGGCAGGTAAGAATAAGCCGTATCGTGACGTGACACGATTTTCCCCAACCCGGGAAGCACCCGCTCGAAATAGAAGGTGTACAGGGAACGCAACAGGGAATTGGAAGGAAGAGAAAACTCCAGGATTACCACCTTACCCTCTCCCCGGAGAACCCGGTACATTTCCCGGAGCCCCAGAACCACGTTCCCGTAATTACGGATCCCGAATGCACAGGTGACCCCGTCGAAACGGTTATTCCGGAAGGGCAGGTTTTCCCCACAACCCTGTTCGAGACGGACCGTCTTTTCGAGACCTCTGCGGAGAATTTTTACCTTTGCACGTTCGAGCATGGGCAGACTGAAATCCACACCAATCACCTGAAGCGCACCCGGCATGCGCCGGCCGATCTCCAGGGCCACGTCTCCCGTGCCGGTAGCCACATCCAAAAGCTCCTGCCCGGATGCGGGCTCCAGCCGATCCACTGCCGCCTTCCTCCAATAAATATCCTGCCCGCAACTCAATAACCGGTTGAGCAGGTCGTAAGTCGGCGCAATGGCGCTGAACATTCTCTCGATCTGTTTGGAAAATAAAGTCGAATCCCTTGCTGTCCGCATCAATGGCATCCCAGAGGTTACCCATTGATTTTAACATCGGAATATTATTCAAACAACCGGCAACCGAATTCGGGTCCCATACCCCGGCTTGTTTTGTCCGTTCCGAAAGGGTAAAATCCCAACTGAACGCTATGCAAGGAGGTTGAAGATGAAAAGAGTACTGGTTGCCCTTGCACCGGGATTTGAAGAAATCGAAACCATAACCGTTGTGGATATCCTGCGCCGATCCGGAGCCCGGGTCTTCCTGGCAGGAACCCAGGAAGGGCCTCTGGAAGGATCGCGGGGAGTCCATGTGGTACCCGATGGATCCATCGACTCGGTGAATCCCCAGGATTTCGACATGGTGGTCCTTCCCGGAGGACAACCTGGGACGAACAACCTGAGGCAAAATTCCCGCGTCCGGGCCATCCTTAACGCCCTCCACTCCGAAGGCAAGCCCGTTGCGGCCATCTGCGCGGCCCCCCTCGTTTTGCATGACGCGGGCATCCTGGATCGAAAAAAATCCACCAGCCATCCCTCCGTCCGAAACCAACTGAATGGGTGCCAATATCTCGAAGACCGGGTGGTGGTCGATGGCAACGTTATCACCAGCCAAAGTCCGGGAACCGCCATGGAATTTGCCATGAAACTGGTGGAAATCCTGTTCGGACCCGATCGGGTGAAAACCGTAAACGAAGGGGTTCTGGCACGGATCTGAAAGAAGGCGAAAATTTTAATTTTTAATAAATCACTTTAAATAAAATATAATAACTAGCTAATTTTAAATAATTTTATTTAAATATCCCGCCGCTAAAAAAGATTAAAAATCGTGCCCGTTTTCGATTTTTTTTCAAATCCTTTTAAACCCGTAGCCATCCAACTGATAGAAAAAGTTCAATCACGGGAATGATGGACTCGGCATCCGGGTTCACATGAAGAGGAGACGCTGAATGTTTGTAAATATTTCCCGTAGCAAATTGTTGATTAATAATAAAAGGATTCGCCCCCGGAAAAAGGTGGCTGTCAAATCCGAACACCGCTGTTACCATTGCGGGGGAGCCATTCGGCTGAACGGAGATTTTTATACCTGCATCATGTGTTCCCGGGAAAAGGGACACCTGTGCCCGTCCTGTTCGCATCAACCCTCCAAGGTAGCGGTTGAAAGCAAAAAAATAAGCGCCTGAGCCTCTGTGCAATTGAAATCCGGCGCTTGCTCGGTTGAGCACTTATATGGCGGGATCCCCTGAGGGGGAATCCGCCTTTTTATTTGCGGGCCAATTGCCCTACCGGATTAATCCGTGAGATAGAGGTGTCCGCGAATCACCAGCCGCGAATCTCCTCCCACTTCCACCAACGAAGGACGGTCCCCCTCCCGCTCCACATTGACAAACAGGGTGGAGGGGCGTCCCATTTCGCTTCCCTGCTCGATCTGAATTCGGACGGGAACCTTCCCCCCGGCTCCCGAATATCTCGCCCAGTAGGCGCCCATGGCGCCTCCCGCACTCCCCGTCGCCGGGTCTTCCGGAATCCCGATGAAGGGCGCGAACGCGCGGACGTGCAGGGTGGAAAGGGGATCCAGGGTCTCCTGCGTAAACACGTAAATCATGTCCACCCCCGTCCGGTCAAAAATTTCCTTCAGCCGAGCCGATTGAAGAGAAACTTTCCCCGCGCATTCCAGACAGGTCAAAGGAACAAAGAGTACCGGAAACCCCGTCGAAACCACCTGGCAGGGCAAATGCGGATCGATATCCCTTTGGTCCAACCCCAGACATTCCGCCAAATCCTGGCGGGAATCCCAAACCTCACCGAATTGCGGCGGGGGTTGACGCATGAAGATTCGTCCTCCTTCCTCCACGCGCAAATCGAGAACACCCACTTGCAACCGGAGACGGATCCGGGATTGATCGCGCGGAAGATCGCCGGTCTCCCTCAGAACAAAGGCCGTGCCGAGGGTAGGGTGGCCGGCAAAGGGGAGTTCCTTGCCGGGAGTGAAGATCCGAATCCCGGCATCCACTTCCTTCTCCCCGGAAGGAAAAACAAAAACAGTTTCGGAGAGATTCATCTCCCGGGCCAGGGATTGCATGAGCGCGGGATCCCACGCCCCGGGCCGGGTGAACACCGCCAGAGGATTGCCCCCCAGAGGGCGATCGGTAAAAACATCCGCTTGATAGAATGGGTACTCCATAGGCGACGGGTGCTCCTTCATCCGTTAGACTCCACCCAGCGCTTCAATACATAAAGCGCCCAGGGGCGGGACCATGAAACCTGGCCTTTCAGAAAACCTTCCCAAATCCCCTGGATCCCACCCGGAGAGAGAAAAGGCGACAAAAGAGCAACGGGAGACAGCAGGATGTTTTCCATTTCTTCTTTCAAGGGACCGCGCATCCATGTATCGAAAGGGAGGGTAAACCCCATTTTTTTCCTGCGCACCACCGGGTCGGGCAACGCTTTGTCCAGCATGCGGACCAGAAGCGGCTTGCGGATCCCGGAACCCACCGGGGATTTTTGTGAAGCGGGCAGAGAAAACATCAGCTCCACAAGCCGATGGTCGAGAAAAGGAACCCGGACCTCCAGTCCATGGGCCATGCTCATCCCGTCGGTATCCCGGAGCAACACGTTGGACA
>Ga0210019_1001268_pt1 | contig 27795 bp, 29 predicted proteins | sample CryGeyCG2114_020_2_FD_183969 | JGI IMG/M metagenome (GOLD analysis project Ga0210019, IMG submission 183969) | Groundwater microbial communities from aquifer - Crystal Geyser CG11_big_fil_rev_8/21/14_0.20 (SPAdes) (version 2) | ecosystem: Environmental > Aquatic > Deep subsurface > Groundwater ...
AATTATCCCGAGTTGGTCAGCGCTGTTAAAAAAATCTGGAATGAAAAATAAATTTTGTTTTTCCATAATATCTACAAATAAAAAAACCGCTCAAAGGGCGGGGCAAAAAATTATATTTATAAAACATCTTAATTAATTCCTTAAAACTGGAGCCGTCTCCGAGGTTTGAACTCGGTACCTTCGCCTTACCATGGCGACGCTCTACCGATTGAGCTAAGACGGCCTAATCCAGCTGGATTAGAAATTGGAAATTGGAAATTGGAAATTTTTATAATATATCTATCTTATCCCGATATCCCTGAATTTTCATTTCATCTCTTGAAATGCCGGCAAGGGTATTAAACGCTTTTTGGGCCAATGGCTTATTTTTATTTATTATAGCCACTTCTAAAAGTTGGTCAAGTAACTTTTCATTTTGCGGCTCAATTTCAACAGCCAGTTCAAAATACTCTTCCGCCTTCTCCGGATAGCCTGTCCGCCTGTAGGCCACCCCCAATTTCTCATAGACCCAAGCCTGCCTATGCCCCAAATCAAGAACCTCTTGTCCCAGCTTCTTTAACTCATCCCATTTTTTTACCAGCTGATAGACATTAATTAGCTCCCGGTAACCGTCAAAAAAATTTTTATTAATCCTGACAATATAGCGGTAGGCCTCTTCGGCTATTGCCCATTCCTTTCTTATCACATATATTTTACCCAACCCCATATAAGCGGTAATATTTTTCGGGTCACTTTGTAAAATTGCGATAAACTTATCTTCAGCCTGATCAAGCTGCCTTTTTTTCAAACACGTTTCTGCTTCAAAGAGATCATCATTCAACTTCTTCCCATCATCAACCTCAACTTCTTTATCTTTTTTTATTCTGCTTAATAAGCTTAATTTTTTAACGCCCCTGCCTAGCCTGTGCTCTAATTTTCGCCTGGGTATTTTAAATTTATTAAATAAATTTTTCAGCGCAATTAACCCGGCCTCAAAAAAATGAATGAGTCTTTTTTCCAGCCGCAATTCCAGTAATTTCTTTTTCACTTCCTGCTGTTTCTCCACTACCGTTTCCTTGATATTAATTTTACGCAGCTTGCCAATATTTTGCTTAAATATCAAAAAAATCACAGCCAGAGATATTATGATTATTGACGTTAAGATAATATACCACATAATTACTGAATTTTTTCTAAAATATCAATAAAACTTTTTACCTTCAGGCTCTCCGTGCCGACAATCACGCCCGTGGACAAATTGCCGATAATAAAATCATTAACATTGGCAGCATCCACGCTCCCGCCGTAAATAACAGTAAACTTATCAGCCAACTGTGGATCCAAATCAATGGCTGTATATAAAATAATCTGCACAATATGCTCCACGACATTATGCTCCACTGCCTGGCCGCTGCCCACCACCCAGACTGGCTCATAAGCTAAAACTAATTTTTGTCCGGGCCTAAGCTTAATGTCTTCCAGCGCCTTAGTCACCTGCTGGATAATTACCACATCGGTCTTATGCTCTTGAAACTCCTCAAAAGTTTCACCGACACAAATCACCGGCACCATATCGTTCTTAACAATTGCCTGCACTTTGCGATTAATGTCATCGTCGCTCTCACCCAATTTCCTGCGCTCGCTATGTCCGACCAAGACATATCCGCAGCCTAATTCCGCCAGCACTGCCGGTGAAATCTCGCCGGTATATGAACCGATGTCATGGTAAAAAACATCCTGCGCGCCAAGCTTAAAATTAGAATTTTTAATAATTTCTCCCACTGCCTGAAGAGACGCAAAATTCGGGCAAATAACAACTTCCAAATTATCATTACTCTTATATTGCCTGACCAACTGCTTAGCCAGATCAATACTCTGCTGATGATTCAGCTTCATCTTCCAATTAGCGATAACTAATTTTTTGGTTTTATTAAGCATATATTTTTAAACAATTTTTAAAATTCCTAAGGTTATCAAAGTTACTATCATGGCTGAAATTAAAACCCCTATACTTATCAACACAAATGCCTTTTTAGGTTTTATTCCAAACAGCCAAGCGGCCGCCACCCCAGCCCAGCAACCGGTTGTCGGTAATGGCACAGCCACAAACAAAACCAGAGCCACGTCTCCGTATCGGCTATATTTATTATAGAATTTTTTTCTGGTCCTTTCAAAGACCCAGTCAAAAATGAGCTTAAAAAACTTTGACTTTTCACTCAAATACTTTGATATTGGCCCAATTAAAATTACCAGAAGCGCTGTCGTTGCCAAATTGCCTACTAGCGACCAAAATATGGCCGAAGCCACAGACATTTGATAAACTTCTAAAGCTACCGGAATAGAAGCTCTAATCTCTGCTACTGGCAAAACCGCCCAAATCATTGTGGCTATTTCCGGTGGTAAATTTTGAAATAAAGGCATAAAGTTTTTTAGAATTTCAGGTATATGCAATTTTTTTGCTTCAACTGTTTGAGTCCCGCGGACGCGGGACGAGTTTTGAAGTGAAAAAATTGCATATACCTGAAATTCTCACTGCCATTCCCAATTATCAAAGACCCACTGGCTCAAAAATTTATTTTCCTGGAATCTCTGCTCTTTTGTTTTCGCCCCCAATATCACCACCACAATACCAGCTGGCGCAAATTCGCTTGTGACTAAATTGGCCAGGCAAAACCCGGCTTCATCAATATAGCCAGTTTTGCCTCCCTCTATATTAAGATAACTTTGTAATAATTTATTGGTATTTTTTACTTTATGGCTCTGACCAGCTATTGTTTTAAATTCATAACTTTCACTTAAAAGCGTTTCCCGAATCAGAGAATCGTTTAAAGCCGCCCGCAAGAGACGCGCCACATCTTCCGCTGTCGCCGAATTCCTGGCATCAACTCCTGTCGGCTCAAAAAAAACGCTGGCTTCCATGCCTAGCTCTTTGACCTTTTTATTCATCTGGGCTATAAATTCATCATAACTTAAAACCGTTGACCTGGCTAAAGCATCAGCCGCGTTGTTCGCAGAAGCAATTAATGATAATTTAAATAAATCCCGCAGATTCACCGCCTCGCCCGGTTTCAGAACAATTACTCCTCCATTGGCTTTATCATCTTGAGCAATGGTCGCATTCTCATTCCAATTAGGCCCCTGCGCGATAAAAACAATAGCTGTCAAAAGTTTAGTGATACTGGCAATCGGCCTTGGCTGATAGCCATTTTTCTGAAACAATACTTTGCCAGTTTTCATGTCTAAAACAAACGCCGCCTCTGCTTCCAATACCGGCTCAAAACTGCCAGTTATTTTTCTCTTAGGGTAATCATCATTTAAAGTACTGGCGCCTAAAACAATCCCGCTTAGAGGGAAGGCTAACTGACTGGCTATCATTAAGGATATTAATAAATTAAACATAATTCTAATGACTGGTTTCCGCCAACACTTCTGTCAGGCTCTCCGATTTAGACAGTTTATCATAATCTGGCAACTGCTCAACTTCGTTTATCCCCAAATGCTTCAATAACTTCAAAGTCACCTGATATCTGTTATTATCAATCACTTTATCCTCTTCAACTGAAATCAAATCCTTAATCAACAAATTCCTTAAAATCAAACTGCAATTAATACCTCTGATTGTTTCCAATTCCAATTTGGTTATCGGCCCGCGGTAAGCAATAATTGTTAAAGCTTCCAACTGCGGCTGGGTCAACTCGCTATAGATCTCTTCTTTGGCTAATCCCTCAACCACACTTTTATTTTTGGGATTGCTGACCAGTTGCACTTCACTGCCAGCGACTACAATATTTATGCCGCTCTCGCCACTATTATATTTATTTTTCAAATCTTCCAAAACCACTTCAACTTCAGCCTTGCCTGAATCACAAAGCCGCGCCAAATCTTTAAGCGCCAGCGGCTTACTGGCTACAAATAAGATTGATTCTATTTGGGATTTCAACATAAAAATTAACAGTTTACCCCATTATTAATAATTGGGGGTTAAAATTTTCTAACTTCTATTTCGCCAAAAACACTTACCTGCTCCAGAATAATTTCTCTTTGTTTGGCCAACTCAAGCAGTCCCAAAAAAGAAACTATTATTTCAGTCCTATTATTAATATTACCCGTCAGCTCACTAAAATTAAAACTCCTCTTTTCTTTTAAAAGGTTTTGAATTTGTTTAATTTTCTCTTTAATTGAAATAATCCGCTCCAGAGATTTTTTGGGCAATCTGGCAATATTGTCAAGCCCTTTAATAATCCCGACAAATACTTCTCTCAATTTAACCGCGCTTAAAGTCCGCCCTGGTTCAAACTTGACTAGTTTCTGGTAAACAGCCAGCGGCCGGCTATAAGCAAAATCATCACTTAAAAATTTTTCAGCCACCAGTTTGCTTGCCTCAACAAATTTCTGATACATTTTCAATTGTCTGGCCAAATCAATTGAATCTTCTTCCAGCTCCATCTCCAATTCAGGCAAAAGGGCTCTTGATTTGATATATAAAAGTTTGGCGGCAATTAATAAAAAATCGGCCAACATCTCCGGCTCTTTTTTCTCAATCGTTTCCAGATAACTGATGAACTGCTCGGCCACTGCTGAAAGAGACACTTGGGTTATGTCAAGCTCTTCCTGCTCAATCAACTGCAAAAGTAAATCAAGCGGCCCTTCAAAATTTTCTATTTTTATCTCCATTTAATTACTGGTTCTCAACTTTTTTCTTTTGCAAAAATACGGATAAGGCAGTCAAGATAACAGCCAGAAAAACTAAGATGATATAAATCGCCGCATTTTTATAGGCAGCCACTACATAGCTGCCAGTCTGGCCAATTAAGTGAAGCAGTACCCAGCTGGCACCAGCCATATAAGCCCAGGTCACCACATGCCAATTTTGATTTCTCTTTTTTAAATTCACCCAATAATACAGTAAAAACATTAATAAAAATATGGGCAGGACAAACGCCGCATGAAGCAGCAGTCTATACAATTGGTAATCTTCGGTTCTTTCTCTGGGATAATAAATTCTTGTGCTTGATAAACTTGATTTTTCCGTGACATAATATGGCCCAGCGCCATAATATCCCTGATTGCCATCCTGGCTAACAGTTTGCTCAATCACTGGGTTAGCCAGCCGATTCAAATCAAACATCACTCGCTCAAATAAAATAATTACCACGACTGCCAAAATAATAGTTAATATTACTCCTAAAACAGATATCTTATGCTTTGGCTTATCTGCTGGTGAAGCAATTTGCGTCGCTAAAACATTAGGCATATATTTTTAATTAATTATTAATTATTAATTATTATTAAAACTATTCTTTTCCTTCCTCATGCCACTCACTAATAAAATCACCAACAAGCCGATCATCATTAATCCGCCAACCAACATAATCACTATAAAGCCAGTAAACCCTTTTGATTCTGCACTCTCTGGCGCGTTAATAGTCGTATTGTCTCCCGCCTGCCGTAAATACAAATCGCTACTCATTTCCGCCCGCGTCATTAAGCGATACAGTTTGGTTAAAAAATATTTATCTTTCGCTGGTCGCAACCAGGCATTGCCGTTGTCGTCATAAGCTAAATTTTCCAGGCTATTCTTTTTAAGCCAGCCGGCATATTGCGTGGCAAACTGCGGCAACTCCTGTTTGTTATCAGTGATCACATAAAGCAAAATTCCCAGCGGCTGATTTTGATAATATCTGTCTGAACGGACATTGTTTTGATGCTCAACAGCTGAAATCTTTAAGGGGTAAACAATTTTGTTCGCGGCAAACTCAAGTTTGAGCGGAATCGCATGCCCGCTATTCAGCTGATATTCAACATTAGCCGACGGATAATCATCAACAATTTTGATGGCGGTAAAATACCAGCCGCTTTGGATATAACTATCTAAAATATATTTGCTCGACTCCGGATACTCATAACCATTGTCTTTCAGCCACTGGCTCAAGGCATCAGCATCATTGGCCTCCAGCACCGCGATTTGATAATAATCAATTTGCTTGGTTTCTAAAACATAAACTCCCTTTTCGTCATAACCCACGGGGCTGACGCCCATCAAAGGCAGCGGCTGTGGATAATCATAAAGCGGCGTGGTCAGCTCTTGCAAGGAGGTAAACAACTCATCCGATGACTTGCTCACTTCAGGCCTTGACGGCGTGGGTACAATCCAGGCAAAATCCTCGGCATTGCCCTGAAAACTGACGGATAAAACCAACGTCTCCTGATTATTTTCATAAAAAATCACCGCCTGCTGCTCTGTCTCCCAGGCATATCTCTCCGGCCTGGGCACAATCATGCCATCAGCCAAAACAGCGGCTGGCGCTAAAAAACTGACTGCTAATAAAGCAAGCGCGATTCTTTTAATCATAAAAACTTTTTAATTTCTAATTTTTTTGAATTACGAAACTGTCATTTTGTGTATCCTCCCCTCCTCAGTTGAGTTTAAAAGATTGATTATCTTTTAAACGGATTAAGGGGAGGAGGTGTTAAAAATTCAACACCCTTCTGGCTCGCTAATCGCTCGCCACCTCCCCTCATCTGAGGGGAGGAGGAATAGAAGTTTTGCAATTCAAATTAATTATTTCTTTTTTAGTAAGGCGGATTACTTTTTCCCGCTTCGCCGGAGCGATAGCGAAGCGAGTGTTCTCTTAATTTTTTTAGGCGCTGAAAACTTTCCGGCAAAAGCATTTTCCAGCTGATAAAAATCATTGGCCAGCATCTTGACGCTCTGGATAAAACTATCTCCGGCAAAAACCGCTGTTTTATTTTTCAAAAAATCTTTATCAATGAAAACCGGCAGCTTATACATTGCCCCAAAAGCCGCTATCGCCCCGGGCTTGACTTTTAATTTGCTCTTCAATTCCTTTTCCTTGGGAATTATTACTTTGGCCACTTTATTATATATATCAAGTATAGATTTTTTTTTATCCGGTTTCTTGAGGCGCAACTCTTTATTTAATCGCACGGCCGCCTCACTCACCACTTTTTTCAACTTTTTTAAATCAATATTTTTATCCGCTCCGACAATCGCCAAAGCGTAAGGCTTCTCGCCATTAATAAACGGCTTGTTGAATTTAACCAGCAAGCTTTTGGCGATTTCGTTGAGCTTCAGCCTCATAGTTTGCGCCGCGTCATAGGCAGTATAAACCGTTTTATGCGCCACAACTTCGTGTTTAACCTTACTTTCACCTAAATATTTGAGTAATTTTTTAGAAAGCATATGGGTAAAATTTTAAATTAATAATTTTAAATTTTAAATCAATATTTAATTTTAAATGACTTAATTTTAAAACAAACTAATTAAATAATCTTTTAAAATAAAGCATTAAAAATTCATTTAAAATTTATAATTTAAAATTTAAAATTTTTTAATATGCTTTGGGATAAAAAATCACCGTCAAAGTGATTAAGATTAAATTCACCCCGAGCAAGACTAATATTTTAAATACGCCCGCTGCTGGATTTAAGACAATGGTTTCCGGTAAAAACAACAACGCGCTGAAAAAATCCCCAGATAATAATCAAGCGGCATCCAACCCCACCACTTTTTGTGCCACCAGACATTATCTTTATTAAACTTGTGCAGGGAAAATTTTGGATTTAAGATAAACCACAAAAAATCCCAAACCTGCGTAAACAAGACAAACATAGCTAAGAGCTCAAGTTCCTGCCAGATAGTCCAATGCCAATTCCAGATAAAAACCAGATGAAAGACTAATAACAAAAAAACCATTAAGGCCGTATGATAGCCGGTCAATTCTTTTTGCCCTGATATCTTCCTGAAAATTTTATCCAATCTGCTGCCAGCTTTTGGCTTCCAGGTCGGCAGTTTGCTTGCCCAGCCCTGATCGCCTTCAATTTGAATTTCCAAAATCGCCAAAAGAATAGCGATGGCAAAAAAATAAATAACTTTTATTAAAAATAATAAATTCATCTTTTTCTTTGTTCTTTGCCGGTTGTTTTTTGTTTTCTAAAAGGCAGTCTCACCTGCTCGCCTAATAATCTCTTGGCTGCTAATTGCCCCTTTTTAGTCAGCTTAATTTCCCTGATAAACCATTTATGCGGCGTTCTCACGCCATAGCCAATCAGCAGTTCCTTATTAATCAGCCGCTCCAAACTCTTGGTAATAATTTTAGCGACTAAATTCTCCCGCGGCTTGATTTTAAAGTTTACATAAAAATCACCAAGTTTTACCCGATTAATCCGATAGTCCTTGGCATTTAAACACTCTTGTAATATATATTTTTGTAAGGCAGATAGTCTCATAATTAACTGCCTCCTAATAATGGCATTATATCACAGCTAGCTAAAAATTAAAAACCGCACAGTTAGCGGTCTTGTATCAATCCATAAAATTTTATATTTTGGTTAATCCACTGCCCTAATCTTATACTATTTCGGGTAATAAGTCAAATTTTCCGCCTGTTTTAGGTCCCTATCTGCCAACTGGTCAAATATTTTTTCTGCTCCGAGGTTAAATAATCAATTTTCACCCCCATTGCTTTTAATTTCAATTTGGCAATATTTTTATCAATTTCTTGCGGCACATCATAAACTTTTTTCTCTAATTTTTTATAATTCTTAATCAGCCACTCGGCGGACAATGCCTGATTGCTAAAACTCATGTCCATCACGCTCGCCGGATGTCCTTCAGCCGCCGCCAAATTAATTAACCGCCCTTGAGCCAGTAAATATATTTTTTTATTATTCTTTAAAATATATTCGTCAACAAACGGCTTAACTTTTTTCTGGCTCTTAGCTAATTTGGCCAAAGCCTTAATATTTATCTCCACGTCAAAATGGCCGGAATTACAGACTATGGCTCCGCTGTTCATCTGCTTAAAATGCCGCTCGTCAATCACATTTATATCGCCTGTTAAAGTTACGAATAAATCACCGTAGCCGGCCGCCTCATTCATTGTCATCACCTGAAATCCATCCATGACTGCCTCAAGCGCCTTAAGCTCATCCACTTCAGTCACCACCACCTGCGCGCCCATGCCCCGCGCTTTAGCGGCAAATCCCCGGCCGCACCAACCATAGCCAGCCACGACTACTTTTTTACCAGCCAGCAAGACATCAGTCGCCCGAATAATCCCGTCAACCGTACTCTGTCCGGTGCCATAACGATTATCAAAAAAATGTTTGGTGGCCGCATCATTGACCGCGATAATCGGATATCGCAACTGGCCGCTCTTGGCCAATGCCCGCAGTCTAATTACCCCGGTGGTTGTTTCTTCCGTTCCACCCATAACCTTGGCCGCGTCTTTACTCCGCTGGGAATGCAGCAGCGACACCAGATCCGCCCCGTCATCCATGGTTATTTGCGGCTGAAAATCAATTGCCTGATTAAGGTGCCGATAATATGTTGTCTTGTCCTCGCCGTTAACGGCAAAAACTGACATGCCATAATCCTTAACCAAACTAGCGGCAACATCATCTTGGGTTGAAAGCGGATTTGACGCGCAGAGCGCCACGCTCGCCCCGCCAGCTTTTAAAGTCCGCGTTAGATTCGCCGTTTCTGCCGTCACATGCAAACAGGCCGCCATTCTCACGCCCATTAAAGGCTTTTCTTTCTCAAACCTCTGCCGAATCAACCTCAAAACCGGCATATCTTTATCTGCCCAAACAATGCGCTCTTTGCCCGCTTTGGCTAATTTTATGTTTTTAATGGCTGATTTGATGATTTTACTCATATAATTAAAGTTGCTGCCTGATTTTTTCCGCTATTTCCGCCTGCTCTTTTTTGCTGGCGTATTCTTTGCTCCCCCACATTTTATAGCCGTCATTTAAAAATCTGGGGATGACATGCCAATGGGCGTGAAATATAACCTGCCCGGCGGCTTTACCATTATTAATGCCCAGATTAATCCCATCCGCCCCGGTAGCTTCTTTGACGGCTAAAGCGACTTTTTTTGCCGCCACAATCAACTCCCGCAGAATCTCCTCCGGCGTTACCAATGAATTTTCATAATGCTCCTTAGTCACCACTAAAGTATGCCCTTTATTTACCGGGCTAATATCTAAGAATGCCATGATTTTATCATTCTCGTAAATTATTTCCGACGGTATTTCTTTATTCACAATTTTACAAAAAACACAAGACATAAAAATTAATTTTAAATTACAAATTTTAAATTTTAAATCAAATCTCAATTAATAAATTTTAAAATTAAAACATTTAAAATTCATTTAAAATTTATAATTTAAAATTTAAAATTATTCAGTACGCTAATATTGAAGTATAACATTTTGCTCTTCCGCGTCAAGCTCCCCATTGATCACCTTGGCTATATTAAATGTGCCATATTTTGGCGCTTCCATAAAGCCCTGCATGGCTGCTTCTGCCAGCCAGCCGGAATTAATCCAGTCTATCAACCACTCATTAGCATACTTTAAATTTTCCTGGTCAAGCCCGGCTCCCAAATTTTTCAGCCAGCGGCGATTAAATTTTTCCTGACTGCCTAAAGGCTCCGTAATGATAACCGGCAATCCCAAAGCGCAGTAAAAACAGAGCTCCGATGGTTTAGTCCAGAGAATATCCGTTGTGCGCATGAGCAAATTAAACTTGGCAAAATATTTTTCTCTCGCCGGTTCGTATAAAATAAAAATATTTTTGTTTAATTTTGTCTGTAAGCCTAATGCTTGAACACTGCTCTCAAAATATTTTTTCACATCCTGATGAATACCGGCCACTAAATTTATTCTTATCTCCGCCACTTCCAATTTTTTCTTCAGACTCTTTATCAGCGCTATGCCCATCTCTCTTTGCGCTCCGGCGCCGCCGACCGCGAAAGTAATGGTCAACGGCCGTAATGTTTTAGCCGGTATTTTAAACTTTACCTGCTCCTGAATTGTTTTGCTATACTTGGCAATATATTTATTATTAGGATCCAAATTTCTTAAACGATTAACCAAATCCTGGCGCAGTATATTTAAATTTTCTCTCCCGAGACACTCCCGCGGCAGCGGAAAACCAGTAAAATAAATATTTTCGCGGCTCACTCCATAGAGCTGTAAACGTTCATAGACTCTCAAATTGGGTACTAAATACTTAATTTTACTGGTAGTGGCATTCGGTGCTGCCCAAGCTCGGCTGACGTCAGCGTCACAAATTACTAAATATATCTCATGGCGATAACCAAATTCTTCAGCCATATAAGCAACGGTAAAAAAAGTCGTCAACATGGGTAAATTCTCCCGGTCTAATCTATCAATCAAGTCTTGGCCCCAGTGTTTCTTTTTAATCATGCTGATATTAACTTTGAGCTGTAAACTCTGATGAATCAAATTTCTTCTGGGATAGAAATCTTGGATTTTCTGCATCTGATCCATACCCCAAAACAACGCGTCTCCTAAGAGCGGCACGTGTTTGGCGCGCGAAATAAATTCATACGGCTTTCTGCCCTTATCCCAAATTTTTTTGTCAGCCAGTGGAATACCCTGGTAATTATTGGCCAAAGTCATCTTTCCCTGCCTGTCTAAAAACCGCAAGGGAAACGCCGCCCTTTGGTGGCCATAACCAAGATCCACTGCCACTAAACATACTTTGCGCATAAATTTAACCGCTAAAGCGGATTAATTTAAAATTTAAAATTTAAAATTTAAAATTTTTAAAGATTGTCTTTTAAATTCCTAATCTGCACGTCGCTCTCTAAAATATAATCCATAGGCGCTTTATCCGGCTCAACATTAATTTTTAAATTAATATGAACCAGCTTCACCTCCAATGGATTGGCCGGCGCAGTCAAAGCCACATCGCCTTCTTTGCCGGAATAATTGCCATCATAATAAGTAAACACCGGCTCATTAGCCTCATTTCTAACATATTGGGAAATCACCGTGGCCACTTCATTGCCCGGCAAATATTGCAATGGGCTGCCGCTGGCTTCTGTCACACCTTTGGTAAAATCAGAGCCGGCTAGATAATAACGGACGCGCTCTACGGCCACATCGCGATCATAATCGGCGTAAAAAATAAACTCAAAATCATCCGCGCTGACCAAAGCATAAGCGCCGGTATCTCCCGGCAATGCTTCTCGTGCCTCTTTGACCAATGTTTCCACGCCTCTTTGCGCTTCCGCGATGGCCGTTGTTTGCCCGAAACTGAAACTTTGCACGCTATAACTCTGTTTGATAAAAAGCCAAACCAAGATAATCACAAATAAAAATATGCCCAGAGTAACCAAAATCTCCATCAAAGATAAACCGGTTTGATTTTTATTATTTATTCGCATATAATATATTATATCATTAATATGCCATAATAAAAACTATCTAATATCTTTTAATATCTTAAATATCTCTATAATATCTCTATGCTTAAAAAAATCATTGCCATCTTTCTAATTACCAGCCATTTATTGCTTATCACTGGCAGCTGCAACGCTGATGCTGCTTTTAATCCAGATTTTATCATCGCTGATGCGGAATTGATTGACTATGACACGATGCATATGGACCAAATTCAAGATTTCTTAAAAAGTAAAAACAGCTACCTGGCCACTTATGTTGATCCTAATGTGCGCATCACTGCCAGCCAAGCCATCTATGACGCGGCCAATCTGCATAAAATAAATCCCAAATATATTTTAGTCCTCTTGCAAAAAGAGCAGAGCTTAATTGAAGACGGTTCCCCGGTGAGCGACCAACTAGACTGGGCGACCGGCTACGGTATTTGCGATAGCTGTAAAAAAACAGATGACAAAGTCCAAAAATACAAAGGCTTTACCAATCAAGTTGACTGGGGCGCCGGCGGCACCAGATTCTATTTTGATAATCCGAATAATTTCACTTTTCAAGTCGGACAAACTTACACCATTGACGACCAGAAAGTTAATATCTCTAATAACGCCACGCGGGCGCTCTATATTTACACCCCGCACATTCACGGCAATGAAAACTTTTTTAACATCTGGCAAAAATGGTTCTCGGCCGTTTATTTTGAAGGCTCACTGCTTCAAGACACCAAAGACGGCGGCATTTATCTTATCCGCGACGGTACAAAACATCCTTTTCTTTCCAAGTCTGCCTATCTTTCCCGTTATCCGTCATTTGAACGAGTCATACCAGCCAATCCGGCTGATTTAGATAAATACCCCACTGGCGCAGCCATTCAATATTCAAATTATTCACTGCTCCAAGTCCCGACTGGCGGCATTTATCTCTTAGACGATGACACTCTCCGACCAATTGTTTCCAAAGAAACTTTTCGGCTTTTAGGCTTTAACCCGGAAGAAATAATTTCAGTTAAAACCAATGATATTTTCTTTTACAAAATTGGCCAGCCGATTAGCGAATCAAGCGCTTATCCCACTGGCGCTCTTCTTCAAGATAAAACCAGCGGCGGAGTTTACTATGTCCAGGACGGGGCCAAATACCCGATTATCGCGCGCGAACTGATGAAACTCTATTACCCAAATAAAAAAATAACTCCCATCACTCCGGCTGAACTTAAAAATTATCCCACTAAGGAGCCAATCAAGCTCAAAGACGGGGAATTGGCTACCTCGCCTGATAACCCGGCCGTCTATGTCATTGCCAACGGCGAAAAACGCGCTTTTGCCACAACCGCGGCCTTTACCAAATTGGGCTATAAATGGGAAAATGTCATTAAAGTTCCAGCCAAAGTTTTAGACTTGCATAAAACTGGAGAAGTAATAGCAGAGATAAATTAAATGCTATTTTAAATTAGCTTAATTTAAGAATTAATGCTACATAGCATTCCATTTTATCTGTCAGAATTATTTTTTAAAAGACATAAATTTTTTTCCAGCGAAAAAATTTACTCTATAGTTCGCAAAATTCCGCCAAAGGCGGACCAAGCAATTTTGCTCACCAAAGCTTTTAAAAAATAATTCTGCCAGACAAAGTTAGTTTTAACATAATTATTACTAAAAACTCAAAATAATATTTATTCTATTGCCGTTCTGCGGTATTTTGCTGGTAATGCTGTAGCGAAATTTAAATCTGGCGTCTTTAATGTTATCTTTACTTAAGAGCAATCTCCTGGCTTCATATTCGGTTTTGCCTTTTAGTTCATCTTTGAGCGCTGACAGATCAAGCGGCAAAGAAATTTGGTTTCTAGCATGAATCTTCAATTTGGCCGTACCTTTGTTCACATCAAATTCAGCCACGGTCACCTCAAAAACATCCTGCGAGGTCTGGACTAATTTTTTATCGCCCGCTGTTTTCTCCATAATTTTTTTCAAAATATTCTCCCTGACTTTATCTTCATCCCAAGTCAACGCCTTGGCCTTGGTGGTGACTTTCATTTCAAAATTTTCTATCTCCTCCTCAAGCTCCACCGTTTTTTCCACGCTCTCCAAGCCGTATTCAACCATCTCCTCCCGCAGTTTCTGCCCGGCCAAAAGACCGGCTTCAATTTTCTTTTTTAACATCGGCTTCAATTCGGCCACAATTTTTTCCTGCGCGTTTTTTAAATCATCTGCCGACACCACTCTAATCACCTTGTTTGTTCCGCCCAAGAGTTTGTTTTTTACCTCGCCGTATATTTTATTCTGTTTGGAAAAAGGCAAATCAATAATGGTCAGCCTGCCCGGAGGGATATTGCCCTCTTCGCCCGCTTCAGCCGCGACAATGCTAGCCACAAGATTGCCATAAATAATATTGCCTTCAGCCGATACCTCGGCTTTGGGAATCTCAATATTATCTTTTAAATAGAACACTAGCCCGTCATCCGTCACCAGTTTGTTCTGTGTCGTCAACGGCTGTGCCAGGCCAGTTTGATTGAAAAATACAGCCTCGCCCGCGGCCTTTTCGCCCACATTCTTTTCGCCAGTAGTGGCAAATGTTTTTGACAAACTCTCTTCAACTTCAACTATCTCGCCCTGAAACTTATTATTCACCAGATCTTCCTTGGTTAGACCGGCATCAATTATCACCTCAAAATCATTCTCTACCGCTTCAGTTTTCGGCACGACTGTCACGTCAACTTCGGGAAAGACATAAATAAACAAAGCAGCCACAAAGGCAAAAAATAGGCACAGCAAGAAAACCCGCCAAATTTTACTTTTTTTTCTCTTTGGCCGCGCGCTATAATATTCTCCGCCGATAGATTTTTGATGATAATCGTAACGAGTCATAAACGTCATGTCTTATTGCAAAATTGCCTTGATCCGCCTGACACCGGCCGAACTCGCCTCTTCCTTAATAATTTTAAAATGCCCCAGCACTCCAGTCCGCGCCACATGCGGACCGCCGCAGATCTCGCGGCTGTAGTCACCGATGCTATAAACCTTGACCTGCTCGCCATATTTATCAGCGAACACTCCGATCGCCCCTTTTTTCTTGGCCTCGGCAACAGGCAGCTCAACAAAGTTAACCGGCAAATCATCATCAATCAGCTGATTGACAATTTTTTCTACCGCCGCTTTCTGTTCAGCGCTCATTTTTGCTCCGTGCGAAAAATCAAAACGCAAACGTTCATCCGTGATATTTGACCCCCGCTGAAAAACATGGTCGCCCAATACCTGCCTTAAGGCCGCATGCAACAGGTGCGTGGCTGTATGATATTTGATAGTCTGCTCTGTCTGCTCGCCCAGTCCGCCTTTAAATTTCCCGGCCGCGGCCGTGCGCGACAGCTCTTGATGTTTTTTAAACTCCTGATTAAATCCTGGCTCATCAACACTAAAACCTTTCTCATACGCCATCTCTTTTGTCAGCTCCAGAGGAAAACCATAAGTCTGAAACAAATTAAACGTTGCCAAACCACTTAGCTCCGTTGTGTGCTTTTGTGTTTTCCGCCCTCTCCCCGTTCCCCTCTCCCGCAAAACGGGAGAGGGGCTAGGGGTGAGGGATTGCACTTTTGTGTTTTCTGTACTTTTGTGAAATTCTTTTAACCCTGCCTGCAATGTCTTGGTAAATTTATCTTCCTCTGTTTTAAAATTAGCCAGCACAAATTCTTTGTTTTTAATCAACTCCGGATAAACATCCCCCATCGCCGACATCACCGCTTGCCCAATTTTATGGGTAAAATTATCCTGAATGCCAATCATTCGGCCGTGACGGATTGCCCGCCGGATTAATTTCCTGACCACATAACCTTGGTCAACATTTGACGGCGCAATGCCCAGATCATCGCCCATAATAAAAGTAGCGGCGCGCAGATGGTCGGCGATAATGCGCATTGATCTGACAAATTCGCCTTCATATTTTTTCCCGGCTAATTCTTCAATCTTATCAACCAGGGGCTTGATTAATTCCTGATAATTATCCTGATAGCCATTTAACACTGAAACAGTTCTCTCCACGCCCATGCCCGTATCAACATTTTTCTGGGCGAGCGGTTCAAATTTTCCGCTGGCTGTTTTGTTGTATTCCATAAAAACATCATTCCAAATCTCCACATATTTGCCGCAGCTGCAAGCAGGCTGGCAATCGGGCCCGCAAGCTGGTTTGGCTGTGACATAAAACATTTCTGAATCCGGCCCGCACGGCCCGGTCGCTCCGGCCGGTCCCCACCAGTTTTCTTTTTTGCCATATTTAAAAATCTTTGCCTCGGGTATGCCCAAACCCTGCCAGATGTTAAACGCCTCGCGATCAAACGGCGCGCTTGCCCCCCGTAGCTTGAGCGAAGGGGGGTCTCCGGCAAAAACAGTCACTGCTAATTTCTCCACCGGTATTCCCAGCCACTTCTTAGAAGTTAAAAATTCATAACTCCATTCAAGCGCCTCTTTTTTACCATAATCGCCCAAAGACCAATTGCCCAGCATTTCAAAAAAAGTCAGATGCCATTGGTCGCCCACGCAATCAATATCCCCTGTCCTGACGCATTTCTGAAAATTTACCAGCCGTTGGCCAGCCGGATGTTTTTCACCCATCAGAAAAGGCACCAACGGGTGCATGCCGGCCGTAGTAAAAAGCACGCTGGGGTCATTTTCCGGCACCAAACTCGCGCTCGGAATAACCGCGTGCCCTTTTTCAGCAAAAAATTCTAAATATTTTTTCCGTAATTGTTCAGAAGTCATATTGTCTTTATTTTACCAAAACCACCAAAAAAATCAATTTATGACATTTAATAAGATAAAAATTGACATGAGATAAATTTAACTATATAATTACTACAGAAAAACTAATAATAATTATATGAATACATCCAGTGTTAAAATACAAACTAATAACCCTCATGTTGTTAATTCCATTCTTGATGAATTACGGCTGTTGCGAACAGAAGTAATGATGCTTTTCCCGCAGGAAAATATTGAAGATTATGCTCATCCCAAAAAGATTAAGAAATCTTATCAAAAAGCTAAAGACAAATATTGATTAAATTAAATTTATGAAATACTACACTTTTCGAACTATTATTGAACCCGATGAAAATAACACTTATCACGGTTGGGTGCCAGCCTTAAAAGGCTGTCATACTTTTGGCGATTCCATTGAAGAAACAAAGAAAAATTTGAAAGAAGCCATAGAAGTATACGTGGAAAGTTTGGAAATTGATGGCGAACCCATACCGCAAGAACAGGGGTTGGAATCGTTTGAAACCATTGCTCTCGCAACGCCAGTTTCTCAAGAGTCTTATGTCTAAACTGCCAGTGATAAAACCAAAAGAATTAATTAAAATTTTAAAGAATTTTGGTTTTGTTGAACACAGACAAAAAGGTTCGCATTTAATTCTAAAACATTCTGATGGCCAGCGAGCTGTTATTCCAATTCATCAAGGCCGTGATATTCCAACAGGCACATTAAGATCTATTCTAAACGATGCGGATATTTCGGTTGATGAACTAACCAAATATTTATAAACTTTAGATTTATTCTTTTATCCTTTTCTTCCATTTATCAACCCGCCATTGCTGTCGGGCTGATAAATGAAGGGGGCAGGAGAGAATAGTGCTTTGTTCTCCTCTCCCTGCCCCAAATCTTTTTCCCCTCATCCTGATCCCGCGACCGCGGGAGAGGGATCAGGATGACAGGATTGATGATATTTTCTGCTATTTGCGTAACACCAATTAATCAATAAAAATTAAAAGCAACCAAAGAAAATTTTTCAGGATAAATAAAGAATTAATTTTGGCTAAAAAAAATATCACCAATTCATCACTGGCAATATTAATACTTATCACTCTGCGAGGGATCTCTTGAAGAGAGAAAAATTATCAGCCCTAGACTAGCGCATTATTTCATTGCCTCATCTATGACTTGATTGACTAACAAGTCTGCTTGCCTATTCATCTCTCTGGGCACATGAGAAAAACTGACTCGTTTAAATGAGTGTTGTAAATTATATATTTTAACAAATAACTTTGCCAACTCCTGATTCTTCACTTTGTATTCTCTGTTCAACTGCTTGACTGCCAATTCAGAATCCATCAAGACTTCTATTTCTAATCCCTGGCAGAGAGGCATTTTTTTGGCTTCCGCCAAAGCTAAAATCACTGCCGAGTACTCGGCAAAATTATTTGTTTGTTCGCCCAGATATTTTTTATACCGGGCGACGATTTTATTATTTTCATCTATTATAACAACTCCGCAACCGGCCGGACCGGGATTGCCGCGGGCACCACCGTCTGTATATATTTTGAGCTTTTTCATATAATCGCCTTATTAATTTTAAATTACAAATTTTAAATTTTAAATCAAATCTCAATTAATAAATTTTAAAATTAAAGCATTTAAAATTCATTTAAAATTTATAATTTAAAATTTAAAATTCTACTCAACCTTTCTCAAATCCACTACCTTAAACTCTATTTCCCGATTGCCATTCCATTCATTAATACTTATTTTATAAACCGCCTCCACTTTATCCCCCAAATTGATGTGAACGCACTCGGCCGCTTGATTAAATGCCAAAAACTTTTTACCGCTCTCAACTGAATCATCTTTTAAGCTGAACCTTAAATGCTGACCGCTGCTGCCGATCACTGCTTTATCTAGCACTTCCATGTCTTGAGTCAAAAACACCGGCTGCTGATTGCCCTGGCCGAATGGCTCAAATTTTTCCAGACTGTCAATTAAATCCCAATTGGCCTGGTTTAATTTAATCACCGCCTCAATTTCCAAACTGGGGATTAAGGCGACTCCAGTTAATTTTTTAGCAACCACCTTTTCCATCTGCTTGATGAATTTTTCATAATTGTCCGCCCCGACAATGGTCAGGCCGCACGCCTGTTCATGCCCGCCAAATTCTGCCAAATATGCCGCGCATTGCTCCAAGCCTGCCATAATATTAAACTCCTCTATGCTTCTGCCAGAGCCAACGTACTTATCTCCTAATTTACCAAAGACTATTGCCGGTCGATGGAATTTGTCAGCCAGTTTGCCAGCCGCCAGCCCGACCAATCCGGCTGACCAGCCATCATACTGGCTAAATAATATTTTATCGTCATCCGTCGGCTGGCCAATCTGCTCCAGTGATATTTTTATCATCTCATCGGTTGCCTTCTGCCTGCCATAATTTTTCTGATTTAAATCATTGGCAATGGCCAGCGCTTCTGCCTCATTATCGGTAATTAAAAGCTGATAAGCAGTATTGGCATGATCCATCCTGCCAGCGGCATTAATCCTGGGCGCCAGCTGATAACCAATACTGTATGTGCCCAATTGCCCTTTGATTGCCGCGCCGGCGATTAATTCCCTTAGCCCGAGGCGCTGTGTTTTGTTTAAAACCAAGAGTCCCCATTTAACCAGAGTTCTATTCTCACCGAGCAACGGCACGATATCAGCCACTGTGCCGATGGCCACCAGATCAAGCAGCCACTTTTCAAATGACTCATTATTTTGACTTTTATCTGATCTTAAAAGCGCCTGCGCCAATTTAAAAGCCACGCCCACGCCGGCTAATTTTTTAAAAGGGTACTGCTCATTTTTCACCGTAGGCACAATCAGCGCATCGGCGCCGGGCAATTCATTCCCTGGCAAATGATGGTCGGTAATCACCACTTTTATGCCGGCCGCTTGCGCCGTTTTCACTTCGGCGATGGCAGTAATGCCGCAATCAACCGTAATGATTAAATTAGTGTTAGCTTTAATTAATTCCTTGACGGCGTTGGCATTCATGCCATATCCCTCGCCGTTCAGCCTGCTGGGAATGTATACCCGGACATCGCTTGCTCCAAGACGTTTTAAAACCAAATACATTAAGGCGCTGGCGCTCACGCCGTCAGCGTCATAATCGCCGTAAATCACAATCTTGCCCCTGCTGTCTATTGCCTCGCCAATCAGCTGCACTGCTTTTTTCATTTGATTAAATTCATAGGGGTCATGCTGATCGGCCAAATAATCAGGTCCCAAAAACCGGTCAATACCATCCTGGTCTCTTAAACCACGATTGTAGAGCAGCTGTAAAACCACCGCATTAATCTCCGGGAATTTATCCTTAAAATCCTGATCAATTTTTTCAGCTATTTTCCATTTCATATTCATAATCATAGTCTATCATAAAATAGTTAAAATGCGCAAAATTAAAGGGGAATAAACTATTTTTGTTTTATTCAAAAAAATGCTAAAATAACAACAGGCCTTAAAATATTTTAATATTTAATATTTAATTTTTATTTTATGCACCAAACATCCCGCGAAATGACCGAGGTTCTCGTGCAAAACCAAAAACTTTATCAGCCCAGCCGCGCAATCTTAAAAACCGCCCGGGTCAAAGACTATCAGGGTATGCTCAAAAAAGCCCGCAGAAATCCCGTCAAATTCTGGGCTGAAGCGGCCAATGACATTCACTGGTTTAAAAAATGGGATAAAGTCTTTGATGATTCTCATAAACCATTCTATCAATGGTTTGCGGGCGCTAAAACTAATTTGGCCTATAATGCCCTTGACCGCCATATCGGCACGCCGGTGGCCAACAAAACCGCCATTTTTTGGGAAGATGAATCCGGCCGCAGCCGCCGCTACTCTTATCTTGAACTTTATCATGAAGTCAACCAGCTGGTGAACGGCTTAAAAAAACTGGGGGTTAAAAAAGGCGACCGCGTGGCCGTTTATTTGCCGAATATCCCGGAAACCGCCATCGCCCTTTTGGCCTGCGCCAAACTCGGCGCCATCCACTCTGTGGTTTACGCCGGCTATTCGGCCAAAGCCCTGGAAGAAAGAATTAAAGACGCCAAAGCTAAAATCCTCGTAACCGCTGACGGATCTTTCCGCCGCGGCAAAGTGGTTGACCTTAAATCCATAGCGGATAGAGCGGTAAAAAACTGCCCCAGAGTGAAAAAAGTCGTCGTCGTTAAAAATAACGGGCAAAAAATAAAATTCAACCGCCGGCGCGATATCTGGTATCATGAACTGATAAAAAACCAGCCGGTCGAAGCCAAATGCGCGGTCATGAGTGCGGAAGATCCGGCGTTTGTGCTCTATACCTCCGGCACGACTTCAAAACCCAAGGGAGTTATCCATGTTCATGGCGGCTATGCTGTCCAGGTGCTGCGCACCATAAAATGGGTTTTTGACTTGCGGGGCAATGAGGTTTTCTGGTGCACGGCCGATCCCGGCTGGATTACCGGCCATAGCTACATTATCTACGGCCCATTAATGGCCGGCATTACCACGCTGATGTATGAAGGCGTGCCGGATGTGCCCCGGCCAGACAGAATTTGGCGCCTGGTTGAAAAATACAAAGTCAACGTGCTTTATACCGCCCCGACGCTCATCAGGCTAATGATGAAATATGGCAATGCCTGGCCGCAAAAACATCAAATGAAAAGCCTCCGGATTCTCGGCTCCGTCGGCGAGCCAATTAATCCAGCGGCCTGGAAATGGTTCCATAAATATGTGGGTAAAAACCGCTGCCCGATTATGGACACCTGGTGGCAAACTGAAACTGGCGCCCAGATGATTACTCCCCTGCCTTGCGCGCCTCTTAAAGCCGGCAGCACGGGCAAACCTTTCCCGGGAATCGTCGCGGACGTTGTGGATAAAAAAGGCAAACCAGTGCCTTATGGCAAGGGCGGCTATCTGGTCATCAAGAACCAATGGCCGAGCATGATCAGAACCATTTTTAATAATCCCGAACGTTACGTAAAAACCTATTGGCAAAAAATTAAAGCCGTCTATTTTACCGGCGATGTCGCTTTTAAAGACAAAGACGGCTACTACTGGATTCAGGGCAGAACTGACGATGTCTTAAAAATCGCCGGCCATCGCTTGGGCACGGCGGAAATTGAAAGCGCTTTTGCTCATCACCCGGCTGTGGTTGAAGCAGCCGTCATCGGTCTGCCTGACCCGGTCAAAGGCGAATCAATCAAAGCTTTCGTTGTTTTAAAACAAGGCATTAAACCCAGCGACAAACTTCAGGAAGAGCTTAGACACACAGTCCGCCAGACTATCGGGCCAGTGGCCGTGATCGGCGCCATCGCCTTTACGGACAAACTTCCCAAAACCAGAAGCGGCAAAATCATGCGCCGCGTCTTAAAAGCCAAAGAATTGGGCCTACCCCTTGGAGATACAAGCGCACTAATTTAAGTTAATAAGTTAATATGATTTAAGATAAAAAATTTTAAATTTTAAATTTTAAAATTTAAAATTAATAGCCAAAGCTGACTAATAACACCCAAGCTAATATGGCTAATCCGCAACCACCTAGCAACTGCGCTATCGTGTGCCTTTTTTGCGCCCATCTTGACCAAGCTACCAGAGGAACAAAAATAAATAACCAAAGATACTGCCAGTCAAAAAGTTGATTAATAAATAGGGCTGAAGTGGTAATGCCTAAAGCATGCACGCTGACTTTCCAATATAAATTAATAATCAAAACTGTTGCCGCCACTATAATGGCTGTAATCAGGATGGCAGAAACCAGCCGCGGCCCGGCCAAAGCCCAAGTCAACAGCGCGCCCAAAAACCAATAGAATAGAATCATTAGGATAAAAGCCGTCCGTTCTTCGCGTTTGGAAAAATCAATATCTTTTACTTTGCCTTTTTTAAGACCGAGCCATAAAGTCAAAAGCGGCAAGACTCCCAAAAAAGCTAAAAGTATTATGCCCCAGCTCACCCTGTTATAACCATCAAAATATTCTGAAAAAATAGTCGCCAGGCCGATAATAGTCAGCCATAAAAATGGCTCAAAAAATCTTGAAACAATGTAAGCCACTCTTAACTTCGTATTTTCTCTTTTAAATCTAAATAACATATGGCTATCTTAATACTAAAATTACCTTTGATATAAATAAATCGTCACATCCTTGTCTTTTGGTTTGTCAACCATTGCCGCCTGCCAGCCCGGCACGGCAAACACATAAGACACCACTCTGGCTGCTGGTTTCAACTCTTGCTCCAATTTTTCTTTCAGTCTTTTCTTGACTGAATCAGGCATACCAAAAAAATATACTACATCCGCCTGGCTCAAATCTTCTTTAAATAAATTGCCGAACTTTATTTTTAAGTTTTTATTCCCCTTCAAAAACTGCCCCATTTTAGCCAGCAACCAGATCGGCCAGGCAAACTCAATGCCGACTGCTTTAACTTGATAATGGCGCGCCGCATAAATCGCCACCTTGCCGTTACCGCAACCTAAATCATAAAAAGTCTCGCCCGGCTGTAAATCGGCCAGTTTAAAAATTCTTTTCAAATCACCCGTTCTTGTCGGCACAAACGGCGCCAAAGACATACAAGCCCAAGCCACTGAAAAAAGCGCCAAACCAATAATTATTATAAATAAAAACAAAAAAATATCCATTTAAAATTTAAAATTTATAATTTAAAATTATTGTATAACCCCTCCTCCCAAACAAATATCCTTATCATAAAAAACCGCGTACTGCCCGGCGGCGACGCCAGTATCAGCTTGATCTAATTTCACAGCCACTCTGCGCTTTAAAAAATTTACCCGACATTTGTAACTGCCCTCTCCGTGCCTGATTTTAACTTGCAAATTTTTTTTGTCCGGCTTAATTCCTGAAATCCAATGCGCTTCTCCCAACAGGAATTCATCCCTGGCTTTGACCATTAAAATATTGCCGTGCGCAATATAAACAATATTTTTTTTCACATCCTTGGCTGTCACGTACCACGGCCCGCCCGAAAGCTTGATGTCTTTTCTCTGTCCAATCGTATAATGCCAAAAGCCATTGTGCTGACCCATTTTTTTCCCGTTCTCCACATTTATTATATCACCTTTTCTCACTCCCAGCTGCTCTTGCAAAAAATCACGGTACTTAATCTTGCCCAAAAAGCAAATTCCTTGGCTGTCAGGCCTGTCTTGATTGGGCAAATCAAATTTTTTAGCCAGCGCCCTCACCTTTTTTTTGGTTAAATGCCCAATGGGGAAAAGCGCTTTGGCTAATTGCTCCTGGGAAAGCAACGCCAAAAAATATGTCTGGTCTTTGACCGGATCAGGCGATTTCTTCAGTAAATATTTTCTCCCCCTTGGCAAGGGGGAGATGTCCTGCGGAGCAGGACAGAGGGGGTAAACGGGACAGAGGGGGTAAACTTGCGCATAATGCCCTGTGGCCACCTGATCAAAATTTTTGCCAAAATAATCATAAAACACTCCGAATTTCACTCTGGAGTTGCATAATACGTCAGGGTTGGGCGTGTGGCCTCTTTTTACCTCCTTAACCGCCTCGCTCACCACCTGCTGCCAATATTCTTTTTGTAAATTTACAATTTCAAGCGGTATCTCCAGTTTGTCACAAACTTCTTCCACATATTTCAAATCCTCCTGCCAGGGGCATTTGCCTAAAAAAGAGAATTTGTCTTCCATCCAAATCTTGATATAAAATGCCGTTATCTCATGGCTCTTATCCTCTTTTAATAAACGGAGCGCCACTGAACTGTCAACTCCGCCTGAAATTAACATGGCAATTTTCATTTAAAAAAAATTTATTGGTTAGTCTCCCGCCCTCTTTTTTTACGGGCAATTCGCGGCTTGGCGGAAACCGGCGGCCACGGCTTCTTCTGCAGTGCAAAAATACTGCTCGCCTTTGCGCGGATCAACTTTGGCGCTGTCATAACTGGCGCAGCCTGGAATTAAATATGTTTTGCCGTAACCTTTTTCAGAGATGTTGCCTTTAATAACGCAAGCCGGATCCATTGGCTGGCTGTCCAGTTCCCGATTAGCCTGATTTTCCAATTCATAACCGCACTTGCCCCACATGCCAAGCTTGCTTTTATACGCTGCTTGCTGGGCCGAAGCCAATAAATCGCGATAGCGAGTATCAGGCGGCATAGCCAATGTTTTGGCAAAACCTTGGCGAACCAAATCATCGTTAACCAAAAGATCATCGCCATTTTCATTCGGCAAAATCACATAACGCAAAAGACGGCCATACATATCTTTATCCGTCATGTCTTTTTCCAGCCGGACCGTTTTATTCTCAACCAAATCTTTTAACGTCTGGGTTGATTCATTATAATAGCAAGCGCCGCTTTCCGGCGCGTCAATGCCAATTAAGCGCACGCGCTGTCCGTCCTCAATTTTAATCGTGTCGCCGTCAAGCACGGAAGATATTTGGTAATAATTGGCTGGCTGCGGGTTTTGGTTTTTAGTAATAATAAAGCGACCGCCGGCAAGGATACCAGCTAAAAAAATAACGCCGGCAATAATGAGGTTGCGTTTTTGATTATATTTCATGGTTTAATTTTTCCAAATTTTTATGTGGATAAGTTATTTTTAAAAGCTATTTTTTGGCTTAGTTTAGGTTAATTGACAGAATTATATGAATTTGATATACTAATAATGTCTTTTAGTTTTTCCATAAACTGAAAGGGTTATACATCCAAGGGCTACCCTCTTAATCGAGGGTAGCTTTATTTTAACCTTTCACGCGATATTTTAAATCTTTGCCCCATAATTCCTGGGAATCTTTTAAATCAAAATAACCGCTTCCACCTGTTTTTAACTCGCTAGAAATATTGCCCTTTGATGAAAAAATATAAACTTTTTTGCCAGCGTTTTTTAAATAATTTATCAACGCCAAAAAATCAGCATCACCGCTAAATAAAATCCCTATATTGTATTTGTCTTTATTGTGCAACGCGTCAATGGTCAATTCAACATCCATATTTCCTTTTTCTATTATTGACTCTCCGTCAGGCGTGATAATTGAAATTCGCTTGAGTTCCTTTTTTCTAACCGTAAATCCTAGTCCTTTTTTAAGATAAGTAAAAAATCTATGTTTGCCATCTAAATCATAATTTCTTGTGCCAACTTTAGGATAGGCGTCATAATAAAAAATTTTAACTTCGCTTGCGTCAAATTTTTTTCTTAAAAAATCTTTAACATTTTGATATTCAATAAATTTTTTCATTGACTTAACAGCACTCCAAACATTTGAAGCGTCTATAAAAGCATAAATTATTTTTTCATTTTTTTGATTAAGCATATCTTTTTACACAAAATTAAATTTTTCTTTTCCCTTAAGCTGTTGCTGGTTTTTTGATGTTATAAACAAAATCAAACATATTGTTTTGTTCCCATATTTTTATTTAAACAATTCCGCCACCCCGTAAATATGCCTTACTGGCATAAACGGGGCAAGCCGGCACGCCCCACCAAAGGCGGGCAGGCGAGGGCTTTGGCTATTGTTGATTTGTTGTTTGACTTCATTGTAATATATTACTATGGTATCAAAAAACAAGCATTGCGTAAATAAAATTTCGGAGTGCTGGGAATCGTCCGCCCATCGCCTGACGGCGTGGGCGGATCCGCTCACCTGCTCATGCTGAAAGCACTGAACGGGATGAACGGAAACCCTAAGCCCATACCTTTTATTATTTTTGATCGTAATTGCTGAACGAAGCTCGAACCTTTTTTGAACGAAATTCCGACTGATTGCCGCGCAAAGCGCGGCAGAAACCGAACGCTCGGGCGGGCCCCATAGTAAAACCTTCGGCTTGCTACGGGGCAAGCAAAAAGCAAGAATTTTTGTTTACCCCGTAGGGAAACGAAGTTTCTCCTTCGGGGCCCGCCCTCGCTTTCCGATTCCGATTTTTCCGCCGCCGCCGGATTTCGTGCCAGTGAAACTCGCGCACCGCCCATTCCTCGCAGAAGCAGAGAATGCTGGATCTAGTTCTCGAAAGAAAAACGGGCCAAAAGGTAAGAAATTGTAGACTCGGCGCCCTGGTTGAGGTTAATAAATTTTTCCCCAATCCCATCATAACACCCTCCAGTGGTACGATCATAAACAACCTGTCCAAGAACATTATTTCCCAAGAACCAGTTAAATGCGATACTCGCTAATTCCTCGTATTGCCTCCTGTTTGTTACCTGAAACATTGTATTAAGAGTTTTTACGGTGGCGGCGGTGTCCTCGGACTGTTGGTCAAAATACGATCTCATCCCTTCCTTGAAAAACCAGCCGCCTTGGCCGATAGGCATGTATATATCATCCTTAAAAGTATTTTTAATTAAAAAGTTGAGGGTTTTTTCAGCCACTTCGAGATATCTTCTCTCTCCGGTTATTTTGTATCCGAAGAGGAGCGCTTCTGGCAGGATGGCATTTGAATATGTTAAATAAGGCTCAAACCACTCCCAGTCCAATGATCGACTCTTCTCATATAAAATTATAAGTTGTTCGCAGCAGGACCTTAATACAGCGAGAGTCTTGGGTTCTTTCCATTTTGAAAGCAAGCAATTGAGAGCTTTAATGTAAAAAGCGATAGCTCTCGGCGAGGAGAAAGCAATGTTTTTCTGGAAACTTTGTTCAAAAAAAGAATGGGCTTGTTTTCTAAAGCGTTTGGGGATTTGTTTGGTAATTGAAACTAAGGCCAGAGCATATAGGGCCCTGGCGCTGGGATCTTCTGAATTTTCCTTGATATTTCTTTGCCTATCAATAGCGCGGTTTGAATTGACATAATTATCAAAATAACCATCAGGTTTAGCCATCCGATAAAGAAAGTTGAGATATATGGAGGCAA
>Ga0210019_1001271_pt1 | contig 27721 bp, 26 predicted proteins | sample CryGeyCG2114_020_2_FD_183969 | JGI IMG/M metagenome (GOLD analysis project Ga0210019, IMG submission 183969) | Groundwater microbial communities from aquifer - Crystal Geyser CG11_big_fil_rev_8/21/14_0.20 (SPAdes) (version 2) | ecosystem: Environmental > Aquatic > Deep subsurface > Groundwater ...
GCGAACAAAAAAGCCCCGGTAAGATTGATATCTATCGCTTTTTGCCAAAGTGCAAGAGGATAGCTCTCGAAGGGATGGAAAGGGTCTCCGATAGCTGCGAGCCCCTCACTTGTGATAGCGGCATTGAAGATCGCACTATCCAGCCCATCATAATACTTTGCCGATTTGGCGATTCCATCGATCATAGATGCTTCAACAGCAGCATCAATTTCCACACCATAGATACCAAAGGATTTTGCGTCTTCCAGCACGGTGCTACCCGGCCGGTCTGCAATTATCAAACGAACCCCATGTTCTACTAGAATTCGGGTATGGGCACGGCCCAGAACACCGCAAGCACCCAAGAGTAAAACTCGCTTACCTTTAACATCCGTACTCAAGCTCATTATAAAAGCCCCCGTTTGCGTTTCATCAGATATTCGATCAGTAAAAAGTCGAAATCGGAATCGACATCCAAGCTTTTTTCACTGCCAATGTCATACCCCTCTGTGTGCCCGTCTAGAAGATATGAAACCCTGCGTATGTAGCTTGGTGAAAGGACATAGATGCTTGCCACATGTTCATAAACCGCCGGGGCATCTTGTCGCCTCACGATTGCAGCGGGTAACTTTTTACTTACTCTTAATGCTCCTGAATTGTCAACTTCCAGCTGATTAAAATATGGGTTCTTTCGAGCCGGACAGACGGTAAAGACGCCATCTACACTATGTTGCCGACGCTCCCTGAATTTGGCGATACAGGCGGAAATATCGCTAACATCGCGCAACGGACTGGTGCAATCAAGATCAAGATAAAATTCATACTCTTCGCCATAAAATACCTCGCAAGATGCTAACGCATGTTTAAATACGTCGAATTTGCCCGCTTCCGAGGTTGCCAGATGCACAGGGCGCATGAAAGGTGTCTCTGCCCCCGCCTCTCGGGCCACCTTTGCAATCTCTTCTGAGTCAGTTGAAACAACAACCCGATCAATTTCAGGAGTGGCCAGCGCTTGCTCAACAGACCATGTGATCAACGGTTTGTCTAATAGCATTCGGACATTTTTTCCTGGTAATCCTCGACTTCCCCCACGTGCAGAGATTACGCAAAGTGTCTTCATTGATAGACCTCCTCCATTCTTACTGTCTTACCCAGCGCACTGGCCTCGCGTGCGCACAGTGCAACCTTAAGGGCCGCAACCCCATCCTCAAGTGGACAAAGTGCCGGAAGCGTTGAACCCTCCACTCTTCCGAGGAAATGTGCCATGTGGGTCAAAAACAAATCATTCCTCTCAAATCTCTCCGGCAGCCGGTCAACTATAGCCTCGCTCTCCGGTGAGAGCTGGCACAGTATGCCTTCTTTATACAACCAACGGAAAAGATACTTGCTTGTCATGACCTCGGCCTCACATCGATATACGGGACTCACCATATCAAGTTGAATATGGCCTACCACCCCGCTCTTGTGGGTAAGCAGCAGATTTGCTATATCATCACCTTGGATGCTAAGGTCTCCAACTTTTGCCAATACTGCGTTGACCGCCACTACCGGCCCGAAGAGCCAGAGAGCAACATCGATCTGGTGAATCAGATCGAACAGAGCTCCTCCTCCTCGCGCCGAGTCGGCGCTGTATCCCTGCTGGTAATTCTGGGAAGGTCTCCATGCATCCAGCCGGTGCCCCATTGCTAAGCGATAGGCAAGGGTGCGGCCATACTCTTCCCGGCCAAGCATAGAGGCCAGCGCCTTCAGGTTTGGATGAGCGCGAAACTGGCATCCTATTTCCACGATCGCGTTCTCAGCAAGTTGGCGCAGGTCATCAATTCCGGTCCAATTATGGGACAAAGGCTTTTCAATAAATAAAGCCCGCCTGGATTTAAGTGCCTGTTGAGCGATTGACATATGCTGGTCAGTCGCTGTTGCCACTACCACCGCTTCTGCTTCTTCTATAGCGGCAGGCAGTTCTGCGTAGATCCGAACAGGGAATTGTTGAGAAATATCGGCCAGCAGTTCATGTCTCGATCGCCAGACTGATACATCTGCACCAAGCTTCAAAAGATTTGTAATATGCCGCGTGCCGATAGATCCGGCGCCGCAAACAAGGATACGTTTACCCATATTTAACGATACCAATCATCTTTACGTTCTCCAGCGAGCATCATTCTCTTACGAAGAATACGTTTTGGTTCTAGGTCAATTATCGCCAGGCTCTCTGCGACCATTATTCCCGCTCTGCCTCCTCCGTAAGGGTTCTCCGTCGCTGCACAAATTTTGCGGAACTCCTCATCAAAAAGACAGCGGTGAATGGCAGTATAAATATCATCAACAGCATAACTTGCATCAATCACATTATCACCCCTGAGCCGACCTTGCTGCCGAGACCCAATATTGACCGTAGGGCAACCAAACACCGGGGTTTCCTTTATCCCAGAAGAGGAATTGCCGACGCAGGCAACACGCCAATCTGCAAGCCTGGCAAGTGCCAGTATTCCGTGATAGACATAGCGGCCAAGAGATCTGTGAAGCTGTATATTCGGATGTCCGGCACCGATAAACTCCTGCAGAAGACGAGTTATTGTCTCCCCACCCGCATCATTATTCGGATAGGTAATGATTACTTGAACGCCTTCATTTGCCAAGCGCGTCAAAGATTCTAAGGATGGGCGCATCTGTGGGGCTGCATCTTCAAACTCAGTTGTTACCGAATGTTGGGTGAAAAGAACAATAGGTCGTTTCGGGTCAAGCTTCAGGCGTTGCGTTAAATCCTCCGGTGATGCATAGGTACCATTGACTATCAGGTCAATCGCCGGAAAACCCACAGTATGAACACGCCAAGGTTCCTCTCCCATAGCCAAAATGCGATTTGTCGCCTGTTCGTTGGTTGTATAATGTAAATGCGCAAGTTTTGTCATAGCATGCCGGACAGAATCATCCAGTGCACCACCTTCTGTAATATCCCCTCCCTCGACATGGGCGGTCGGAATGTTCATCTGAGTACTCGTAATTACCGCGGCAAAACCTTCAAACCGATCGGCATAGACGAGAAAGATATCCGGGTTCATTTCTTGCAAAACCGGCGCTAACGACAAAATGCCTGTACCTATTGCGCGTGCAGTCGATACTTTCTCGCCTCCACTCATATCAATAGCAACCTCGGCGTGGATATCGAAACCGTCATTACGAATTTCCGAGATTGTCCGCCCAAAGTTGCTATCAAGGTGGGCGCCCGAAACGATCAAGCGATAGTCAAGGCCGGGATGATCCTTAATCGCTTTGAGAATGGGATACTGCAGACCATATTCAGCTCGATTTCCTGAAAAAACCGCAACTATTCGTTTTTTATTCATTGTTCCTTTTTCATCCTTAGCAGAGAAGAGAGACCTGAAGAAATATCAACTTCAGGCGACCAGTTCAGTGCGGACAGAGTTTTGGTAATATCAAGCGCTATATGTGATGCGCGATATTGGTCTATCATCCCAATAACAGGCCGTGAGCCCTCACCAGCAAGTCTCAACGCCAGTCGAGCAACATCACCAACAGCTATTCCGTTTCCAGTACCAGCATTCAGAATCCCGCCGGGCATTTTTCTACAGGCGGCTGCAATGCATCGAGCGGCATCGTCTACCCAGAGAAAATCGCGAACCGGTGACACATCTCGCAATTTCAGAGGACCATCACCTGGTATCTGGCGCAATATATCGGAAATAACCGTTTCCGCGCCCTTCCCTGGCCCATAGAGATTGGCAAAACGCAGACACGTCCCGCCGCCTTTAGTTACAATGTCCTCACAGGTAAGTTTCAAACGTGCATAATCGTTCATTGCTGAAACCGGCTCTTCTGGCCACCTAGGATAATCCTTAGTATCTCCATAGACAACCGCGCTGGAGGCATAAATGACATGTTTCCAGGGTCTACTCAAAAGTGCGCGACAAAGTTCAATCTCTTCGTATTCCAATGAGGCCGATGCGACACATCCCTGTGCCAGATGGACAAGAATAGCATCGTTCTGTATTGGTATATTAGTATAATGGGCGACCGTCACAAGACCAGGCAGTTGTCTGCGGGTAAAACCCGTAACAACAAATTCATCTTGGGGAAGTTGTCGAAGAAGAGCTCGGCCAATGAAACCTGATGCGCCAGTAATGACTATCTTAATAGGCATATTTAATGTCCAACTACTTATGTTAGCAATTCATTCAGCAATATCTGCACGTCTAATCTGAGATCCGCGTTGAATCTCAACCAAAGCCTTCTTGCCCAACAACATTTCATAGTCAAAGGCGACAAAATCTCCACCTCCAGGCCTTTTAAGCCAAATATTTTCCTCACTCAAAAACTGGCCCGGAGCAATATCTTTAATTGCGACTACGGATGCAAAAGCAAAGGCAATTGTGGGCTCTTCTGCTTTTACGGGTGTCTTCTCTCCGCCACGAGCGGCAAAGATTATTTTCGATCCTTTAATAAGATCACTAAGAGCGACCGGATCCATGGAACATGCCATATCGGGGCCGGGACGATCCATGCGATCGGTAAAATGCCTTTCGAGGATAGACGCACCTAGAGCAACTGCGCCCAGACAGGTATAATTGGAGGTGGTGTGATCTGAAAGACCGATAACTGCATCGGGAAAAGCTTTCTTTAGCTTATTCATTGCCCCTAATCGAACCAATTCAGGGGGAGTTGGGTAGACATTTGTACAATGAAGCAGCGCATACGGTATTTTTGCTTTCCGGAGAATTTCAACTGATGGACGTACAGTCTCAATCGAATTCATCCCTGTACTAAGAATGACTGGCTTTCCAAAACGAGCAATGTATTTTATTAAAGGGTAATTATTACATTCACCTGATCCAATCTTAAAAGCGGGGACATCGAATTTAACCAGCCGGTCGACAGCAGCCCGAGAGAAAGGAGTGCTAATGAAGATTGCTCCACGTTTATGCACATGCTCCATTAACTGTCTTTCTTGTTCCTCAGGAAGAGCGCAACGAGCCATAATCTCATAGATCGATTCAACTGTATGCCCCGGAACAACCGATTTTGCATGATCGGACATCTCATCTTCAACGATATGAGTTTGATGCTTGATAATTTCGGCCCCTGCATCAATTGCAGCGTCAGCCATTGATATCGCTGTCTCCAGAGAGCCTTCATGATTGATACCGATCTCGGCAATAACAACTGGCGGATGAACATCACCGATCTTTCGACCTCGTATTTGAAATTCAGTCATATATTATAGATATCCGCTTTGTAGCCGCGTACATTCTCTGCATTGGTGAACCAATCGACCGTCTTGGCAATGCCATGACGAAAACCCTCTATTCCTCCGAATTGAGGTTGCCAATTCAGTAGTTCTTTGGCCTTGGTGTTTGAGGCCCAAAGACGCTCGACTTCACTCATTTCCGGGCGTAGCCGCTGCTCATCAGTGATGATATCAATTTTCACACCCATCACCTCGGAGATAACTCTGGCCGTATCTCCAATAGAAATTTCAAAGTTACTGCCGATGTTGATCACTTCGCCAATTCCCTTGTCGGACTCAAGGGCAGAAATAAAGCCTGCCACCGTGTCAGTCACATAATTAAAATCGCGTGTTGGATGTGTTGCACCCAGCTTGATCTGTCGTGTACCATTAGCGATCTGGGTAATAATAGTTGGAATAACCGCTCTTGCTGACTGTCGTGGCCCATATGTATTAAATGGCCTCAGAGTGACCACCGGCGTATTAAATGATGTGTAAAATGACATTGCGATCTGGTCAGCACCAATCTTACTGGCCGAATAAGGCGATTGCCCCTGTAACGGGTGCTCTTCGGTTATCGGCACAAAAAGTGCAGTGCCATAAACTTCGCTGGTAGAGGTATGAACCACCTTGCCAACATTCAGTTGGCGCGCAGCCTGTACCACGTTCAATGTGCCTTTGATATTAGTATCAACATAGGTGTCCGGTGAGTGGTAAGAATATGGAATTGCAATTAGTGCCGCCAGATGCAGCACTGCCTCAACCCCTTGCATAGATGTGTACACTCCATGGGGATCGCGAATATCCCCCGCAAATACCTCGAACTGGCCTTTCACCTCAGGCACACAGTGATCCAACCATCCCCAGGAATTAAAGGAGTTGTAGAGCACAAAAGCCCTAACCTCATGGCCGGCACGAACCAGGGCTTCTGTAAGATGGGACCCTATAAATCCATCGGCACCAGTAACTAAAACTTTCATTGATTTTTCCCTCAGGTTATCGGCAGACGGCTGATAGTATTTGGCGTGCTTTTGTTCCAATGATCCAGCAAGCCATTGATAAAGGGACGATGGAGCTCTGCTGAAAACTTCAGCAAAGGCAATTCGCACTGACCGGTTTTCAGAATGGATTCGATGAGCGGCGTGGTTATCTCACTTTGGTAACTCAACTTTCCCCGCACAACCAGTCCATCGGCACGTTCTGCAATACCGGAGCTTTCATCTATCTTCCATTCATCCTGGCCGTCACACACTTGTATGAGATAGGGTTGGTCCATATCATGGCAGGTTAAACTAGCCACCGACCCTCTCGAGAATCGCGCCGTCAAGGTGCCATAGATTTCCCAAAATCCAGGCCTCTTGCTCTTGTGCCATTCATCATAAAGCTGCTCTGTACTAATGCTTAGCAATTGCTCATCACTCAACCAGGCAAGCATATCAAGAAAATGTACCGAATTACAAGCAAGACCCCAGCCCCCCCCCACTACTGATATTGAAAATGGGCCTGATTGCTTAAATTTCGCCTTAATCTCCTTGTGCCAAGCAATCATCCGGCGCGGAGTGTTCACCCAAGCCGAGCCACCATCCCGGATTGAAGCTTCGATCTTATCTAACTCCTGTATGCTCTGTGCAAGGACTTTTTCTAAAACCCAGTAATGCACCGTACACTGTTCGGAAAGAGCACTCACCACTTGTTCTCTTGTCTCCGCACTGGTCGCGACAATTGCCAAGTCGATTTCTCGAGGAACATCTGATATTCCGACTCCAAAGCGCACGCTGTGCCGGCTGGTTGTACCAGCCGCCTCAAACCATCGCGCCTCGGCACGTGCAAGAGACTCATGTGAAATATCACTTACAAAGATATCGAGAGGGCGGGCAACTTTTGCCAATCCTTGGAGGTACCGTGAACCCAGCTGTCCCGCGCCAACAAGCAAAATCCTATTGTTCATAAATATCTCTCACTAGTTGCATGGTTTTCAATGCATCTTCTAGAGTTGGTAGTGCAGAGGGAAGTCCCTTTACAACTTTAAGAGCTTCTTCCGCCTGCAGCCGCAAGCCAGGCTTAAATTCAGTATCCCAAGGGTGACCGGATAAGGACTCAAGCTTCCTTGAGCCGTAAATCTGTGATGATGCATGCTCCAATGGTCTCATCTCCCAGCGCTTTTCCTGGGTAGTGACCGTTACTGCCCAAGGTCCTGGGCCATTCCAGATGGCCTCGTAAATCCCGATATCTCCAGAGGAGAAACTTATTTTTGAAAGAACGAACTGAGGCTCGCCGGAATTCCATGGAATAATAGGATCGACCGCAACGATTTCTCCTCGGCAAAACACTCTAAGATAATCAACGATATGAATAGAATTGGCATACATCCAGTTTTGCACCACTTCGTCTGGTCGCCCAGCCCGGAGAGCGGCTGCAGGGTCTTCTTGGTCGTAAACATGGACCAGTCGTCGCCCCTTCGCCTGCTCTAGCTCCGCCAGCACCGCCCGAGTGCTGCCGTAGTGCCGTCGATTGAGAGCAACGTAGGCCTTTTGGCCTTTGTCATGGGCGGCTTGCACAATTGCCTCGGCATCTGCAATGTTATATCCGGCCGGTTTCTCAACTAAACATATCCATGGGTATTGGAAAGCTTCCAGACAGACGGCGCGAACCGAGAGTTCCGATACCGCAATCACGACCAGATCTGCTTGGGTCTCCCGGTATAGTTCAGCAATTGAGTTACTGACCACGGGTATCCCGTGTTGAGCAGCAACTACTTCAGCCTTGCCGCGAGTCCGTGAATAAATGCCAGCTATTTCTATTTGAGGCAAATTAGCGAAAGCCCGGATGTGCTCTTGAGCCATATATCCTGCGCCGATAATAGCTATTCTGAAATTATGTCCAACCATTTTATTGAATCCTTCCCTACTATTGATATGACCTGTAATCTAAGAAAAGTTTAGAATTGCTGCTTTCATTTTTTGCCAATCAGCGTTAGCGTGAATATCTGTCCAGGGGAAACCTGGCGTGTTTTGATATATATGCATGGATTTATTTTGAAGTTTTACCGGGGAATCTACAATTTTTTGCCTCCCCTCTAATACTAATTCGGGAATTATCTTCTTCAGCACATCCTTCCAACTTAACTGCGTCTTAGGCTTGTCGCTAAGAAATCTCAACCATGCGCTAAATGCCTGTTCAAAAACGTCAGTACCTGTCTGTAAACTTTTCCCAGTAATCTCCGAATATTCTTTTGCAAACAATATCTTGTGAAATTTCGCTTCACTGCTAAACAAATATGACTTCCATCCATCCACACCCCAAATCACGGACGAATTATTATTACCAGTATTATTATTTGAGTACGACATATGTCGAAAGGTATCGCGCGCCATCCAAAACAACGGGAGCATTCTGTGCTTCCCGTAAATCATCCCGACAAGTGCTGTACTCAGTTCTGCATGAATTAAAGATTTTAAATTTCGCGCCAAATTCAAACTTTGTTTGAGCACAGGTGTTTGATGTAATGAATAAAAGTGCTGCACATAAGGGTTAAAAGCCCTTATGACGCGTTCGCTTGGGGTAGCACAGTCATTATGATGACCTATATCCACACCATATCGAACATTATAATAGACATCATTTGCATGTTTAGTGAATTCAATGTAGTGCCCTTGTACGGAAACATACTCAGGATTATTATCTAAGAAATCGATGCCTCCCATAATTCCAGAATATGATAAAAAGTCATCATCGGAAGCAATACAGCAGTAGGGCGTGCTAACTAAACATAGTGCTGCATACAGCTTTTGCGAGAAGCTTTTTTCTGGAGTATGCAGGTAGACTAGATTATCTGATACATTAACGTGCAGAGGTTTTACACTAGAATCACAAACTATTAGCGGCACATCCCACTCTACATAGTAATTCACAGCTCGACTTACAATCTGCCGTTCATAGGTTGGGATAACAATGGTAACATTCTCTTTCAGCATAATTTACATGGAACAAAACTAGGACTTAAAATAAATGGCCTGCCCGGTTGGAAGCGGTAAAAGAATACCGGATTTATTCCTAAAAAACGCATCTACAGCCTTTTTTGTATCTTCATAACCTGCGTAATCATCAAACAATACAAGTCCATTTCTTTGGATCCGGTCATAAAAGAATTCCAGCGCTGCTGTTGTTGGAGATGATGAATTTAAGTCTATATGTAACCATGTTATATTATCCGGGTTAGTTGAAATCGATAAAGATTCAGGGATGAAACCTATGTTAAATGTTAAATTATCTTTAAATTCTATTAAATTGTTCTTTGTGTTGGCGACTGAAAGATAAGAATATCGACCCTTATTGGATTTCTCTTCGGTGGTCAGAAATTCCTCTTTCATACCCTCCCAAGAATCATAGAGAAAGCACTTAAAAGAATTTTTACCTTGAGCGATTAGAGAGTTCATAGCAAAGTACGATGTAAGACCGTCAGCAACTCCACACTCCGCAATATTTATTTTGTCATCATGCGAGACTTTTGCAGCAAATGCTGCAGTCCAGAAAACGATATAGTGCCTCCACATAAGCTCTGACATCATTTTCGTAATATCTGCCCCGTCGCCCATTTCATTTTTAAATTGGGATAAATTCATTGCACCAGATTCAATTCTACTGACAAGTGCCTGATGGGCCTTAAAAAAGTCGTTGGCTAACTCATCTCTTCCCCTTTCATGCCAAGGTGGCAGCGTGGCTGTTGTCATCCCCCAGCCTGAAAATGGCAGCAAATAAATTGGCGTTACTTCTCTTCCTAATAAGCCATTAACCTTTGCCCAAATATCATACAAATAGGGAAATTTTCCATAAGCAATATCACGAATTTTTGTTCTAATGGTCATATTTTCTCTCCTTGTTGAGGTAAGTATAAATCATATAGGCAATAATAAATTCTGATCATATTTCATCTTTTTTCTGCCAATAACGTACTGTTTGTGCAATGCCGGCGGCTAAATCATATCTTTGACGCCAGCCAACCTCATCCGTTAATCGTCGATTGTTTCCTACGATTAGAGCTGGCTCATTTTCCAAGTTAAGCAACGCTCCAAATTGCACCAGTTTGTGTGCGCCAAGAAAATCAGCAGCTGCAAGCACTATTTCACGTAGCGTTATCGGATAACCCGAGGCAATATTAACAGGGCCATGAACATCGCTCATTAATAGCGATACAAAGGCTGAAGCTACGTCTTCCACATAAAGAAAATCCCGTATCTGATTGCCGTGTGAACAAGCCGTAGATTTATTCCGAAGCAAATTTAATATAACCGATGAAACAAGACGGTGAGGATTCTCAAAGGGGCCATAGAGATGAAAGATTCTCCCCCATGCACTGCTCAACCCTGTAACCTGTGAGAATTCATTCAGTAAATGTTGCAGTGCATTTTTGCAAGTACCATATAGCGTTGCGGGTAGCAGCGGAGTTACATCTTCTGAACAAAAGCCATACTTCCAGTCATACTCTGCGCATGTTCCGGCCATGACCACACGTTTTCCACCATGCATATGAAACATACGTAGCAAATGCAAGCTCCCCTCGATCCAGCGAATATTTTCCAACGATTTCCAGTATTCACCAGGCTTAGCATACCAGGCAAAGTGAAGAAGATGAGTTGGGCAGATTTCTGCAATCAGCTCAAGGGTCTTCTTTGCATCTAATAAATCTATTTGATGCCAATACACACCTGAAGACTTCTCTTCAGGAACGCACAAATCAACAGCATGGACTTCAAAACCATTAAATATTAACGCCGGAAGTGAATGTCTTCCAATAAATCCTCCGGCACCAGTAACAAGTACACGCTTTGTTGATTCATTATTCATCTTATCATGTCCCTCATCTCACAAGTTATGCGGCTGTGCGCGAGGTAGGCGAAAGATTTATTTTAGCAAATAAGAGCGTCATGATATTTCTAATCGTGGGACTGCTGTCACGATTTTTCCATCCCAATCTCGAATGTAATTAAGCTGATGCGTTATTTCTGATTTTAGATTCCAGGGCAGAACAACTATATAGTCTGGTTTTATGCGCTTTAAATACTGTTCATCAACGATTGGAATTCGACTGCCTGGCATAAATTTCCCTTGTTTTGACGGGTTGCGATCTACAACAAAGGAGATTAAATCGAGACGAATCCCAGCATAGTTCATGAGTGTATTGCCCTTCGCTGCGGCACCATATGCTGCAACAGTTTTGTCATGCTGCTTTGCTTCAAGAAGGAAAAACAAAAAGTCATTTTTAACTTTATCGGCGGCTGCCTGAAAACCGTTGTAAAAATCTGATTGTCTCATTCCCGCATCAACTTCCAACTTCAATATTTCGTTAACGCTCGGACAAACAGCATATTTACCCGTGTTTTGATGTTGTACAAAAACACGAAGACTTCCACCGTGTGTTCCAATTTTTTGCACATCGAAAATTGCAAGCCCATTAGCTTTAAGAATTTCTGATGTGGTGGTCAGGGATAAATATGAAAAATGCTCATGGTAAATAGTGTCAAACTGGCGCCCTTTTATAAGCATCAATAGGTGTGGAAACTCAAAAGTAGCGACACCCTGAGGCTTTAGCAGGGCGGCAAAGCCCGACACGAAGTCATTAATGTCTGGAACATGTGCCAAAACATTATTGGCAATCATCAAATCGGCTTTACCCCTTTCGGTGGCTATTTTGTTAGCAAAAGAGGTCCCAAAGAACTCTTCAAATGTTTCTATGCCCTTCAGGCGAGAAGCGGATGCGGTACTCGCAGTGGGCTCAATCCCCAAACAGGGGATACCTGCTTCTTTAACGTACTGCAACAGATACCCGTCATTAGAGGCCACCTCAATTACAAAGCTCTTGTCTGTAAGTTCAAAACGATTAACGGCCTCACGTACATATTTCTCGGAATGTAATAACCACGCATCAGAAAAAGAACTGAAATAGGCGTATTCTTCATTGAAAAGTTCTGCTGCCCTTGAGTAAGCTTCGGCTTGTACCAGCCAACACTTCTCACAAACCAAGACCTTTAAAGGGAACCACTTCTCGGGGCGGCGCATCGTGAGTTTGGTAAGGTAAGCATTCGATGGTGGTGCAGAACCAAGATCGATCAAAACCTTTGTAACATCTGCATTGCAATGGCGACATTTCATAGTATTAGTCCTCTAAAATCATGCGTTAGCATGGGGTGAAGTCTATCTCGTTCAGATAACTCAGTAATTGAAAGCGGCCAACGAACGGCAAGCATCGGGTCCTGGGCATTGATTGCGCCTTCAGCAGACGGCTGATATGCTACTGTGTGGAAATACAACATTTCACAATTGTCTTCAAGGGTCTGGAAACCATGTGCAAAGCCTTCGGGAATGAGCAACGAGGTGTGGTTATCTGCACTCAAAACTTGGGCATGCCATTGCAGAAGTGTTGGAGAACTTTGACGCAAATCCACGGCAACGTCAAACACCTTGCCACGCACACAACTAACGATCTTTATTTCACCGTAAGGCGCGTGCTGAAAATGCATACCACGGACTGAACCTTTTTTATTGGTGAGCGTATGATTAATGTGGACAATATTTTTTTCCTGGACCAATTTCATTAATTCCTTTGAGCAAAAAAGACGTTCAAAATAACCGCGTTCGTCTCCAATGGGACTACGTTGAATAATCTTCAAATCCTTCAACGGCGCGTCTACAATGTTAAATGTTAAATTCATTATTTAAAGGGTGATCGTTAATTTCAGCCATGCTCCGGAAGGTGGGACTTTGCGCAAGTAGTTGTTCGAAAGTCCCTTGCGCCGCTATTTTACCGTGTTCCAATTGCACGATCATATCACACATACTAACTGTAGTTAGTCGATGTGCAATGGTCAAGATGGTCAAATCCCGGCCCAATCCATCAATAGCTTCCATCACTGCCCGCTCCGTAGTGTTATCGAGGGCACTGGTCGCCTCGTCAAAAACCAGGACAGAAGCTTTTCCATAAAGTGCACGAGCAATTCCGATGCGTTGACGTTGTCCACCGGAAAGACGAATGCCACGTTCACCAACCAAGACATCATAGCCTCCCGGATTGCTCTCGATAAATTCGGCAATATGAGCCTGCCGTGCTGCTTTTCGGACTCGATCCATGTCAATCTCCTCGAGGGGTAACCCAAACGCGATGTTCCCCGCAAACGTGGAGTCTGCTAAAAAAATGTTTTGCGGCACATGTGCGATGTTGCGCTGCCAAGCGCGCAATCGCTCGCCATGTAAAGGCAGGCCGTCGACAGTAATACGGCCCAATGTTGGGACTATCAATCCCATAAACAGATCCAACAGAGTGCTTTTACCGCTACCTGTGCATCCTACAAAACCGATTCTAGAACCATGAGGTATCGTCAATTCCAACCCATCCAGGACCAAAGGACCTTCATTACTGTATTTAAACCTTACAGATTCAAAACAGACATTTTTTTGGAACTCTAGTGGTAACGGTGGCTGTGCTAATGCTTCTTCTGGCAGAGGTTGATCGAGAAAGTTCAAAGCATCCTCCATCGAGGCTCGACTACCTGCCATGCTTGACCAGGATCTAAATATTTGTTGCAATGCCGGCAATAAGCGTTGCGCTCCAAAAGCCAACGCTCCAAGAGTCAGAATTACAGCTGTCGCTCCTCCTTTTTGTTGTGAAAGGCCATAGGATATTAAAGCAATTAGAACGATACCTAAAGCCTCCACTGCATAACGAGGGCTATCACCGATAAAATTAGTATTTCCTACTGCCACCCTCCATGGGATATCAGCATTACGATAAATATCACTGTAGGCTTGCTGATGACCGCCCAGAAGAACATCGCGAATTGCGCCAAGCCCCTCCAGTACAGCCTTTACGCGCAGAGGTTGTAGCTTTGCTATCTTTTGACTATTGCTCTGTAATCGTCGACGAGCCAGCCCAGTGACCAGACCATAAGCAATACCAAAACCTAAAAAAGCGAAAATAGCGGCCCGCGTATTAACTACAACTAAGGTGAGGACAATAAATACCGTTAAGGCTATGGCGCTTATTAATCCCATCATTTGAATTATCAATGCCATTAGTTGCTCAACTTTCTCTATGCCGCTGAGTACCTCGCTGCTGTTTCGTCCGAGATGCGTCTTATAGGGCTGATAAAGAGTACGGAGATAGGCAGCGTTGCTCAGATCATGCCCAGTAGCATAAGAAAATCGCTGTATTGCCCACAGTTGGAAGAGGCGAACAGCCCCAGATAACAGGACTGCCACAATAAAGACTACCGTAATGGGCAGGAGCAACTGTTCTGCCGCTGAAATACCAAGCCTTAAAGATAGTCCCGCGACAATGGGATGATTATACACTCGCTCCGGATTGGTAAGAACTCCGAGAAAAGGCAAAACAGCGCCCAGACTAATCACCTCCGCAAAAGCGCAAATGAACATCAATCCTAGTAGCAAACCACATTGGCGCTTTCGGCGTCTGCTTAAATGGCCCCAGGTGCGTTGTATTAACTTCGGCCAGGTAACAGGAATGCTCGATTTTAAAGATGGATTTTCTACTTTACACATTTATATTTGCGACCATTCATTTATAAAATATTTCATTTCTTCGTCAACTATTCAGGTTTTGTTCTCAACCAAACACAAGACATTAAACCATATAAAGTACCTAAGCCTCGACTCAAGTGAAAAGAAGCATAAAGAAAAGGCCCTATTATGATTGAATACCATCCTGATACTCGGATCATTCCTAGTGAGTAAAAAAAAGCAACCATATAATATAAAAGTAAATAAGACCATAGAGGAAAGAAAACATAATTTAGTGATCCTCGGCCTCCACGGCGCCAATAGCACGCTACGCCAAGGAAAATAAGGGATAAACAATAAAACAAAGGAGCTAGATGTCTGAAAGAATGTTTTTCAAAGATTGCAGCAATCCAATAACCATCTTTAAAAGATTTTTTTATTAATTTAATTGGGTTATCTGCACAATACCATATCGATCTGATACTTGGATCAATGAATATTCTACCGCCGTTCCTGATAATTCGTTGATTGATTTCCCAGTCATGTCCCCGCACAAGATCTTCATCGTGGGGGCCTACAGTTTCCAGAATAGATCTTTTGTACAGACCAAATGCGACGGTATCAACATAACCGCTGTAGTTTTCCAATGTCCTGAATGAGCTTCCAACGCCAAAAATGCTGGAAAGAATATATGCAATCATCTTACCCCAAAAACCATTACCACGAGTTTCAATCGGGCCTCCAACAACGTCGGCTTCAGTATGAGCCATTACTTTCGCACATCTTTCAAGATAATATGCTGGTATTTCAACATGAGCGTCAATACGGACAATATAGTCACCCTTTGCCTCCTTTATGCCAATATTCATAGCAACGGGAGCTGTCTTTTTTACATTATCAATCAGTCTAATCTGATCGAATTTTCGGATAAATTCATTGATAATATCACGCGTTCCATCATCGCTCATCCCGTCAACTACTATGATCTCATATTTTTCTTTATCATAAGTTTGATTAATAAGCGAGTTAAGGCATCCCCGAATATATGAAAATTCATTAAAAGAAGGGACGATAATACTTATTATAATTTCATTATCACTCATAACTTACAATAATACCGCCTTGATATAAAACTGTTTCGTTCCAAATTTACTTTCAATACTATCCGGATATATCCGATCAACAGATTCAATTTTGAAGCGTTTACTCACAATGTCCATCACTTGCGATATAGTTCTATAGAGTGATGCATAATCCCTTTTTAGTTCTTGGGAATACTTATTCACATATATACTTTCTTTCCCAAGTGCGCACGGGGTTCTTAGAAATAATACCGGCGATTTAACTAGTTCAAGAACGCGGTCAACCACCTTATCCTCAAACAAAAATGGAAGCACGCCTGCCACTATCGTCACATCCGTATTTGGCAATGGGTCTGGTTTATAGCAGTCATACACCTTAGTTTCAATTAGCGGATGAACATGTTTCAATAGATTCGCCGATAGGTCGTAACCATAAAGTTTTTTGAAATGAGTCAGATTAATCAGACAATTGAGTAGCGCACCGTCACCACAACCAAGGTCCAATAGGCTTTCGCCCTTAAGCTTAGGAACCAAATAATTAAGCTCATATAACCGACGCTCTTTTATTGTTCCATATTCAGGATATTCAACACTGTCTTGCCAGAATTTCTTTGCAGTTTCATTCATTTGAGTCTCCTTACTCCCATTCATCACAAATATATGTATTAGCCGGGTAATATCTTATATTCCCCTTATCGACAACTTCTTGCATATAAGAATTAAAATCGACACCCTTGATTAAAGAAACCAGAGGGATTCGCAACCTGGCCACGGAATATTTTACGCGGTGCCATGTTGCGCCATTCTGTATCATTGTTCCAGATTTGGCCATATGGATAATGTCATCTTTGCTGTATCTGGGAAACGATATCCTCTCACCTTCTGTATTGCCAAACTCGCTCATTCTAACAACTTTACCATCCTTCTTATAGTGAACATTGGCAAGCAGATCCACGTCTTTGTAATCAACTTCCAGAGCCGTAACATATTTTGCTCCCAAGCGCTTTAAAGCTTCGACCCTGTTCACTCCATCGATAACAATTTTGTATTCATTGATTGTAATAGGATTGAAAAAACATCCATCGTTTTCAATCTTTTTTGTAAGCTTTACAACCTTCTCTTCATCAAATAACTCATAAAACTGTAGTTCCTCAAGGTTAACAAATTTAACTCTTTTCAAGATAAATTCTTTATCTGACCTCTCGTGTGTATTTAGAACTCTCTGTTTGATCTCGGTAGTTGAAATGCCATCAGTGTAAGGGATCAGTACTAAACGAATGTTATGCTCTTTCAGATATTCAAATACTTCGTTTCTTTTACCAGTCTTTAACCAATCATCACCTTGGACCATGATATTTGGAGAGATGTCCCTTAGATAGGGTCTTTGATCTACCCCATGATAAGCAATCACCTTATCTACAAAAGGTAACGCCTCTAACTGTGCAACCCGTTCCAATGTAGACATAACAGGGTAACTCCCCTTATATTGAAAAACTCCATCGTCATCCTGAACACCAACGACCAAAGAATCTCCTAGATTCCTGGCGTTAACAAGAATGTTAATGTGTCCTTTGTGAAGGATGTCAAACACACCTGTAGTGTAAACAGTAATCATAAGTTTTATTTTTTAAATAAGCTCATTATTTCTAGGCATGTTAAAGCTAAAGGACTAGTTCTTGATTTAGTTGTAATGTAATCGTCAACAATTACTGTTTGTTTAGGTTTTTTCCAATCACCATAAAACCAATCCAAGTATTTCTCTGGAAAAAGAAAGGTACTATATTTTTCACCGCGCAATATAATTTCGCCGCCATCCTTAAAGTCTGGATGAAATGATCTTTTTCGGTATCTCAGTCCTCTCATTTTCATGTAACCAGTGATTTCATAATTAATTCCATGTTTTGAGGCAATAATTTTATAGTCAGTCCAACTTGAATCGTGAAAGGTTATTTGAAAACCGGCCTTGATTAACAAGGACATTAACAGCTCGTGTTTAGGTTTAATTTCTTCTGTTTTTACTTCAATATCAACATCATAATCCCATCGAATAAAATCGCCTTCTCTAATAGAACCTAGCAAAGCACCTCCCATAATAAAATATGGTATCTTATTTAAATTCAAAATTTCTCTTACCTCTATTAATGCTCTAGACTGTAAATCAAGTTCTGCTTCCGTTCTCATTCTATTAAGTTCCTTCAAATCTTTATGAAAAACCAGACCAGATGTAACATGGTTTGCCGTTCGTCTAAAAAGACGAATACATCTATATGGAAATATATGCCTGATTGCTTCTTTAAAAAATTCTTGCATATCTATTATAGCGTCCCAATCTGAATGTTAGTTTGAGCGTTAAATTGGTTATCATGATTGTTAGCTGATTTTTTTTGTTTATCTATCTTATCAAGTTCAATAATTACATCGCAGACTTTTAATGTATCGGGCCTGTGGGCAACTATTAAAATTGTTTTTTTGTGATTTAGGTTCGCTATAGCATCCATGACCACCGTTTCCGTGTCAATGTCGAGGGCACTTGTTGCCTCATCAAACACAAGAATGGCAGGATTCTTATACAATGCACGGGCGATCCCTATGCGCTGTCGTTGCCCCCCAGATAGACGAACACCATTTTCACCGATCAATGTGTCATAGCCTTCTGGAAGCTCCCTGATAATAAAATCATGAATATTAGCAATCGTTGCAGCCTGTTGCGCTGCTCGAATATCAACCTCGTCCGGCGAAATGCCAAAAGCAATATTGCACAAAATGCTCTGGTCGCTTAGATGGATATATTGAGGAACAAATCCGATACCAGACTGCCATGCTCTCACATTATCCTTTGTCATCGGTTTGCCATCTATCAGAATCCGTCCTTTTGTTGGCGATAACAACCCGATGATGAGATCAAGAAGAGTAGTTTTTCCACAACCGGTCGTGCCAACAAACCCCACGGTGCTATTAGCTTTTATACGCAAGTTTAAATTGCTGATCACAGGGAATAATGCGTTCTCATAAGAGAACGAAACATCTTCAAGCGTTATGTTATCTAAAACAGAAAACGGTTTCTCTGTTGTTTCTTCTACGAGTTCAGACAGAGATTTTGGATGGGTCACACTCGGTCCCAGCTCAGAGGAAACCTTTTCCAACACAGGCGTATAGGATCTTATGTATGTCACACCATCAAAGATACGTTTTATAGCCGGCAATAGACGTTGAGCTGCAAAGGCATATGCCGCAACTATAGGCAGTGCCGATCCAAAACTTCCTTGAGTCATAATGAGATACAGAACCATGACCATAATGCTTCCAAAAGCGGTAGTTTCTACTGCATATTGAGGCAACTGGGAAATAACATGCTGACCGATATTTGCTCTTGCATTCATCTTTGACGGCTTTTCATATCGATGTATAAAATGATTTTCCGTACCATAAAGTTTAACTTCTTTTATGGCCGCAAATGCCTCCGCCATTATTTTGTACCGAAGACTCAGACTTTGAGTACGGATCTTCCCAATGCACCGCAGTTTATTATGAACAGAGAAATAAATCAGGCCATAGGCACAACCCATAAAGGCAAACACCGCGATAGCAAGAAAAGGATCTATATATATAAGAAAACAGAAGATAAAAACGGAGATAGTCACGCGAACCATTACCAGAACTAAGGGAATCAGGAGAAATTGCACCAGATCCTGTGACTCAGTCTGGATCTCCTTGACCATATCTGCAGAATTGTGTTCTAGAAAATAGGTATATGGTTTACTAAGATACCGTTCCAAAAGACGTCTGGAAATATAGTCGCCCTGTGCATAAGCAAACTTAGCTGTTACCCAAAGGGTTATTGCGCCTAGGCCGTTCACAAAAACCATAATGATAAGAATGCAAACCCCCAAAAAAATAAGAAAATTATTGATATCAAGAAAACCGAACCTCTCGTAAAGACTGCTAAGAACGGAGTATTTCTTTATAATTCCTGGCTGTGAAAGCACGGCAATGAAGGGCATTATCGAAGCGATCCCGACGACCTCAAAGAAGCCAGAAAAAAGTGTTAACAAAAATATAGAAGCAATTTTTTTGTTTCCGGCCGATTCGATCAATCTATTGATATGTTTGAAAAATGTGATCATTGGATATCATATACACGGAATTCATTGTTTTCATAGAGAAGTGGAAACTGGAGATCCTTGTTCCTCCCCACAACGGCATAATCACTTTCATATTTCGCTCCGATTGCCCTAAATTTAGCCTCGTTCCAGCTGTTGTAGGAATCGGTCATTGCTTTTTCTAGTTCTCTACCGTCCTTGAATCCAAGAGGATCATCCACGTAATCCTTGGTCCGTTTCATTATTTCTTCACTAAGGCTGGGTACATAGATCTGGTAGGCGATTTCCGTAAATGAGAAGGTATCGCCCCGTTCAGACAAACCGTTCCATATGCCCGCTTCAGGGGGAAGCACAACCAATCGCCCAGCGGGAGTATTGTTTTTCAACCAGAGTTGAAGGTCTTTGGTAGCGGTAAAGTAGCCTTGATTGAAAAAAAGTGGATATACAGGTGCCAAGAAAATCATCAATGCACCAAGCACCAAGAAGGTCGGTTTAAGCAACATCTCGAAACTTTTCAGTCCAATCATTGCACCATAGACCATCAGTAGACCCAATAAAGCAAAAAACATTGGCAAATTCGAGCGTTGGATAATCACTTGAATACCGTAAAGCTGCAAACTGTAATATAAAGCGCCTAACACGCCAATGGTTAAAACGACAGTGACAACTATGGCAAGAAAGGGACGACGCTTATGGGTTGAGATCAGAATAAGCCCGATCAGAGCTCCATAGATAGCCGGAAAAGATGCTGCTAGAATCCCAGCTATTAGAAAGGTATGAGCAAATGCTTCAATGTTTTTATGCCCGATATATCTAATGGCAGATGACAGATAAAGAATAACAGCGAAAACAACAAAAAAACGTGTACTTCGGAATGGAGTCAATTCTATGACGGAAACCACAGGGAACCATTCCGTGAAAACCGTCCCTAATCCACAAAGTATTATAATACCCAATGTTAAAAAAACAAGGCCGTTGAGTTTATATAAAGATTCGTCATCTTTGGCCTCCCGCTGGGACATTCGATAACCTAATAGAAAGACGAAAATGTAAGGAATGAACCTGATAAAGTAATGGAATTTGAAGAGGAATGGCATCGTATGATGGGCACTACGCAACCGGACTATCTGATACCAGTGTTCAAATGACGTGGCATTCATTGCGGAAAAGGCATGACTCAAAAGATAAATAAACATCGGAGAGGCCGCAACTGCCGCAATCAGACAACCAATCCCTAGCTCTTTCAATTGTTTTCTTATCAATAAGGTCACTCCGAACATCGTCAAAACAAAGATAGCTAATGACGCATGAAAATTAAATGCAATACCCGCCAAAATGAATGAAGTTTTGCTACGTCTCTGCAAAAAAAATGAGATAGAAAACAACGATATCCCAGTAGCGATATGCAACGCGGCGGGTGCCAGCCCTAATGGGCCACTGCCTCCCAAGGCGTGCCCCAGCTGCCATTGAAGTGATAGAGCTAAAACGGAAAGGAAAGATGCCGTAAGATCTCTGGTGATCGTTCGAGCAAGATGAAAAAGACCGGCAATGACCAGACAGTTTGTCAGGATGAAACATCCATACAACCCCCAATAAGGATCAACAAAAGTTCCTAATAACCCTATAATCCAATAGTAAAGCGAAGACAAATGAATTGGGTAAAGCTGCCTCAAGAGAAAGGAAGACGGATAAAGATTTTGATCCCAAAAGATTTTCATAAATGTCATGTCTTGAGAATTGCTAATTTGAACCGCTTCAAAATTAGGATACCAGACAACACTAAAGAAAACACCAAGCACCAGCAAAAATAGCCAGTAATTTAATGAACACAACTTCATTCGATTATATGTCGAGACAGACATTGATGTTAGTGAACACATTTTAAGGTATTAAGGATGAGTATAAATACCACAATATATCAAGTTGATGTCTAGAAGAGGCAAAAGAAAAGGATAATATCTGCTATGAACTTTTGAAAAATGACTATCAAGAAGATTGATAATCTCTTTCAGATTATGTTTATGTTCGTATGCAATTACCTTATCATAGTCAATACCGTATTTTCGAGAAAAGGCTCTGCGAGTTGTGAGTGTTCTACCAGCATTCCAAGCAAAACCTCCTTCACATGGAAGTGCAACAACAAATCGTCCCTTTGGCTTCATAACCCTTTTGACCTCACTAAACACCTCAACCACATTAACTATATGTTCAAGGTTATAAATACTTACTACTTGATCAAAACACTCTTCCGGGTAGGGTAATGACATTGCATCGGCTATTGTAGCATTCTTGTATTTTTTCCAAGTTTCCATTGTTACATACGTAGTACTAATATCGGTTGGGAAATAATTGTCAACATGCCCCTTGTAGAAAATATCCTGCCGTCCTCTACCGAAACCTATCTCTAGAGTGGATCCTATTGCTGTATGAGTAGCCACATATTTATGCCCCATATCTTGTATGAAACTCAAACACCCACTATATCCTTCTTGTTGAATTTCTGAACTCACATTAAGATATCTTTTAATATCTGGATCGCTGGTTCCAATTGATGAATATCGTTTTCTGCATTCACTCCAAAACATAAAAATGGTGTCCTACGAGATAAAAGTCAATTGTGGTTTACTTCCGTTGTTTGCTTAACAAGACCAAGACCCATTTTGCCCTTCCTCAACAACTCACGAATGGACCTTATTTTCATAACATACGGATCAAATACTTAGGGCGTAGGTAGAACTTTATATACTGGTAACCTTGAAACACAAATTAAACAGCTTTCACTAAACATTTGCACAGATGTTAAGTCTTGCGAACTACTAATTTTGACCTTACCACCCTTTATCCTTAAAAAAATTTATTAGTCTTTGTTTAGCAATATTTTCTGTCCTGCGGGGCATCTTAAAATATTGAGTCCCCGAATACTTCTGCTGTCTTTGTCTCGGTAGTTGTTTTTTTTTGCAGAGCGCGTACACGGCATCGGAAAGCAAGCTGATAGCATTATTATTGAGATTGTTTTCCAGTTCCCTGAGCTTTTCTCGCTTAGTAAAATTATAGACGGATGTGTATATAATATCGCCTGTATCCACGCCTTCATTTACCCAATGTACACTTGAACCAATTTTCTCAAATTCATTATTGTACGCAGCCCAAAGATAGCCATCATTCCCGCGATAAAAAGGAAGGATCGCAGGATGCGCATTGAGAGTACCAATATTTGGAATGCTCAGTATCGAGCCACCTACTATCCCAGTCTGTCCCAATATCATTACATCCGGAGAGATGTCTTTTAAGATTTTGACCATTTCCTGTGAGTTGGTCTGTCTGACATTGAATATATTGCTTGAGAGACTATTGTAATCGTCTATGAAGCGACTTCCCTTCCAAAGGGAGGGCGTGCGAACTCCTAAACTGGAAGCCAAATAACGAAAGGAAAAATATATCGCATCCGCAAGACTCGTCCTTTTTCGCACAAATCTGAACAATTTCAGATAATAACCAAGCGGTTGAGAAATTACTACTATGCTGTATATTTTTATACCCCGCGAAATCAAGTCATTAGCTACCATCTTCCCATATAGACTATTTTTATTTGTCAAGAGGACAATCTTCATCTGATGATATTTCCATTATTTTACTTTCTCTATCAAGAACATATTTTGCAATATTGCTCGGTGTATCACAATAAAAATCATTCCGTTGAGTGATCCTCTCAAGCAGATATTCATATGATTCCCGCCATCCAGGATAAAAAGTATCATTAAAACCTCTTACATGATAGTCTGTTACAAAGATGCCACCAACATCTCTGACAACATCTAACAGCGCATCTATTTCAATCTTCCAGTCTTTAAAATGGCTATATGATGCATGTCCAAATAAATGGTCGTCCATTAATGATGGTGGTAGCTGAAGCGTATTGGCGCTATGTTTTTCATCTGAAGAATAAATATGGAATGGATAACAGATTCCCCTCCTGAATCCGCATCTTTTCTCAAAACCCAATGAAGAATCATACACAAGACCAATTCTATCATGAATAAATGCCGTATCCGCAGGATTGTCAGGATCCATATGCCAATAGTGATGCCTATTTCCAGAAACAGGCGCGCCCAGAGCATCCTCTACCGTCTTCTTTTCCGATGCAAAAACAACGGGTGAGCGATATGATAGATAGCTGGCATGCATGCCGACTTCAAAACCATCTCCGTGCAATGTACGTATTAATTCCCTAAATTTTGGGGTTTTTACATCATAAAAAGGATCAGGAGCCAAAAATAAATAACGAAACAAACTTCCTTTAAAACCACAAAAATAAAATGCTGAGGTAAGCCCCTTACTTTTTTCGAGAGCTACCCAGTCACTAAATCTCCAGAAGCTCTCCTTTCCGGTTACAATACTAAGCAGTTTATCTACTTTTGTCCTTCCCCTGCAAGCCCACATGTATCTCAGTGTTTCTATGTGACAAATCATATCAGGATAATCAACATCGTGTGTTAAAGCTAAACCGTATTTCTTCCCAAATGGCCATAATGGAAGGGGCTCCGAATACCTAGTAAACATTTGCTTTAGAAAAAGAGCATAGCAATTAATTAACGGTTCAGAGAGCATTTTCTTTTTATAAAGGTAGACCTCTTCTATATTATGTCTATCCCATCTGTCCCGTGAAACGTACTTCTCTTGCCAGCCACTCAAAAGATAGAATGTTGATAATATCACATCATTCAATAGATACGTTCCCTCTTCAACACGTACTATTGCCTCTTTATTTTCCAAATCATCCGTAAAGCTCAATAACGTAAGACCGTTCGAACGTACCACGCGTACCGGGATACCTATGCGCTCTCTTTCAACAGATTCCATTTTTATAAACATCTTACAACCTTCTGTAGGATTTTTGCTATAACATATATCAATCTTTTCACTATTCTTATCGGATGTAAAAACAAAACCAAAACCGGCCGTTACCAGCAGAGTTTTAAACGTATATTTTATCTCATCGATATCAAGAGTGCTCTTTGCGCTCTTCTCGATATAAATTCGCAAGGGTTTCATTTTTTTCTTAAAGAGTACGGCTGAAATCATTCTATGATTTCAATGCTGAATGACTGTGTAAAAAAAGACTACAACATGTACAAACGTATTAGTTTGGCTCTATTGTTTGTTGAACCAAGCCAAGTCCCATCTTACCCTTCCTAAATAGTTCCCCTAATGATCTTATTTGACTTAAAGTACGAATCAGATATTTAGGGCGTAGATAGAATTTTCGAAATGCAACATTTCTATAATGAATAAGAGTATCCAAACTTACATTATTATCAATATAGTGTGGAATCTTAAAGTCTTTTGTAGGATTATTAGCAAAACATTGCCAATAGTCATAAGGAATAATTTTATTCTTAAGTGCCCATCCATACATTTCGGTGCCTGGATATGGGATAGCAATACAAAAGGTGGCATAATCGGGGTTGAGTTTTGTAGCCAATTCTATTGTTGATTCGATATCATCTATAGATTCATCAGGAAGCCCTAGCATAAAATAACAAAGCACTTCCATTTTTGTTTTTTTTGCTTCATTAACTGCAAAGTTTATTTGGTCAATGGTAATTCCCTTCTTAATTCTATCTAGCACCCTTTGTACTCCCGACTCGACACCGTAATGCACCCTTGCGCAACCGGCTTCCTTCATAAGCTTTAGCATCTCAGGGTCTGCATTATTAACTCTATCACGTATGGACCATCGAATTTTAAGTTTCCTTTTTATAATACCATTACAAATTTCTTTGACTCGCATTTTCGACCATGTAAATGTATCATCATAGATTTCAATTTCATAGTAGCCGGCCTTACAAATAGCTTCTATCTCATCAACCACTGATGATGCACTACGACTCATTATTGGCTGACCCTCCACTTTACAGAAAATGCAACGATAAGGGCAGCCTCTGCTGGTTATCATCGTCGTCACTTTATTGTGCTTTGCCACAACTGAACTATAGAGTTCAGCGTTAATCATCGATCTATCTGGTAGAGGCAACGCATCTACATCAGTAGTTTTGTATGGCACGTAAGTGACGGGTAAATCCCCTTTAACGTATAATCCCTTTGTTTGTCTTGCCGTTCCCTTCAGACTACCAAGCAGAGTAGCGAATGGAGCTTCACCATCACCGACAACTATACTATCGACATATTTCGAATTAAGCGTTTCGGCTGGAAAAACACGGACATGGGGACCACCCATACATATATGAACATTTTGCCTTACTGCCTTTACCAATTTGGCTACTTCATGGCAGAAATACCAATAATTTGACCAGGCGGAGATACCAAGAACGTCACATTCCAAATCGAGCACCCTTTTAACTGTTTGCTCAATGTTTAGTTTTTCAGCATCTGCATCAATAATAGTGGGTCTAATACCAAGATGCTTTTGTAGATATGAAGCAACGTACAAGATACCGAGAGGCGGTTTTTTCCCGATGCCGTTCCCAGCATGTTCTTGGACAATCATTTCGTTTACACAAAATTGTGAAGATGGGTGCAATAGGGTAACGTTTATCATATCATCACATTTAATTGTCAATAAAGTTCCGACACCACAGTTCAATGCAGAGAGCACCCCACACACTTCTATCGAACTGGACTGCGCCCCATAGATTGGACAGATGAGGGGTAGAAATTAGAACATAGCTGACTGGCTCGAACAATGTGGTATAGGGGGCTATGACCACGAGAAAGGAGCCAGTTATGGGAAAGAAGTACCGGACGTACAGTTATCAGTTCAAGAAGGAGCTCGTAGAGCAGGTAGATGCCGGCGTGATCAGCCAAGGGCAAGCCGCCAGAGAGAATTACATCTCACCGTCGCTTATAACCCGATGGATGACCCAAGTCCACGAAGGCAGCCTTATTGAGAAGCCAACAGCCAGAGAGAAGAAGCTGGAGCGAGAGCTGGAGCATTATAAGAAGAAGGTTGGCGAGCTTACCGTGTTAGCCGATTATCTAAAAAAAATAGCGGAACGCTCACAACGCATGAAAAGGTTGAATTCGTGCGTCGTCACGCAAAAGACGCTGGATCGATCAAGGGAGCCTGTAAAATGATCCAGACATCGACATCAACTTATTATTACAAGCCCAAGACAGGTCGTGCCAAGAGGGATAAGGCCGACGCAGACCTGCGGGACATGATGGAGCAGGTTCAGGTTACTTTTCCCAAGTCTGGCTACAGAACGATGAAAAAATATCTGACGAGGAATTTTGAGCTTACGATCAACCACAAGAAGATCAGGCGCATTATGGGCAAATACGGGCTTATAGCAGAGATCAAGCGAGCATTTGTAAGGACGACCGATTCGGAACACGGCTTTGAGATATATCCCAATCTTTTGAAGGGAAAAGACGTCACGGACCTAAACCAGGTCTGGGTATCTGACATCACGTATATACGGATACAGACGGGCTTTGTTTATCTGGCGGTGATAATCGACATCTATTCGCGCAAGGTCGTAGGCTGGGCGTTATCGAAGAGGATAAATAACGAACTTACGATATCGGCTTTAAAGTCTGCTATCGAGCAGAGAAAGCCTCCGGAAGGATGTATGCACCATTCGGACAGAGGCGTTCAGTACGCGAGCCACGACTACGTGAACCTGCTTGTCGACGGGCAGCTCAAATTAGGCAATTTATGAGCAGTTCAAAACCGGCAATTTTGATGCCCGAGGTTTAAGGTTGCCTACTCCTTCGAAGATTTATTTTCAACACAAGTTTCATATAGCCTATAACTTTTTCCGTTAAAGGATACCATAACGGCGTGA
>Ga0210019_1001274_pt1 | contig 27703 bp, 27 predicted proteins | sample CryGeyCG2114_020_2_FD_183969 | JGI IMG/M metagenome (GOLD analysis project Ga0210019, IMG submission 183969) | Groundwater microbial communities from aquifer - Crystal Geyser CG11_big_fil_rev_8/21/14_0.20 (SPAdes) (version 2) | ecosystem: Environmental > Aquatic > Deep subsurface > Groundwater ...
TGCACGCCCAAAAGACGAGAGCAGATGCAAATCCCTCGTCTATTTAACGCTCCAAAAGCTGCCTCAAAATCACGTTCAAGGTCTACAAACTCTGACTCTCTTTTATACTCATGATGGCAGACGCGGGCTTGGCGGCAACGGCGGAATTGTATTACGCTGCTTGAATATCAGCGATGCAGAACTTACCGGCGTACTTGTCCACGAAATGGGACATATCGTCGATGAGCAGTTTTTGCAAGGAAGCAACAACCGCGCACTTACAAACTTTTTCGACTTCGGCCGGCCGATTCTCGCCGACGATCCAAGTTATATGTTCTACAACATTAGCTGGGAAAACAATACAGAAAAGCGCCTTAACACTGTGGCTGCCGACTTTGTTTCCGGCTATGCGGCAAGCGATCCGTTCGAAGATTTTGCCGAGAGTTATGCTTATTATATTTTGCACGGTGAGGAGTTTCGTACGCTCACAGCGAGCAATTCATCATTAAAGCGCAAATATGAGGTGCTAAAAAGTTATGTATTTCAGGGCGCAGAGTTTGGCAACTTTATGCCAAGCGAACGCTCACTGAATAAAGTGACACGTGAATACGATGTAACGGTTATGCCGTACGAGTTGCGTGCCTTTCTAGAAAGTTAATGAAATGCTGCGAGCGCACGGCGCGAGCGCGCAGCCGCAGTGAGGGAGGCCCGAAGACGCGCGGCGCGTCGCCGACCGAACAAGGCGAAGCTTACAAATAAGGACGGTTCTGCGGCTCCGGCTTCGGTCCTCGTCACCCCAAAACTTGCCCTTTCTGTTTCATCCAGGAGGGGCATTTTGGTTTTTTTCTGGGGTGTCTAACCGGATTCGAACCGGTGATAACAGGACCACAACCTGTTGTGTTACCACTACACCATAGACACCACGCGAGCTAAATGCGCAGTTCAGAACGAACCGCTCGTTTAGTTTACGAGTAGCTGACCTAAGAATCAATATTTCTTTCTCCGGTTTCCGCTAACTGTTTTTGATCTTGTACCTGCTTCTTTAGCTGAGTGAACAGTTTTTTCATAACCAGGGCGCAAAAATTGTAATAGCCATCATAAGCCATGCTTGGAAGCCCCTCACGCTCTTCGAAATAATCGCTCATAACATTTGCCGAACAATCGATAAGTACCTGCTTAATAGCGCCTTTGTCGGTCAATCCCCGCTCCAATACAAGCGGTGCGTTTGCCGAACCGGCATCAAAAATTCCTTTAATCCATGCATCGACTTCGCCTTTAATTTCAAGAGGTAGCGCAATATTTGCAAATGAATCCGGGAGTGCAAGCTTCATCTCGAGGGCCTCTTGATCATCCGGCGGCTGCAATTTGCCAGCTTCGGTCAGCTCTTTATGCTCTTCGGCGCGAACAGCAGCTATTTCATTTCGCACATCCTCCATACCAAGCGTCACGATACTTAATACAAAAAGCGGCGGAATATTTTCTTCAAGCAAGCGCGCGATTAAAAAAAGCACACCTTTTTTCTTTTGATCCTTAATAAATCTTAAGAGAATTTGGACTAGCTTATCTTCCTTCTTTTTCTGCTTACCTTCCTGTTTCTTTGCCTTTGCATCGGCAGCCGCACCTTTTTTTACATTTTCTTTAAAACGTTCAAATGCCGCAGGATCAAAACCTTCGGACTCTTCGGACGGTATAAAACTTTCTAGATCAGACATGAAAAAATTCGCTTATGCAACCGAAACAAACACTTTTCGGTGCACCTGCCCGTCAAAGCGCTTGCGGCGCTTTTCTTCAAAAAGAACTTTCCCATCCTTCACTGCAAAAAGTGTGAAATCGGTGGCAACACGAACATTCTTACCAGCCATGAACTTAGTGCCTTTTTGGCGAACAAGAATCGAACCTGCCTTTGCAACTTCGCCGGCAAATAGTTTTACGCCACGGCGTTTTGCCTGTGAATCTCTACCGTTTCTGGATGAGCCTGCGGCCTTTTTATGAGCCATATTCGCTTGTAAGGGGCTAGAACAGCTCGGCTATAGTAATAGATTTTATCTCGTCGTGCAACCTTTTTGCACGGCTCGTGCCAGACTTCCTTATATCAGGTTAAAATGCTATACTATAGAGATGCTTTTCCGCAAAAAAATAGCTATTTGGGGGGTGGTGACCGCTCTCTTTATTATGGGAAATGCGGCGGTGCATATTGCCTATGCCCAGCCAACCCTTGATCCATCGGCTGACCAGATTGAGACACTTCTAAATACCAAACTTAAGAAAAAGCTGCAGCGGGCAACCTATTTTGTCTTTGGCATTAAAGAGCGAATTGCAGAGTCTAAGGATGAGCTGGCTTTGCTGCAAAACAATATTGCCGAACTTGAAAGGAAGATCGATGAAAAGCACTTTGAAATTGAAGACTTGAGCGGACAGCTTGCAAATTTGGATGCACTGATTGCAGCTAACGAAGAGAAAATCCGGGCTATACATGTACAAATTGCACAGACAAAGAATGCAATAAGCGTGCTGGAGAGTGAGGTACAAGAGCGGCAAGAAATTTTAAAAGCTCAGCGGAAGATGCTCGCAGAGACGATTTCTACTTATTACTTATATGCAAACACATTGCGCGATCCGGCCAACGATCAGCCAAACTTGCTAGCCTTTCTTGCTGCAGATGAGAGCACGGGAAAAGTTTTGCAACTTCATGAATATTTAGTTTTTTTGCAGCGCGGCGGTGTTGAACTTGGCAATAAAGTTGAGCAACAGCATGAAGCCATTTTGAGCCGGCAACATGAAATTGAGGATAAAAAGAAAAATCTAGTAAAGCTAGCTGCATTACTGGACCAAGAGCAGCGCGGACTCGAGCTTTCGAAGCGTTCAAAAGAGCGTTTACTGGAAGAGACAAAGGGGCGGCAGCTGGTCTATGAAACACTGCTCGAAATTTCGCGGCGCGAGCAAGAGCAAGTTTCTATTCAAATTTTGCGCTTAAAAGAGAATTACGACTTTGTTATTTCCCGAATGGACGGATTGGAGGAGAGTGATATTGAGGGACTGCTCGGCGAATCGCTGGAAGATTTTCAGGCAGCTGCCGCGGATTTGCGGGGGCAAGCTCCCCTCTCCTGGCCTGTTTCTCCAAGCCGCGGTTTAACTGCACTCTTCCACGACCATGCATATGAAAAAGCGCTTGGTGTTCGCCACAATGCAGTGGATATTCGTCTGCCCCAAGGCTCCAAAGTACGTGCAGCAGCCGATGGCGTAGTCTCTAAGGCGATCGATGCCGGACTCGGCTATAGCTACATTATGATTGCGCATCCGAATAAGTTGGTGACATTGTATGGCCACATTTCTGAAATTTTGGTTGAAGAGGGTGAAGTTGTGAAGCAAGGACAGACTATCGGTTTGTCCGGCGGCATTCCGGGTACTGCGGGTGCTGGCTGGCTGACTACCGGTGCACACTTGCACTTTGAGGTTTTCGATAACTTTAAGCATGTGGATCCGCTCTACTACTTGCCGCTCGAATTCGTGCCGCTGGAAAGCCTGCCCGAAAAACACTTGAAGCGACTGACTGACGATAAAGTGGCGCGATAAATACGGGAGAATATGTGATTTTGCTATAGTGTGCGCATGCAGAGATTTTTTCTTGAGCCCCAAAATTCCGGTAGCGACACCGTGAGCATCGATGACCGTGAAACGATTGAGCAGATGCGGCGCGTTTTACGCATGCAGCCGGGCGCGAAGTTTATTGCGCTGGATAATTCCGGTGACGAATTTGTGTGTGAGCTACAAGAGATTGGCAAAGTTGCGCATGCAAAAATTGTGGAGCGCAGGAAAAATACAGCCGAGCCGGATGTGGAACTTACTCTCTATCAAGCGCTGCCCAAAAAGATTGCGCTTTTTGAGATGGTTTTGCAAAAAGCGACAGAAATAGGCGTAGCGAAATTTGTTCCGCTTATTACAAGGCGAACCGAGCGCGGCGAACTTCCCAAGCGCGAACGCATGCAAAAAATTTTAAAAGAAGCTGCAGAACAGAGCGAACGCGGAAAAATTCCCGAGCTCAGCGAGCCGGTAGAATTTGAAGATGTCATAAAAAAAGATTCGATTATTTTAGCGGAGCGCAGCCAAGGCGAACGTTTAGAACGCGCAGCAAGCGGCACAAAAATAGATCTCTTTGTAGGCCCGGAAGGCGGATTTACTCAAGAAGAGCTGAGCTTAGCACAAGAGCGCGGCGCTCTATTTGCCAGTTTAGGCCCCCGCATTCTTCGCACAGAAACCGCAGGGATTGTGGCGAGCGGGATTTTGCTATTATAATAGCGCGGCAGCAATTTAAACATTGGGGAGTAGCCAAGCGGTAAGGCACCCCGCCTTTGGCGGGGCATGCGGGGCGAGACGAATTGATATATGTATTATGCTTACATTTTACAGAGCAAAAAGGATCAAAAATTATATTTTGGTCATACAAATAATGTAGAAAAACGACTGGCTCGGCATAATGATGGTCAGGTAAAATCGACTCGATCAAGAAGACCATTTGCGCTAATATGCTCGCGGTCATTTAGCAGCAGATCAGAAGCAATGAAGTTAGAAAGATACTTAAAAATCTTAAAAGGAGGAGAAGAGCTAAAGAAAATCTTAAAATTATGGGGAGTAGCCAAGCGGTAAGGCACCGGGTTTTGGTCCCGGCATGCGGGGGTTCGAATCCCTCCTCCCCAGCCAAATTTTTGTCAGGTAAATCCACCCGAAAAAGTCTCATATGTGTCTTTGATATTTCTTAATCTAAATCATATGCCTGCACAAAGTGAACAACAGAGAAAAGCTGCTGCGATTGCACTGTCGGTTAAAAAGGGTAAGAAGCCAAAGTCGACCTTACGCGGAGCTTCAAAAGACATGTATGAGTCGATGACGCAAAAGCAGCTGGAAGATTATGCAAAAAAGTAACTTAGTCTACTATGGATAATCCATACATAGAGGATATGGAAGCACGCCTGGATCTACTAAAAAGTGAGGTCCGGGCTGCAAGCACAACACAAGATACCCAAGTGCTTGATCAAATTCGCGAATTAGAAGAGGAAATTGCTGCGATAGAAGCCTTAATCAAATCCCGTAAACCGGAAGGTCCAGAGCCATTGGAACCTTGGATCGAGGAGGCAGAAAGAGCAGTGGAGCGCCTGGAAAGCGACTGGAATCGCATTACCGATGAGATGCGGTCGTAACGTTGATTGATTCTTCATCAATATCTCGTTAGACTTCGGGCACAATGTCTGACGAGAATAATTCAGCAATGCCAAATAGCGGGCCGGTTGTGCGCAGTGACGGTTACGAACTGGAAGTAGACCGCGATTTGTGTGTAACGCTTGCTGTCTGTTTAGGACTAGCTCCGGAAACTTTTGAATTAGACACCGAGGGCAAGGCCGTCTTTAAAAATCCCGAAGGCGAAGATATACATACTTTATTAGAAGCGGCAAAGGGTTGTCCGGTAAATGCGATTATCATTCGCAACAAAGAAGGCAAACGGCTATGGCCGGATCCTGAGGTTGACTAGTTACTTCAATGCCTTCCTAAGCTTTTCAAGCTCTAGCGCATTCACCACATCCTTTTTCTCACACCAGCCTCTGCGCGCCCAGCGGACGCCGAGTTCCATAAGTTCTAAACTTGCGGTGGTGTGAGAATCGGAATCGATTGAGAATTTGCACTTCCAGCGCTTTGCCTCGCGGATATAAAAATCCTGTAAATCGAGCCGCAAGTATTGGCTGTTAATTTCGAGAACCGTGCCGGTATTTGCCGCTTGTTTAAAAATTTTCTCGTAATCAATTTGATACGGTTTGCGGCGTCCAATAAGACGCCCGCTTGGATGTCCGATAATATGCACGTAGGGATTCTGCATCGCCTTTATGATGCGCTCCGTATTATCTTGGTTAAAACGGCTGTGCACCGATGCGACGACAATATCAAACTCTTTTAAGATGTTATCCGGATAATCGATCGAACCATCCGGCAAAATATCTACTTCTGTGCCAAAAAGTATCGTGATTTTTTTCAACTTCTTATTGAGTGCATCAAGTTCTTTTTTCTTTTCTTTTAAACGCTCCAGACTGAGCCCGCGCGCAACACGCAAATTCTGCGAGTGATCGGTCATGGCAAGGTATTCATACCCGAGTTTTTCGGCAGCGAGGGCCATTTCTTCCATAGTGTTGGCACCATCAGACCATTTTGAGTGGGAGTGAAGATCACCACGAATATCTTTCAATTCAATCAATTTTGGAATCGCGTGCTTTTGCGCCGCCTGAATTTCACCCGTATTTGTGCGCAGCTCCGGCGGGATATATTGCATATTTAAGGACGCATAACACTCCTCTTCAGTCTTGCTCGCAACTCTCTTTTCGCCCTTGAAAAAGCCGTATTCAGACAATTTCATGCCGCGGGCTTTAGCAATGGTCCGCAATGCAACATTGTGCTGCTTAGAGCCGGTAAAGTACTGCAGTGCGCTACCGAATTCGTCCGGTGCAACCAAGCGCAAATCCACTTGCAATCCGTCTTTTGTAACGATCGAAGTCTTTGTCTCACCGCTTACCAAAACCCGCTCTACCAATGGCAAGTCACGAAAGCACTTCATGATTTTTTTGCTTTTATTCATGTCACCTGAAGCCAGCAAATCGATGTCGCCGACTGTTTCTTCTGCGCGGCGAAATGAACCGGCAGGGACCACTCTACTTATACCTTCGCACTTTTCGAGAGCAGCTATCATCGTCTTTACAGCCAAAAAGACCGTACCAATGGAGCGGCGCTCGGTTAGCGAGTTGCTGATTTCCAATCCTTCCAACATTTTTTGTGCAGATTTTTCACCAAGTCCGGGCAGCTTTTGCAAACTGCCGTCGGCAATAGCTTTCTTAAGTGCTGCAATACTTCCAACGCCCAATTGATCGTGAAGCATTTTAATGCGCTTTGGACCAAGCGTCGGTACAGTAAAAAGCTCAAAAATTCCTTTGGGAACTGCACGCTTTAAAAGCTCATACTCTTCAATCTCGCCATTTTCAATGTACTCCTCTATTTTTGCAGCAATCCCCTGGCCAATGCCCTTTACCTTTCGCAAACGATCTTCGGCAACTAGCTTTTCAACACTTTCTGGAAGCGATTCAATGGTAAGTGCCACATTCTGATACGCCCGAATTCGAAAGCGGTCACTAGGATCGCCCAAAAACTCGAGAATTTCGGCCATCTGGTTAAAAATCTTTGCAAGCTCTTGGTTCACCATAGTGGTATTATACAGCACGCAAATTATTCTTCCTGTATGAAAGTTCGCCTCCACAAATATCTTGCAGACAAAGGAGTGGCATCGCGCCGGAAGGCCGAACAGTACATTCGCGACGGCTTAATACAAGTAAATGGAAAAGTCGTGCGCGAGATGGGAGTACAGATTGATCCCGAAAAAGACCGGGTCGAAATCGACCCGTCTCTTCCAAAGCTGCAAGAGCAGCACTTTGTGTATTATGCTTTGCACAAACCGGTGGGATATGTCTCGACGGTCAGCGGCAAAGAACGCCCTAAAGTTACCGAACTTATTAAAGATGATGACCAGCGCCTCTTTCCTGTTGGACGTTTAGACAAATTAACATCTGGTCTCCTCCTGATGACAAATGATGGGCGTCTCACCTATCAACTCACCCATCCAAAATTTGAAAAAGAGAAGGAGTATGTTGTAAAGGTACGAGAAACTATTACTCCAAAGCATCTGACTATTCTCACAGAACCCTTTTTTATTCAAGGAAGAAAGACGCAACCGCCAACAATTGTGCAGCAAAGTCCCCACATGCTGCGCATAATAATTAAAGAGGGCCGCAATCGGCAAATACGCCGCATGTGTGAACGCGCTAATCTTCATGTGGAAAAATTAAAGCGAATCCGCATTGGAAAAATAGGCCTGGGTATTCTTGCGCCCGGAGAATATCGCTCTCTTACAAAGGCGGAACTTGATGCTATCGGCCTCGGCGAATCGGCTGAACCGCGCCGGTAAGAATATCGTGCGTTCGCTTTGCAATCAAAATAAATTCTGATTTACGAAGTGCTTTATCTAAATAGCACTTTTTACTTATAAAGCGGGATGCAAAACGATGAATTCTCGAACTTTTAATAATGGCACCATAGGTAATTTTATCGTCACTAGAGAAATCAAGTTCCCGCATATCGAGTTCTGTTCGCGTAAAATCGCGGCACAAAAAGGCCAATGTAAGGCGCGTGGTACGGGTATTTTCAATATCGTAATCGATTACTTTAAGCATCGCACGGTAGACATCGAGACGTGTAGGAACACGAGTCATCAATGTAGATGGGATTAAATCCGCTTTTTTTGCGGAAGCACGACAGTTGCGCCCGGTAATGGTATCTTCACAAGAGAGTCCCTTAAGTCCAAGTGCAACTTGAGAAAGATATGTCCATGTAAGGGCATTCTCAGGACCAAAGTTTTTACTCACTGGAAGCGAATATGAGCCGCTTGCTACCATAACATCAGTCACAGCATTGATTGCCGAAAAAATATCACTGCTTCGGGAAACATCGGCAGGGAACACTGCCTCCTCTTCTTCTGCAGCAGGACGCTCTTCGTCTTGATCCTCATCGTCATCGGTGACTGAGCGGCTGCCGCCACCACCAGCAGAAACTGTTTGTCCACCACCACCTCCTCCACTGGAAGCCGGAGTGCTTGGATCTGCGCAATAATCTGTAGCAATTGGCGTAACTACAACAGGATCGCTACCCGTAATAGTAAGCTGGGAATAGTTTGCAGTCTGTCCTTCAGGAAAACATTGCACGCTAATGCCGCCATCATTGGTAAGATTATGTTTATCAAATGAATAGACCAATACATAGGCCGCATCTCCTTTTGTAATTGTTAAACTTGAACTATTTACAACAAGTGAACCAAAGGCAATATCGCTCACGATCTTGTAGCTGCCCGTGCTCAATACCACGGTAAAATCAGGATCACTCACATTTACATTCTGCGCAGAAGCAGTAACACCGAATGTCAGAGCAGCGAATATTCCGGCTAATAATCCTATTGGGAGGATTTTTTTCATCCCAATATGATATCATTTTTGCAATAAGTTCACAAGTTCGGAATCAGGTTTTAGGTTAGTCCAGAACTGCACCTTATCCCAGTTCATATAGATTGTATTTGCGGCTTCCAGCTCAAATTCTCCTGGAATATCTTCTTCAAGCCGGTAAGAATCTGCAAGATAGGGATGTGAGCTGTTGAGCTCTTTAAGATGACCTACATAGCGATCTCCATTTTCAAAGGTCACTAACTGATACTGCTCTGGAGTAATTGTTGGACCACTCGTTCGCAAATGGATAACAAAGGCAACTGCCAATATTGTAGCAATAATAATTATGCCGAAAATTGAAATTGGACCGTGATATGTTGATTCGGTATTCATATTGTTTGTACTGTATCAATTCTCCTCATTTCTTTTCAAGAGCACCAAGAAAGCATCTTGTGGTATTTCAACGCGTCCCATTTTTTTCATACGCTTCTTACCGGCCTTTTGCTTTTTTAAGAGCTTATCTTTACGTGTCCGGTCGCCTCCATAGAGCTTTTCGGTAACATTCTTCCGGAGTGCCCCAATTGTCTCGCGAGCAATAATTTTTGCGCCAATGGCAGCCTGAATTGCTATTTCGAAGTTAGCCCGGGGAATAAGTTTTTTGAGCTTTTTGGCTAAAATCGATCCGGTACGGTACGCATCTGAGCGGTGGGTAATATGCGAAAGGGCTTCGATTTGTTCGCCAGCAACATGCATATCGAGCTTTACAAGATCCTCGACCCGGTACTCTAAAAACTCATAGTTCATCGAGGCAAATCCGGCAGTCGCACTTTTAAGTGCATCATAAAAATCGAGAATAATTTCGGCCAGTGGCAATTCCCAATACAGAATCGCCCTATTATCATCGAGATATTGAATGTTGCGCTGAATGCCGCGCCGCTCATCACAAAGTGTAATAATTTTGCCAATATATTCACGCGGAGTGATGATCTCCAACTTCATAAAGGGTTCGCGAATTTCACGAAAGCTTCCGCGATCAGGAAGCTCCGAAGGATTCGAAACGCTCCGTATTTCACCCGAATTCATCAAGAGTTCATACGATACACTCGGTGCAGTTGCAATAAGATCGAGATCGTATTCGCGTTCAAGGCGCTCTTGTACAATTTCCATGTGCAGCAGTCCAAGAAAACCACATCGGAATCCATGGCCAAGCGCCGTCGAGTTCTCCGGTGAAAATTCCAATGAAGAGTCATTGAGAGACAGCTTGAGTAAGGCATCGCGGAGGAGCGGATACTCTGTTGCATCGGTCGGGAAAATTCCGGCATAAACAAATGGTGTTACTTTGCGATATCCGGGAAGTGGCTTAGGATTGGCAGCACTCCCCTTCCACAGGGTGTCACCAACACGTGCTTCAGATACACTTCTCACACCGGTTACAATATATCCGATATCCCCGGCATGCAGGGCACTTTCTGGGCGGTATCCAGGTGCAAAGCGCCCGACCTCAATTACATCGATGCTGTTTCCCGCATGTAAAAATTTCAAAGTATCCCCTCGGCGAATATCACCGCTCATCATGCGGACATAGGTTACTACCCCTTTATAGGTATCATAAACAGAGTCAAAGACAAGCGCCTTTGTCTCTTCATCTTCCATTGATTTTGGCGGCGGTACTCTATCGATAATCGCCTGTAAGAGCTGTGGAACATTTTCTCCGGTTTTTGCTGAAATATGAATAATGTCGCGCCGGTCGACTGCCAGAGCTTTTTCTAATTCATCGCTGACGCGCTCGACATCCGAGGCAGGCAAATCTATTTTGTTAAGTACCGGAATAATTGTCAGATCGTGTTCAATTGCAAGAAAGGCATTCGCGAGTGTTTGTGCCTGAATTCCTTGCGTTGCGTCGACAACCAAAATTGCTCCTTCGACTGCAGCCAAACTTCGGGATACTTCATAGCTAAAATCAACGTGACCTGGTGTATCGATAAGGTTCAACTCATACTGAACTCCGCCAAGTGTACTCTTCATATGAACTGGCGCGAGCTTGATGGTAATTCCCTTCTCCTGCTCCAATTCCATAGAATCAAGCATTTGTTCACGCTTCATCTCACGTTCAGTAAGCGTACCGGTGAGTGCCAATAACCTGTCGGCGAGCGTCGACTTTCCATGGTCGATATGGGCAATAATGCAGAAGTTCCGTATGTTATTTTGATGAGACATCCGGCCTAGTATAGCAGCCTTCCCGGCACTAGCCTAAAGGCTATTTTTAAGGTATAATTATTAGATGCAATTTAAGATTCCACAAGATGTATTACGGTCCGATAAGATCGTGGGGCCGCTAACATTACGGCAGCTTATTATGGTAACAGCTGGCGGAGGAACGGCGTACGGCCTCTATTCGGTTTTAAGCAAACAGTACTTTGTAGAAATCTGGATCTTTCCAGTTGGCTTCATAACACTTCTCACTTTAGCATTTGCATTTCTTAAATATAAAGATATTCCCTTCGAAAGGGCACTGCTCCTCTTTTTAGAATACCAGCTCAAGCCTCGCCAGCGTACCTGGCAAAAGATGCGAGGCGACTATATTCGCTCAGTTTTTGACACAGTGCTTCATGTTGAGAAAAAAGCAGCTAATGATAATGATCTTCAAAAGAAACAAAAGACACTCCATGAAATTGTTAACATCGTAGATACACAAAACCCTCTAAATCATCAGTCATAAATCATGTGGAATCCACTTTCATTCGCCTCCAAAGGGGTACGGAATAGTAAAGCAAACCCAAAAGCTGCAACACAGCTCCATATGCGTATTGCTGAAATTCGTGACAATACCGTAGTGCTAAAAACTGGCGGATTACGAGGTGTCATAAAGGTTTCTAGCGTTAATTTCAATTTGAAATCTGAAGAAGAACAAAATGCGATTACATTTTCATATCAATCTTTTTTGAATACGCTTGAATTTCCTGTACAAATTGTTATTCGTTCGCGAAAACTCGACCTCGATAATTATTTAGAGGCACTCAAAGAAAAGGCAACAAAACAAACGAACCAACTTCTGCAACGTCAAACATTCGACTATATCGATTATATTCAGCACCTCATTGAATATGCAGACATTATGGAAAAAGAGTTTTATCTTGTGGTGCCAGCCGATCCTGCACGTTCAGTAAAACCAAATTTTATAGAACAATTTTGGAGCCGCATGCATCCGGCAGATTCCATTGCCTCAATACGCAGACGGCACCAGGAATTTAATGAATTGAAAAAACAGCTCACCCAGCGCCTTGCCACAGCAAGTAGCGGCTTGGAAAACTGTGGTCTCAAAACACGTTTGCTCAACACGACGGAGCTGGTTACACTCTTTTACAGTATTTCAAATCCGGATACCGGACGTACGCAAAAAGTTGACGATCTTTCGAAGAACGACGTAAAGAGTGATACAGAATTAGGACGCACGTAAAAAACTTTTTTCTCGTGATCAGTATTCTGGCGTGGACCTACTTTCGCAATCTAATGATAACTATCATCGGCCCTGGAGTGCTTAACTGCTGTGTTCGGGATGGGAACAGGTGTTGCCACTCCGGAATACACGCCAGAATACTGACCACGAATTGTAACAATCGCGCCGTGCGCTCCTAATTCTGAAAAAGGAGCGTTATCACGGAGCATTCTTTACCCAATAATTGCTAGTTAAAAGCGAGTACTAGAAGAAGTCAATCGTCTGTTAGTACCACTCGGCTGCATCCATCGCTGGACTTCTACCTGTGGCCTATCAAGCCCGTGTTCTTCGGGCAGACTAATGGAGATATCTTATCTTGGGAGAGGCTTCCCACTTAGATGCTTTCAGCGGTTATCCTGTCCGAACATAGCTACTCTGCCATGCCGCTGACGCGACAACAGATGCACTAGAGGTTCGTTCACTCCGGTCCTCTCGTACTAGGAGCAACTTCCCTTAAATATCTTACGGTCATGGAGGATAGAGGCCAAACTGTCTCACGACGTTCTGAACCCAGCTCGCGTACCGCTTTAAATGGCGAACAGCCATACCCTTGGGACCTTCTCCAGCCCCAGGATGCGACGAGCCGACATCGAGGTGCCAAACCGGGCCGTCGATGTGAACTCTTGGGCCCGATCAGCCTGTTATCCCTAGCGTAACTTTTATCCGTTGAGCGATACCCAACCCACGTTGAGGTACCGGATCACTTTCGCCTGCTTTCGCATCTGCTCGACTTGTTGGTCTTGCAGTTAAGCTCCCTTGTGCGAATACACGTCCAGCCTGATTTCCATCCAGGCTAAGGGAACCTTTGCGCTTCTCCGTTACTCTTTAGGAGAAAACCGCCCCAGTTAAACTACCCACCAAACACTGTCCCCGAGTTTTTACCTCAGGTTAGAGTCAAAGTATGTGCAGGGTGGTATCTCAAGGGTGGCTCCACCTCGGCCAAAGCCAAGGCTTCAAAGCCTCCCACCTATCCTGCGCAACACATACCTCGAATCAATGCCAAGCTATAGTAAAGCTGCATAGGGTCTTTTCGTCCTTCCATGACTAACTGGCATTTTTACCAGTTCTGCAATTTCACCGGGCACACTCTCGAGACAGTTTCCAGACCGTTACGCTATTCGTGCGGGTCAGAACTTACCTGACAAGGAATTTCGCTACCTTAGGACCGTTATAGTTACGGCCGCCGTTCACCAGGGCTTAGATTCGAAGCGTGAACCTCTCCTCGTGACCTTCTGGCACTGGGCAAGCGTCGCCTTCTATACATCACCTTGCGGTTTAGCAGAAAGCTGTGTTTTTGGTAAACAGTCGCCTGGAATCTTTCGCTGCGGCTTTTCCACCCTTGCATCACGAATGAAGCAAGAATTTCCAAGCAAGGTTTATCCCGAAGTTACACCTGCTGTATTGCCGAGTTCCTTAAGAGTGTATCACCCGAGCACCTTAGTATTCTCAACCTGCCCACCGGAGTTGGTTTGCGGTACGGAAACCTATACTTCTCGTCCTGAAGGTTTTCTTGGCGGATGAAGCGTCTAGAATCGATCCACCGAGGTGGACCTATTTGCATCACGCCTCGCGAAATCTCACGGATTTGCCTATGAGACCTTAAGCTAAACGCTTGCACGTGCATTCATTACACACGCTCCAGAACTCCTTCCGCGTCACTCCCGAACTAGCGCCAAGTTCAGAAACTCGCCAGCTGAAATTACACCGAAGTGTAACAACAACCGGAAAGAATCATCCCCCTTTGCTTGGTCGAAGTATAAGTTGTATAGGAATATTAACCTATTGTCCATCGATCCGGCCTTTCGGCCTAGAACTTAGGCCCGACTAACCCCAAGTCGATCAACGTTGCTTGGGAAACCTTGGGCTTTCGGTGATCAGAGTTTTCATCTGATTTAAGTTACTTATGCCACCATTCTCACTTCCCACCGCTCCACCGAATCTTACGATTCGACTTCAGCGCTGATGGGAACGCTCCTCTACCGCTCACCGTTTCTCGCTAAGTTCGAACTGGTTTCGAACACAGTGAGAAACGGTAAGCCCGTAGCTTCGGTTACAAGTTTAAGCCCCGTTATATTTTCGGCGCGAGACAACATCGACCAGTGAGCTGTTACGCTTTCTTTAAAGGATGGCTGCTTCTAAGCCAACCTCCTGGCTGTCTGTGACATCTCACATCCTTTACCACTGAACTTGTATTAGGGACCTTAGCTGACGATCTGGGCTGTTCCCCTTAGGACTTACGGCACTTCGCTGTCGCAGTCTGACTCCCGAGTTGACGTCTATGGTATTCGAAGTTTTTCTTGGGTTGGTAGGTGTATTGCACCCCCTAGCCGAAAAAGAGCTCTACCCCCATAGAGTAAAAAACTCGAGGCTAGCCCTAAAGCTATTTCGAGGAGAACCAGCTATCTCGGGGTTCGATAGGAATTTCACCACTACTCACAGTTCATCACCGGATCTTGCAACATCCGTGTGTTCGGTCCTTCCCCACCGGTTAAGGCGGGTTCAACCTGACCATGAGTAGCTCACCCCGTTTCGGGTCTAGTGCATGAGACTAACGCGCTATTAACACTCGCTTTCGCTATGGCTTCGCCTGTTCTGGCTTAACCTAAAACGCCTCATACAGCTAACTCGGTGGCTCGTTCTACAAAAAGCACGCCACAATCCTGCCGAAGCAAGACCGTGACTCTTTATAAGATAAGAGTTTCAGATACTATTTCATCCCCCTTTCGGGGTGCTTTTCACCTTTCCCTCGCGGTACTTGTTCGCTATCGATCTCTTGTACTGTTTAGGCTTGGAAGGTGGTCCTCCCAGTTTCAAGCCGGATTTCTCGTGTCCGACCCTACTCAGGATACTCCTCAGTCTTTGTACATTTCGCCTACGGGGCCATTACCCTCTTTGGCGGTCCTTTCCAGGTTCCTTCGGCTATGTACGCAGAATCTTAAATGGAGTCCTACAACCCCGAGCCCGGAGGCTCGGTTTGGCCTATTCCCATTTCGCTCGCCACTACTCTGGGAATCTCAGTTGATTTCTTTTCCACGGCTACTTAGATGTTTCAGTTCACCGTGTAACCCTCTTATACTTAAAGTATAAGATACCATGACATTACTCATGGTGCGTTTCCGCATTCGGACATCCCCGGCTCAAAGCGTGCTTGGCTCGCTCACCGAGGCTTTTCGCAGCCTGCCACGTCCTTCATCGGATACAAGAGTCTAGGCATTCACTCTTATCTTTTAGTAACTTACTCTAGTAATTTCGCCTTTAACTAGCAATTGCTAGGTAAAGCGCAGCTGTGTCTAGAGACACAACTATTGGTGCTTATAATTTTACAATTAATTTGGGTTTGTAAATTTTTGCAATGTCGGCGCAAAAATTTACGATTGTTACAGACCAATTGATCAGTTGATTGGTCTGTCCTAGTTTTCAAAGATCAAAATAAAAGGGATGTGCCTTGTGCACATCCCTCAACCACTCAAGCCCCGATCGAGTCGAGACATTCAGCTATTACCGCGCTGCCGAGTGGCTAAGGGATGGGCGAAAAGAATCATAGGTGCTTAAAGCTGCTCTATTATATTTATAACAGATTAATTGTCAAACATTTTGCAAACATTTATTTTTAAGCTCAGTCTGCTCGAACTGGCAAAGCCAGATTCTCGCTCGACTTCGCGCTCGCGCCGTGCGCTCGCACTCTTTATTCCTAAAATAGCGGCCCCAAAACTGAGCCAATAATCGACTGAATTGTGCCGAACATCCAGAGCAACGAGCCGACCGAAATTGCCAAACCAAGCAGTACATAAAAAGTATACGTGCCGCCCTGGCCAAAATAACTTTCGGCAAATCCTATGCTGCCAGTAAAACGTTTTACTTTATCGCGGTAAACAATAAAGATAATTCCAAGAGGAAATCCAATAAGTCCAACAAGATAACGCATGACGATTAAAATGACTGAAATACAGTATAACTGATATACAGAACATAGGCGGCAATAAATGCAGCGCCTTTCATTCTGCTGAGCATGTGCTTGCGCTCAATAAACATAATTCCAAAGAGTGAAAATGCGGCAAATACAGCAATCACCATACTAACTTGCAAATTCGGCGTAAATGGCAGTGGCTGAATAAGTGAGGTTATGCCGAGTACAAATAAAATATTAAAAATATTTGAACCTACAATATTTCCAATTCCAATGTCCGCCTCTTTTTTAATACCCGCCACAATACATGTCACTAATTCGGGAAGTGAACTACCTACGGCAACAATGGTCAAGCCGATAACAGCCTCGCTAATTCCAATAAGAAGTGCAAAAAAGCGCGCGCTATCGACAATAAAATCACCGCCTAAAGCAAGCAAGACAATTCCGCCAATAACCATCAGTGAACTGCGGGGCAGAGAGAATTCAGGAATCACTTCGCGTGTTCCTTCAATCTTTGTCATACCAAACGTATAATATAAAAATACTATAAAAAATGAAATTAAAACCACACCGTCAATTCGTGATAGTTCCGAAAATGTGCGGGCATCGAAGATTGCATCGTTGACCATGACTGCAAGCAAAATAGCCGCAAGCAAACTCAATGGAATTTCTTTCCAAATCGTGTTTCTTTGGAGAGCAAGGGGATACATCACGGCCGCTACGCCCAAAATCAAGAAGGTGTTCGAAATGTTTGAACCCAAAATATTCCCAAATGCAATTTCATAACTCCCCTGAGTTGCAGCAAAAATATTTACAAAAAGTTCCGGCGCAGATGTACCGAATGCCACAATGGTCAGACCGATAACGATCGATGGAACACCAAATCGCCTTGCAATAGATGATGCACCAGCAACAAGAATATCTCCTCCCTTAATAAGTGCGCCGAAACCAAGGACAAAGAGCAGAACATTAAGGAGAATATCCAAAACAAGTTGGGGTTATTTGTATCACATGGTGGAGGCGAGGGGAGTCGAACCCCTGACCCCCTGCTTGCAAAGCAGGTGCTCTAGCCAGCTGAGCTACGCCCCCAAGTTTTCAACTGCAACAAATTATATTGTTTTTACTTTTGGTGCAAGATGAATTCTATCATCATAACCTTTGAAAAAAAGAGTAGGTACGCCGTCCCAGCGGATTGCCCCGCCGGTCAAAAATACCATCGATCTCTAATAAATATCGCTCTTCGGGCTGCCGGCTCATTCCTATAGTAAAAATTTTTACGGTATTTCCCTCTAAACGAACATCACGGATCCGCAGCAGATCATGCCGTTCGCTTACGGCAAAATCGGTGTCATTCACCGTCCATTTGTCCGGACGCAAACTCGCAGGGTCTATCCCCTCATTAAATTCAAGTTCTAAAACATTTAGAGCAGTTACCGTTTGGCGAATAGCGCGCGGCGGCAAATTGTCACCGTCTATTCTAAATGAAATACGGCGGTCTTCAGTTAAAAATCCTTTAAAGATTGCGACATTATCGCGAACCTCAAAATCATCGCTGGTAAGACGCAATCCTACTGGTATCTTTACGCTTATACTATAGTAGTCATTATAAGTTCCGGGCTGCTTCCATAAATACAAAGAATAACTAAGATCATCAAAGAGTGAGAGTGGAAATTGAATTGGAAATGAAATGCTGCGCTTTCCTTGTGCAGGCACCTCGAATATTTGGCCTGCATAATTAAGATTATTGTTTGCGCCGCGAACAATGTTGCCGCCAAAGATATGATCTTGCGGTACAAATGCGCGCACATAGCCGCGGTAATTTAAGCTGAGCGGAACCGTTATGTCGTTAGTGTGGTCATAACGAATATCGAGAGCGGCTCTCCCCTTCTCTAAATCGACATCGTAAAAAATCGAACGTGTAACATAACGGTTTGCCTTGCCACCGCCATAGTTTGCATCAACAACCGCAAGTAAATCTTCGCCGTCCCTCGCCTGCAATACACCGCCCCATCCTTTTTTCTCTACAATTTGTTGCAAATCATCATCGTGAAAAAAGAAGAGTGCATGCTTTTCTCTAAAACTCTTATGCACTGACGAAAAGAAGCGGGGCAGATTCCATGGCAGCGCAGTTTTGATTGCTAATTTTTTCCCGAGCTGGCGCACGCCCTCTTTGCGCCGCGGCAGATCTTCAAGAGAATGCAGATCGACATCGGCGACTTCGGCTTCGATAAATTCGAGCAGTGTTTCGGCAGTAAATGCTCGGCCATCGACTTCGATACTGCCAACAGCATCGAGCCAATTTTCGACAAAGCCAAAATCTACTGCAATCACGCCATCGATCGTTTGAAAGGGCCGCGTTTTGCGTAAAAAAGATTCGAGTTCGGCGACAGATGAAGGAAAATCCGGATCAAAATTGGCATCGCGAAACGTATGCCCCTGATAGGTTGAATGCGCAAGAAGACGTCCAAGCGGATATGGCGGCGCCACATAGCTGTGATCGTCGACTGTTCCATACACATCCTCTAAATTTAGAGAGATCGGTACACCATTTTTTATAGTTAAAATTCCAAATGCAGAAATAAACCCACCGGTAGGGCGGAGTTCATAATTATTCTGGAGTAAAACGAGATAGTGCTTTTCTCCTCCTGCCAAAGCAAATGGATGCAAAAAAAAGCGGAGGAATGGAAAAAAAGAGATACAAATCCAGAGAGCGAATAGTAAAAAAGAAACAAGAACAGCGCTCAGAATATAATGTTTTTTAACAAAATTCATGGTGTTGTTGTCGGGATATAGCAACTCTTTTTTTCAGTATAAAATTTGACGTTGCTTTAGGAGAAGACCATACTGAAAAAACTCAATGAAAGCAATATTCCAGCGTGGGCACAGCGCCTTAAACAGCAAGCGACATCGCAGTGGCACGGCCTTTGGAAGTGCGGCTACTATTCCCGAACTTCAAAAGCGACTCACCGAAAATTCTATCTTTATCGATGTCATTTCAAAAATCAATGCACTGATGACGACCGCCACTGATTTTGAAGAGTTCTGTATCGAAGTCACCGGTGTACTAAAATCGACTTTTCGATTTAAATATATTCAAATTTGGATTCCCGATGAGCAGGATACAAAAATGCTGCGCCTTGTTACGCCTGATGAATCGGGTACTACAAGAAGAATGCTAAGAACAAGTGGAATCGTAGGACGAGCGATTCAAAACCGCAAACCCGAATTGCAAACGAATGTCCACAGTGATCCTGATTACATTAATGTGCATGCCGATACAAAGTCCGAACTGTGTATTCCATTTCTTTGCGAAAACAATGTAATAGGGGCGATAAATATCGAAGCTGCGAGTGCAAATAATTTTGAAAAACAAAAAGAAATTCTCCAGATGATAGCCGACAATATCGGCTATGCTATGAAGGTTACGATGCTGCGGCAAACTGAACTTTATTTTAAAGCTGTAGTTGAGCAAATGAACGAAGGCGTCTGGGTTGGAGATAAAAATGAGTGCACGCTGTATACCAATGCAGCCTTGCAAAAAATGATTGGCCGGAGCGAAAAAGAACTTATAGGCATGTCCTCTTTTGATCTTTTTGATGAAAACAGCAAACCAATAATTGAAATTGAAAATAAGAAGAGAAAACGTGGAGAACAAAGCCACTATGAGGCAAAACTTATTACCAAAGAAGGAGGAACCGTCCCGGTAGTACTGCATGCCGTACCTTTTGAAAGTGGCACAATGGCAACTATTACGAATTTACATGAGATTCAAGATGCAAAAGAAAAATTGAAAAATGCGGAGCGCTATCTTGCATCAATTGCCCAGAACTGTATCGATGCAATTATTGGTGTAGATTATAATAATACGATTTGCAGCTGGAACCTTGGCGCGGAGCGAATGTATGGATATAAAGCATCTGAAATTATAGGTGAGCCGGTGACAAAAATGGTTCCGCGGGAACTTATAGAAACTGACGAATCAGCGAAAATTTTGGCTGAAGCAAAAAAACGAGGCTTTGTCCGTAACTTCGAAACATTGCGTGTGCACAAAAATGGAAAACAAATCCCCGTGCTCGTAACAATTAGCGCAATTAAAAATGATGGCGGAAAAGTAATCGGCTATTCGATTTTGCATAAAGACATTACCGCAGAAAAGAAGTGGCAATTTGAGCTGCAAGGACGTTTTGAAAAAATGCAGGATGCATATCGTGAAATGGGTTTGCAGCGCCGGCACCTGGACTACATTGTCGAAATTCTGAATCTCGCTTTAGAAGGAAACAGAACTATTCAACAAATTGGCGGATTTATTGTAAATGCTATGGCGATGATTACAAAGGCAGATGCCGTAACGCTTCGGCTCTACAATCAAAAAACTGCGCGGCTTGAGTTGCTTGCACAAAATGGCGTAGGAGAAAGCTGGTGGGGCAAAAAAGCCATCAAATTTAGCGGCAGTATTCTTGAAGAAGCCGCTGCAAAAGGTGCACCGCTAAAAATCTTGGACATTATTAATCATCCAAAATACACTTCTCCGGCGCTTGCACGAAAAATGAATTTGCGCTCGGCGCTTGTAGTACCTTTGATTGCCAAAAAGAGCGCGATCGGATCAATGACAATCTATCTTTCTGACGAAAAAAATTTAAGTCTCCTTGATAATGAATTTATCGAAATATTTGCGCGCCAAACAGCATTGGCGATTCTTGCAGATGTGCAGTGTAACAATTGCACGCTTAAAAAAGTTAGCCCTTGATTCTTGATTACAATTCGCGTACATAGTGAACAATGAAATCATTTTCCCAGCGGATGCAACACTTGGGCACAGAAAATGCCTTTTCTGTGATTGCCAAGGCTAAAAAATTCGAGCGCGAAGAGCTCGAACCACAAGGCAAAAAACTCGTTATGCTTCAAATCGGCGAGCCGGCCTTTGATGCGCCGGAACATGTAAAGGAAGCCATGATTGAAGCAGTGCGCAACAACGAGACGCACTACACACCGTCGCCTGGCATTATGCCACTGCGCGAAGCTGTTGCCGCAGAGACCTCTAAATTTTCGTGCGAGAAATATGAGGCCGAGGATGTCGTTATTATGCCGGGCGCAAAACCGGTTATGTTCCATATGTTAAATGCGCTGATTGATGCAGGCGACGAAGTAATTATTCCAAACCCAGGATTTCCCATTTACGAATCGATGGTGAACTACTTAGGAGGAAAACCCGTACCGCTTCCACTTCTAGAAGAAAGGGATTTCAACTTTTCACTTGAGGATCTTGCGAATTTAATTACCGACAAAACAAAACTCATTATTATCAATTCGCCGCAAAATCCGACCGGCGGCGTGCTGACGCGTGAGACGCTGGAGGGCATGGCAGAGCTGGCTAAAAAGCACGATCTTTGGGTTTTGAGCGACGAAATCTACAACAAGATTATTTACGAAGGTGAACATGTTTCTATTACAAGTTTTGAAGGCATGCCGGAGCGCACGGTAATTTTAAACGGAGCTTCAAAGGCCTATGCCATGACCGGTGTTCGCTTGGGCTGGGCTGTTACAAAAAATGCAAAAATGGCTGAGTATCTTGAGCAGCTGATTATTAATGATGTCTCATGCACAGCGACGGTTGTGCAGCATGCAGGAATTGCAGCACTAAAAGGACCACAAGAGCCAGTTGAGCAAATGCGCGAAGTATATCGTGCGCGTCGCGACCTCTTGGTTTCACTGGTAAATGAGATTCCAGGTATGAGCTGCCGGACACCGGGCGGCGCATTTTATCTCTTTGTAAATGTACAGCCGATTTTAAAGAAACATGGGTGGACTGCATCAGAATTTGCAGACAAAGTTATGCGCGAGGCCCATGTTTTAATTTTGCCTGGAACTGCATTTGGTGCTCACGGCGAAGGATACATTCGCTTCTCCTACGTCGCATCGGAAGACAACATTCGCGAGGGTCTGCGGCGATTAAAAGAGTACGTTAAAACAATCTAATATGGCCAATATTTATGTAACGCGGAAAATTCCTGAAGGAGGTCTCAATATGCTCCGCGAAAAATATGGAGAATTCGAGATGAATCCGGACGACCGGGTACTTTCTAAAGAAGAGTTGCTGGAAAAAGTGAAGGGGCGCGATGCAGTACTTTGTTTGCTCACTGATCCGATTGATCGCGAAGTGCTTGAAGCGGCTGGGCCACAGTGCAAAATCTTCTCGAACTATGCTGTTGGATACAATAATGTAGATGTACAAAGTGCCGGTGAGCTTGGAATTATGGTTTCAAATACCCCGGGAGTATTAACGGATGCTACGGCCGATCATGCGGCTGCACTATTATTTGCGGCTGCACGACGCATTGTTGAATCAGATATATACGCTCGTGCCGGCAAATTTAAAGGCTGGGGGCCTCTGCACTTTTTAGGACAAGATATTACCGGTAAGACCCTGGGAATTGTTGGCGCCGGGCGCATCGGAGGTGCATTTGCACGAAAAATGGCCCGCGGTTTTGATATGAAAATTTTGTATACAAACCGAGGACGTAATGAAGAGTTGGAGCAAGAGATTGGTGCTGAACTTGTTGAGCTTCCCAAACTGCTCGCAGAAAGTGACTTTGTTTCGGTCCACTGCCCAATGATGGATGAGACACATCACCTTATTGGCGAAAAAGAGTTTGGCATGATGAAGCCAAGCTGTGTATTTATTAATACAGCCCGCGGCCCGATTGTAGATGAGGCAGCGCTGGCGAGCGCTTTAAAAAACGGCAAAATCTTTGCAGCTGGTTTGGATGTCTATGAAGAAGAGCCCAAGATTCATCCGGATTTGCTTGGCCTGGATAATGTAGTACTGGCGCCACACACGGCAAGTGCAACTTTTTGGACTCGTACACGCATGGCCGAAATGGCAGCACAAAATTTGATAGATGCATTGGAGGGGCGCATGCCGGAATACTGTGTGAATAAAGAGTTTTTGAAGAGTCGTTAATAGGCGCTATACTGCGGGCGTGCAAACTATCATAAGAAATAAAGCGAAATTATTGCAGGGCTTGCAAGATGACATTCAAAAGCGGCGCAAAATCCTTTTGGATATTGCCGAATATGTATTACAGCAAATAACACCGGAAAAACTGCTGCAGGGACGATTGCCAAAAGATCTGCTCAAAAAGCATCGGCGTGTTGTAATTATTGCAATTGGCAAGGCGGCACGGGGCATGGCGCAAGCATGTATTAAAGAGCTCGGTGGCAAACCATATAAAGTTCTCTATGCCGATAAAGGCCATCCCCTGCCAACAATACAGAGTATTCGCAATGCAGAAAAAATAGTGCGCGAGGCGGAACGACTTACTGCAGATGATTTAGCAATCGTTTTAATAAGCGGAGGTGGCTCTGCCATGTTTACCTTGCCTGCGGATGAACTCTCATTGCACGATCTTATTACCACAACACGAGAGCTCATACGATCAGGGGCGACAATAGATGAAATTAACATTGTGCGAAAACATCTTTCACAAGTTAAGGGCGGACGATTAGCGGCTTTATTGGAGCCGGCGACGGTGCATGCATTTGTTATTTCCGATGTGGTTGGCAATGATTTGAGCACAATCGCCTCTGGTCCACTCACGCCGGATAACTCCACTGCACAAAATGCGTTGCGCATTCTACGCAAATATAAAGTGCAGGCACCTTTTAAGGTATTGGCGCACTTACAGAAGCCGCATAGCGAGACCCCTAAAAAGGGCGCGGCGTGTTTCAAAAAAGTTCGAATAGAAATTATTGGCGACCATACAACAGTTGGAATGCTTGCGCAGAAGCGGGCCAAATACCACAAACTGCGAGCAAAAGTTTATAAAAATCCAATTACCGGGGAGGCTCGAAAAACCGCAAACAAACTTGTACAAGAGCATCATAGCGGCCTCACAATTGCTGTCGGCGAAACAACAGTGACCTGCAGCGGTACCGGATTCGGCGGACGGAACCAAGAATTTGTTTTAGCTGCATTAGGCAAAATGCAAAACGGCCAAACGCTCTTATCTATTGGCACTGATGGCGTAGACGGCATGTGTCCCAAAAAAGTTGCCGGTGCAATTGCCGACACCAAAATGCTTGAACAGGCAAAACAGCATGGCTTAGATTTAGCAGCATATCTCAAAAATAATGACTCATATACTTTCTTTAAAAGCGTTGGCGGACATATCGTAACCGGCCCAACAGGAACAAATTTAGGAGATCTCGTGCTTATGATGTCATAAACACAATTCCAATGCAGAGTAGTACCAGCAAATCCCAGTACCAAATCCTCAAGAGGTAGTGCGGTTTTATAACAAGGTGAGGTTTTTGAGAAAAAAGATACAGGCTAAAGCCCAGGAATATACTGAACACGAGAGCGGTAGTGATACCTAATGCATGCAATTGTACAAGCATGACAAGTGACCAGCCCAAGCCAAGGATGCTGATGATACGCAAAGTATACGCATTACATTTCGTATAAAATCTTAATACTGGTTTATGCTGCGCAGCTTTTTCACCAACAAGTTTAATATCACTGCGGCGCTTATATGTTCCAAAAACCACAATTAAGGCAAACAGAGCTAAAAAATAAAAAATCGTCTCATAGGGTGGAAATTCCAAAAAGCCGGCGCTCATCCGAAGCACAAAATTAAATGCAATCATTGCGATATCAAGAATCGGAATATGCTTTAAGCCAAAGGAATAGAGCGTTGTGAAAACTGCATAGATCGCCAAAACGCTGCTGTAAAAGATGCCAAGCTGTAATGCAACGGCAAGAACAATGGTTGAGAGCAGGAGGACAACAGTACATGCCGCGGTGCCAGAAATTTTTCCGGATGCCAGTGGCCGTGTTTTTTTTGTAGGATGCAAGGCATCTTCTTTTCTATCCCGCCAATCGTTTAAAATATAACTTGCAGAAGAGATACAACAGAAACCTAAAAATCCCCAGAAAATTTTAAGCGGGGGCTGCAATAGTAATGAATCTGCAAATAGCAGCGGCAAAAAAATAACAAGATTTTTATACCACTGTTCAATGCGGAGGAGTCTTCTATATTGTTGGAGAGAAGAGAGCATACTGAAAAAACCAGATTAAAATATGAGCGCACAACAGTGCGGGAATCGCCATAAAGACATCATCAATCATCACGGCAAATGCTGATTTTTGTCTGTCGAAATATGAGGCCGGCCAGAGCTTCCAAATATCAAAAAGCCGAAAAAAAGCAAAACCGATAAGCATATGAATAATAAGATGCGACTCAAGAAAGAGCGCAACAATGAGCATACCAACAACTTCATCGATGACGATAAAGTGCGGGTCGTGGAGATTAGTCTTTCGCAATATGTAATCAGAAAGCAGCCAGCCCAGAAAAAAGACAAAAACAATTAAGAAAAATTTTGCCTGTAAGGTGAGGGTTGAGTAGCCTAATAAAATGAGCAGCAGCATGGTCGCAAAGCTACCCCACGTTGCAGAGGCAGGCTTAATATAACCCACTCCGCCAAGTGATACGATTGCCAATGCGAATTTAAGCGGTGCGTTACTGAGCAAACTTTTTTTCATAGATGATTTGGAGGGCCTTTTGGATGACATGAATTTCGAGCTGTTTTCCCGGATAAATCTCCCCGTCCAGCTGAATTTCCGTAGCTCCTAGTTTTTGAATAACAATATGTTTGCCGTGGAAGAGTTGCACTTTTGGAGTGAGATGCCGGCGAAATGGAAAGAGAATAATAATCTTGAGAAGATCAAGGAGAGAACGCGGACTCAAAACCGCAAGATCAACTATACCATCTTGCGGAGAAATTTTGTCGTGGATAGGGATGCCGCTAATAGAAATAAGGTTAAAAACGATTGCAAGTTTACCGGCGGTTTTAATGTGCTTACCATCTACGCTTATTTTAAATTTACGATTCCGGTATGTAAAAAAAGTGCGCAAAAAAGAATAAATGTACGCAAAAAATCCGAATTGACGCTTGAGGCGGCGGGTTGCACCTTTTATAAAAAGCGCGTCGTATCCTTGCCCGGCTGCAATGAGTGCAAAGTGCTTGTTGTTTACATGCATTACATCGAGCGGCTGCGCTGATTTGGTGAGTGCAAAATTCAGTGCGCGCATTGGTGGAAAGATGGGAATGCCGAGCGATGTAGCCAAAAGATTCGCGCTTCCCTGTGCAATAATTGCGAGCGGGATACTCAGCTTATTTTGAATAAGGTAGTGCGCCACTTCGCGAATCGTACCGTCACCGCCGACCGCAATAATAAGATCAAATTTTTCACTGATTATATTTTTGAAGGGCTGATGCCGGGCCGGAATGGTTTCGAACCAAGTATAGTCGATGTTCTTTTTAAGAAGATGCTGTTGAATATCGTGCGGCGATGCGCGGAACTTTTTAGCACCCGAAACAGGATTATAGATCACGAGGACTTTTTTCATCGCGAAAATACTATCATTAAAAGATGCGGGCACACAGTGTGAGGGCGCACAAGGCGAAGAATCCGGCTCTGCCGGTTCTGAGCCGCAGTAAGCTTATTAATTGGAATTTTCCACTCTCTGGTAATTAAAAACTTCGAGGCGGCCCGACACTCATCCTTGAGGTCGGGCCGCCATGCGAAGTTCATCGCCGCTTTTCATAGAGGCGGCGCAGCGGTATCAAGATAACCAGCTGCGCCGCCACAGCGACGACGTACATGGCCGCGACGTTATCCGTCGTCGCGAGCAGTGCCGCTCCTGCGGCTGCCCACGACTTCGAGAAGTTCGTCGCGGCCATGTACACGCTATATTGTGTCGCCTTAGACTCGCTCCGAGTCAGACCCATGAAAAGTGCAAATAGTCGCACCTTCCACGCCGCCTCAAAGAACGAGCAGAAGCCGATAAGAGCGGTAACCACGTAGGGCACCGACCACATCGGCCTGGCGACTGCAAATAGCGCGAAAGAAAAACAAAGCGAAAGCAAAAGAGCAAAACTTGCCCGCCTCGGGCCGACCATCCTGGTCAGCCACGAGCCGAGCGCGGCTCCCGGAAATTTGACGAGGTCGTTTACGACCAAAATCGTCGCGACCGGAAGCCGCGTGCTCTTGGTGAGAGAAAGAAGGGGTCCGGCGAGCACGTTGCCGAATCCCGACGCAACAAAGGCAAACAGCGCGACGAAAACCGCCAGGGCGAATGTCCTTCCGCCCCAAGCAGCCACGCCGCGCTGCAGCCTCAATTTGAGCAGCACTCGGACGGCCCAGGCCCGCCCGAGTTCCTTTACGCTCCGCCAGTCGCGGTAAAAATCCTTTACCGCATGTGACTGGCGACGCGCCTCGACCGGAAGCCCTCGAACCTG